>ERZ1292625.291-Hain-H41-01um-R1-291-length-82775-cov-10_pt1 | contig 13752 bp, 16 predicted proteins | sample MGYA00564400_ERZ1292625 | MGnify/ENA primary metagenome ERZ1292625 (study PRJEB36523, sample SAMEA6512639) | groundwater metagenome | collected 2019-01-08 | study: AquaDiva: Metagenomics assemblies of 32 groundwater samples | reverse complement strand
CGCGCGGCCCAAAAACCACTCCACCAAGACCGGCACGCCGGCTGACTTGCCGTCATCATGCACCAACCACCCTTCCGGTTTGTCGATAACCAATACGTCGTCGTTTTCAAATAAAATACTTGGCTCGTTCATAGTTACTTTTCCGCAGTTATACAACCATACACTAGTGCGCGACTTTTTGTTAAGTTACGCTGCACCTGTCCGGCTACATTATTTTTTAACATTAAATCCGGCACTAAACGCATTGTCACCAGCAACCAGGTAAGCCAGTACCAACGGCGTGTTAAGTCATACATTTTTTCAGTTGTGGGAAGTATGTTTTTGGTGAAATCAGTAAACGCCACATTTTGAAATCCAGCCTCTTTTAATGCATCCACAAAAGCAGTTGGTGTAATCAGGTGAACCAGAGTCAATCCTTCTTCGAAGATTTTTATATCTTCAATTTCACTTTTTGTAAGCTGCTTTGTTCCTACATAACCATCCATGATTGCTATTCTTCCGCCAGATTTAACTATTCGAAACAACTCTCTAGCTACCTCATGTACAACATGCTGCCCGTGGCAAAGTGCCTCGATGCTCATTACTCGATCGAACTGTTCGTCGCTATAGGGAGTGTGTAGAAAATCACCCACTGTAAACTCTGTGTGATTTTCCAGATTGTACTCTTTTCGCAAACGAAGCGCCTTTTTATGTTGTTCGCCACTGATCGTAATGCCAGTGGTGTGTGCGCCAATATTTTTTGCAACCCAAAATACACTACCTCCGATACCACAACCCAAATCTACAACCCGATGATTTTTCTGTATATCGGCCAACTCTACAGTTTTAGAAATCGTTCGTACTAGTGCATCTTTGAAGGAAGTAACACTGTCGTCAAAAAACCCGTAATGAAGCGCATTGGTCTTCCCATGCCAAAACCATTTATAAAAATGACGAGTGTAGTCGTAGTATTTTTGTACTAATGTTTTATTTTCCCAACCGACGCTGTCGCTTGCCATATTCCTTGAGTATATCCTCAAAATCAATTTTGGTCAGGGCGGGCCATGGTTTTTTTATAAAATAAAGTTCACTGTACACGCTCTTCCAGGTCAGAAAATTTGACAGGCGTTGCTCCCCGCTCGTTCGTACGATCATGTCTGGCTCTGGCAACTCTGCCGACCACAGGAGCGCTCCAAATGTCTGTTCGTCAATTGTTTCTCCTTTCGCTACCGCCGCATTGACGGCCGCGACTATTTCGGCGCGCCCGCCGTAGGAAAGCGCTATCCAAATGGTCGTGCCCTTCCCGTAGGACACACTTTTTTCTTCGAGCATATTCATACTGTTCTGCAGTTCGAGGGAAAAGTCCTCGCGACGGCCAACAAATCTGACCCGTAGTCGTTTCTCCAATACCGGATCGTTGAGAAATTTTTTCTCCAGTTCCGCCATTGCTCGCTTAAAGAGTGTGAGTAGGTATGTGACTTCCGATTCTTGTCGTTGCCAATTTTCCGTTGAGAACGCGAAATAAACCAAGTGACGTGTTCCGACATCTCGGAAGTATTCAACCGATTCCACAAACACTCGTTCAAAGCCTTGCCGGTGTCCTTCTATAGCCGGCAAGTGCTGCGCCTTTGCGAAACGTCGATTACCGTCCATGATAAACCCGAGACAGGTCGGAAGCGATGGCGCGTCCATACCGAGACGTGTTCCCTCGTTACGTATTTTGAGCGTCCGCGAAGATACCGTGCTTATAGAGGTGACCAGACGTCGGAGCGTGTGAAAAAAACGTAATGAGGGGACAGGTGTCTCCATATCCCTAGTGCAACACCGAGAACTCTGTGTACGTTACACGTGCCGTTTGCCATTCCACCGCCACACTCTCGACTCTCGCCAACACTGAACCCTCGTGAAGATATTCCACAAACTCTTTGAGCGTATCCGGTAGCCCTTGCGCTACCACTTCCACACTTCCGTCGGCCGCGTTCTTGGTGTATCCGACAAGGCCAAGTTTGGTCGCCGCTTCCTGTATGTAGCTGCGGTACATGACCCCTTGCACCTGGCCTCGCACTACGGCGTGTAGTTCTACCATGCGCAGTAGTATACCTTGCATAAAATAAAGATTCGAATTATAAAGAGATACGGGAATAGAGAGGGAGTTCCAATGTCGTTTAACCCACTGGAAGACGCTGGCTATCGCCTTAAAACCAACTCCGCCGTGGCCGAGCAAGAAGCCGCTCGGTCGAGAGTTAAGAAACCTTTTTCGGGCGTGAAGCGCGAAAAGCCGTTGCCTTTCAGGCGAAAGACGCCAGTTCTCAAACTGGCAGTTAGGAAGTAGCGTTCATCTTCGAAATTCATAATGGCCGGTCCCTGCGGGACCGGCCATTTACATGCACAAGACCACAAACTCTCTTGATTGCAATTTATGTCTCGTACGTTATACTGTCTCGCACATAAATAACACGCGCGATTAGCTCAGTTGGTAGAGCAGTCCGTTTACACCGGAAAGGTCGGGAGTTCAAGTCTCTCATCGCGCACACCAGATTTCTATTTATCAACGTGCTTTTTGTTTAAAATTTCGTAATTATAAACATAGACCCCATTGGGGTGGTGGACGAGTAAATATTTATTGGTTGGAAATAGGCTGACAATACTACTATTGGCCAAACCTTCTTTTGCCGTTAACATTTTGTACGAAGCATCATCAACACTTAACTGAACCAAACCCCTGTCTGTACCTATGAGCAACGTGTGAGGCTGCGTGCTCAAAAATACCATGCCGGTTACATGAATTTTTGGCGCCCAATCCCAATGATTGTATGCCGAAGTGCCCACAACAATACCAAGGATCTGTTCGTTTGTTTGTGTTTGAATCAAAACGTCAAGTTCATTACCGTCTTGATTACGTTGTGTGGTAACTAAATACTTACCATCTTCACTTTTCAGACTCAACTGGTTAGTATAGTTAAGATTTCCATAACGTGTTTCATTAGTTGGAATCTCCGAGAATTCCTTTAGGATAAAACGTTGATTTGTTCGATCTAGCCAGTATGCCTTGCCGACCGCCTGATAATCGACGGGTAGTAAGTAGATATCGTCGGTAGTACTTCCAATGTAATACGAAAGAACCTCTGAATCAGAGAGAGGTACAGACATTTCTTGCTTCGATCTGCTTAGAGAGAAAATTGTTGCTGTCGCAGTTTGATTTTGGCACGACATTTCACATTGGGGTAAATTAAGAGTGACCAGTTTATCGCCAATGATTCTTGCAACGTCCACACCCATAGAAGAAAGTTTAGTGGTAGTTGCATTTTCTATATCATAATCAAATAAACCGCTACCGCGGTTAAATATTATACGTCCGTCATTTGCAGTGAGTGGCTGCATGTTAAATTGATCCAGTGATTTTTCGAATTCTCTAAAAGGAATTAAGTCTAGATTTCTTGATGAAAGAGATAGAATCGCAATTGCAGCACTTTCGACATTGTTAGAATACTGAGGGTACATGATTAGGCGATCATAGATTTTGTCATAATCCATAACCAGGTTGTTCTTTCTGACAAAATCCTCCAGTGTTATAGCCCCCGTAAACATATCGGGGCTCAACAGATTGGACTTTTCATTAGTTGAAATGTTTAATTCTGTGGGAACTTTAAACAGGAAATATGCACTGTTTCCATCTAAATACATATATCTTCTCTTTTGGTCTGATCTGTCATATTGCGTAATTGGCGTCCACTCATCACTTGTGGAAGTGTAACTATAAAGAATATCATCTTCGTCAACTAAAGCTCTGTTATTTTGAGCAGCAGCAGCCCAAGCGTCAACACGCTCTGGGTATTCACCTTTATTGAAGCTTTCACGATTCCAAGCTTTCCACTGAGCAGTGGCCTTATCTAACCGAGCAATCCCACCAAAACTGTATGCATTCGCACCGACGCTTACCCAAACATGGTTTTCGTCAACGCCAATAATTTCTGGTTCAAACTTTGTTCCATAGATTCCCATCTCTTGTTGCCATTTTTCTATCTTACCCGTAGAGATAATGAGTTTGCTTAAACCCTCAAAAGTTCCGATCCAGAGCACATCTTGATCATACTGATCTGGCACCAAAGAAATGTTGCTGTCGCTGGCAAGACCGTCAGCGGTTGTAAATACTTTTCCTGACCTATTTTTTAAATCATGCTGCAATAATCCTCCTTGAAAGCTAACAAAGAGCTTGTCTCCTATACGAACTAGGTCAGTGGGAAACTTATCTTGCAACAATGGTATTTCGGGTGTGACATCTGCGATTTTATGGGAATCAATATCGACCCTCATTACTCCAGCAGATCCTGCCAACCATAAAACGTTTTGGTCTGTTGGGTCAGGCTTCACGGCTCTGATGTCAGAGAAATTTGGAAAGTACTTTAGAATTGGATTTGTCACTCCGTGTCCCGTTGATAACTTCGTGCTGGTAGCTAAAGGTATTAAATCCAGTGATGACGAGCTTTTCGTGCTCATGTTTGAACCTTTTAGATACCCAATCCACCCGCCCAAAAACGGCATGGCAATAAACAACGCCAACGCTAAGTATTTAGAAAATGGAGTGACTTTGGTGAGAGATTCAAGTCGATATTTCGGTTCAACAGTCTGCTCAGGTTCCATTTGAAAATTATACCCTACAGTTTTCTATCAAAACCGTCTTAACGCCCTCCTATCGGGGCTTAAAACACTGGTGCTTTACAAAACATACTAAGTGTGCTAATATGGCAACAGTTTGAAAGGAGGACTTATGGAGCATTGGCTCTATGTCACTCCGCTTGAAATTTGGAAAGGAGGTAAAAGGCGGTTATACACGGCCGTAGATACCAAGGGGAAATTTATTCCCCTGCCTGAACATGGTGGCGATCAACAACCGGTACGAATCGCGCTCGCGCGTGGTCTATACTGGACTCGTGAACTTAGCGTACCCATAGGGATACGCCGGACGCTGGCGGAATTTCTCACGTGGGTACACCCTACAAGAGATGATCAATTTGACGATTACTTTTTCGTCACTTGGTTGCACCGCCTGTCGCCGCACGACTTCTCGGAGCTTCATCGCTTCTGGGACGTCAGCCATTGTCGACAGATATTTTTTCCATTTATTCGAGCCGGAGACGTGTTCTTTTTTACCGGCGATGAGGATATATTTTGTAAAGCTGCGCTCTACATTGGCGCAGGATTATGTATGTCGGTTGATGAAATCGACCACACACTCTTTGTCTCGACGATACATGATATCAAGCGAGACTACGGAGCAAAATATATATTCATAGCTCGGCCAAAATAAAGCGCCCGAGAAATTTCGACTGATATTCTCGGGCGTTTTTTAAATGAGGCAATGAGTAGCAAAGCTGCGACTATGCCGAATTTATGCAGGCTCCTCAGCGGATTCGACCTGCCTAGGAAGAATCCGCTGGTGGAGAGCTGCAAAATGCATTCTTTTCCTCGCGCCACCTGACTCGCAGTTGCGCAACTTCAAGGTCATCCAGCTCGCAGGGCGTTTTTGGTTGGACGCAAACGTAGCCAGGTGTCTCCTTGTCACGCTTTTTCGGGCGACTTCGTCTTTTTTCGAGCAGACTTGGTTGGTCTCGTTGCTTTGTCATGGGAACTCCTCCTTTCTTTCTACACCATACTAATGTTTTTAAATTTTGCAATCTCTGTGCACAAGGTATTTGACGCCGGTGTTTCTCGGGCGTACCGTTAGGGTACGAGTAGCCGCTTTGCGCTCGTAGTTAGTTCCGCTATCTTCCCTCCAGAACTGAGCGCCAAAATACTATTGGCGCTCTTTTTTAGTGAGACGGGCGCGGCAAAGCCGAGCCCGTCTCATTTTTTTATACTGCTCCGATAGTAGTATAAAAAATTCTCCTGAAGACAGTCTGAAAAAGCTGACATCACACACATCGCGTTACGTTGCTGGGAGGTTTTAAAGCAAGCAATTTTTTGGTATGGTAGTCTGCACTGTCCTCATAGTTCAATGGATAGAACAGGAGACTTCTAAGCTCTTGATGGAGGTTCGATTCCTCCTGAGGACACCGGTTATTCAGTCTGGTCGGCAGTTGAGCTTGTGGCAGCTTCTTCAATCTCTGTCGAAGAAGCGGCGTCTTCGGCGATAGTTTCTACGGTCGTGCTAGCTTCGCTGGTCGTTTCGGTCGTGGTGGCTGTTTCGTTTATCTCAACTTGGGGAGGCGTCGGCACGTATTTTAGCAGTTGGTTGTATTGTTCCTCCCGTCGCACGAATTCTGTGAGTGCCGCTTCTACGTTTTGGGTCTTGTATACCACCACTTCCTCTCCAGGCGTGACCGAACCAGTGACCTCGGTGTTTGAGTATTTCATAAACGTGAATACATTCCACGCCGCGAGGCAGAGGAGGAGAAGCGCGACTGCACTTAGTCCAAACAACCACTCCCGAGCCGGATGAATAATTTTAAACTCCCGCAGTCCGCGTTGCTGGTGTTTGAATATTTTGCGCGCGAACGCGGCAATTTCAAGTTTATGATTCATACGACATTATGCGCACCTGCATCACGACTTCGGCCTGCCACAACTCAAGTGAACGCACCGTAAGGAGGACCGAATTCACCCGCGATACGTATGGTAACACTTCAAGGGTGCGGACAAACCGGACAATATCTTCCTTACTTCCAGTCAAATCAAAATGCACTTCAATCCATTCTGATTTGTCGGTTTTGTTTTCAATTTTATTGAGATCAGTTGTTTCCAAGGTCACGTTCATTTGCGGGGCGAGGCCCTCGACCAAATTTAAAAACGTGAGGCTCTCGCTTTCCTGCTTGAGAAAGTGTCCTTGCAACTGCGTCCGGTCATTTTTTGTGTCCTCGGCAATTTTCTGCAGTCGCAAAAGTGAGGCTTCTTGAGTATTTTGCTCTTCAAGGATTTTAATGTACTCCTCAAGCACTACCCCTTGGGCAGAAATTTTATAAATCATGAATGCAAAGGCTCCACCCAAAATCAGGAGGGTGATGAGTGCGATAAGTAGATTTCGATGGGTTACGCGCATCATGGGGTTGGTTTTTTAATGGTCACCGTCATCGAGAACAAGATATCTTTGTCTTTTGCCAAATTGGAGATCGGAAAATCAACCGTCTCCACTTCGCTTTGATCGAGCAGTCGGTCGCGAAACTCAGCGAGCACCCAGCGGTTGGCGGCGGTGCCGTTAATCTCCATCGCTTCAAAACCCTGAGACGCCCGACTAATATTGACCTCCGTGATCCGGAGCCCGGGCGACTGCAAAGAGTCGAAGATCAAAATGTACTTTGAGAGCGGTTCAAGCGCCGCCTCATCCACCACCGCCTTTCCCTGCTGGCTCGCCTGTACCAAGACGCCGGCGGCGCTCTCGAAGACGGCGATTTTTTGAGAGGCTTCTTCGGCCGACTCTCGGTAGGCGTCCACTTGATCGTTCACCAACACATACGTTGGCAGAGATATGAAGAAAGCCGTCACCGTGGTGCCGATAAGGAGTAGCGTCCAGACTGTCGCAACACGCATCCAGTACTCGATGGCGATTTTTTTCTTGGCTTCAGTGGGAACAAGGTTTGACATAACTACACAGAATTTTTGAGCGCCAGGCCGATAGCTGTCGCGTACCCGAGCGACACCCGCCGACTAATAGGCGGCACCGTGTCGTAGAGCGAAAAGACATTTTCCCAGACATTCCCGCGGGCAGCGGGTACACCGAGCGTCTCGCTCAAGTAGGCGGGCAGGCCCTTGAGGTTGGCGCTACCACCACAGAGGACGAGGGAGCTGATTTTTCGATTTTTCAGATCAGAACGCAAATGCCAGTATTGCATGCGAGTAGCGAGCTCGTCTTTAATGATGGACACGGTGGTGATAAGCGCATCACGCACATCAGACGAATCAACGCCTCGGTGAAGCCCCTCGGTGTTTTTGAGGTTAGTCACCTCCGCTTCAGAAAGGTCATTGCCTTTCACGCGACGAATCACTTGTGATAATTGATTGCCGCCGATATCAATCGTTGAAGTGTACAAAAGTGATCCTTTGTAGACGATGCCGACACCGGTACGGGTTTTGCCAAAGTCGACGAGCATGACCGCGCCTGTCATGTCGGGCGAAACAACCGCGCGTGCCATCGCTTGCGCTTCGACTTCAAACGAGAGTGGGAACAACCCGGCCCCCAGACAGACCTCGTAGTACTTTTGGATCGTTTCCCGCGGATAAGCCGCGACTGCTACTTGCGTCACTTTGCTATCTTCCTGATTGGGCATGATGGTGTAGTCAAACAACACGTCGCGGGACGGAATCGGCACATTTTCTTCCAGTCGGAATTCAAGCAAACCTCTCACCTCTTTCAACGAGGTGTTGGATTTTATTTCAGTTTCAAAAAGGTACGCACGCTCTTCAGGGAGCGACAGTCGTACGTACTCCGTTTTGACCTCCCGCTTAAATTCTTTTAAGACGGCGGTGAGTTTTTGCGCGTCGTTGATATCGCCAGATCGGACGATGTCAGCCGGAATTTCAATGTCACCCCAACGCTTGATCTTTTTTGGAGCGGCGGCGTTGGTACTTGGTTCAAACTCTACGTACTTGAGCGAAGTATCGGAAATGTCCAACCCCACGCTCGGCATAGTGAGGTACGTAGGCGGCGGCAGGACACGTGAAAGAGCCGATAGCATATACACCTAGTATACGTTGTTCTTGGTTCTCTTTCGATGGTCAAACTCACAGTTTGTACCACACGTACAAAGCCACAAGGATAAATACCAAAAGCGAGGTGAGGCCAACGTACCGCTTGGCGTACGAGACGGCGAGGGGGCCAAATTTGTACGTGCACCAGGCTACAATTCCGTACCGCACTCCGCGACCAACGATCGATCCGAGAATAAACACCAGCAAACTTCCTTCCATGAGGGCAATGGCCCAAGCACTGATCGTGTACGGCACGGGCGTAATGGCGCCAAGGAGAGTGAGGATAAAGGTGTTATTTTTGTTATTCGTGAGAAAATCCTGAAGCGTCTGTTGAAGCTCGGGCGTCGTCCATGACCACAGCACGTCATGAAACAAGAAAGCGGTAAAAAAGGCCGCGATGCCGCCCAACACCGAACTCAAAAGGGTAAGTATGGTGAGCCGCACCACCTTTCGGCGATCAACCAAAATCGCCGCCATCAGAAAAGGGTCGGTAATTATTGGCAACGGCAACGCCGCTTCAAAAAAAGAAATGGCCGCCAAAAAAGTGTAGCCGGTGCGCGACTGCATGAGCTCTTTCGCTCGTGCCACTGTCCTTGTGGAAAGTACTCGTTCGGCCAGCGATGGCTTTTTCTCTTTTGGCGGCATGTTATTTAATTTTGGTACCAACCGGTAATGCGGCCGAGGGCTGCAAGAGCGCAAACGCATCAGCCGTACTGGCGGCCAAAATCATTCCCTGACTCTCAAAACCTCTGATAGTACGAGGTTCGAGGTTGGTAATGAACGGACTCTGCACGCCGACCAACACCTGCGGGTCTTCAAAGTACAGGCGAATGCCGGAAATAATCTGTCGCGGCAGATCTTCGCCAAAGTCGACCATAAGCTTGAGAAGCTTGTCCGCGTCCGGCACCACCTCGACGGCCGTGATTGTGCCGATTTTGATTTCTAGTTTTGCAAAGTCATCGTAGGAGACGTTCATAATTTGCTTATTTTTGTTTCATTAAAAAACTATTCAGAATGATAGCCGCGGCGGCGGCGTCGGTCTGGCTATTTCTGCCCTGGATGCGCAGAGCCTCCTGGGTGGAAAAATGTTCTGGCTCCAAATGAATGGGGATACCAATGGCGAGCGTCAGGTCAGTCATAAAATCCTTCACCTTGGCGTGTACCGGATTGTCGACCCCCGCATGAGTAGTCGAGTGGCCGATCACTATTTCTGCCACCTGTTTGTCTTTGACGAGGTCGATGACAACCTGGAGAAGCTTTGCGTCATTCGGCAAAACCCCGTGCGGAAAAGCCATCACGCCCGCTTCGTCGGTCAGGGCAATGCCCACTTTCTTCGTGCCAAAATCTATACCCATGCGCCGCATGAGAGACAGCATACCACGTTCAATATAAGAAAGAGGATTGGGCTAGAAGCCACCAGAAAGACTCGCGTATGTACTGATAAAGGCCGGAATGGCAAAAATGAGTCCGATGGCTGGCAAAACAACGAAGGCAATTGAGATCCACATGATGATCAGAAAGTAGCGTCTGGTTTTTTCGACTGATGAGTAAATAGCGTCAATTTTCTTAGATTGCTCTTCCAACAGATTTTTTATTTGTGTATCCATAAATATCAGTGTGTCTATAAAACCACACTTGAATCTATTCTAGCAAAAATTACTAACGTCGCGGACTCTTTCGTTTTTTGCTGGTTTTAGGCTTTTTCTTGTTTTTGATTCCACGATTCTTGACCACTCCTTCCAGTCGATGGGCGGTGCGTGGTGGTTCGGGGTGTTCAGCATCGACTCTCTTTTGGCCACGACGTTGTGTTGAATATTTTTTCATACCTAAACATTAGTCTGCTAATAAGCGCATGATATGCCAATGAAAATATTTCTGCCAGAGACTAAAATTGTCGTTTTGTGCTCTCGCCAGGAATCGAACATTACATGTTCAGTACCCGTTTTGGATATTTTGTTTCGTTTGGCACTCACAAAATATCTCAAAACAGCTTCGATTCCTTAGGCTCATTGAAAAAGCCCAGCCATAAAAGCTGGACCTTTTCAACGAGTGCTCTCGCCAGGAATCGAACCTGGAGCGCTGGTACCGCAAACCAGCATTTTATCCATTAAACTACGAGAGCAAGTGAGGAACTAAATAAAAGTAAACTTTTATCTATGTGCCGAACGCCGCTCTCGAAAAAAGTTTTCGTAACGAAGTGAAGAAAAGCTTTTTACAGTGAGCGAGCGAAGGAATATCATATTCACTTAAGACCTGAATGAAGCTCTCGAAAGAAGTTTTCTCGAAGTAAAACGAGAGAAAAGCTTCTTACAAGAGCAGGGTTTCCTTGTTTACATTTGCCTTTTGAATGAAGCTCTCGTCCTTCGAGGCGTAAGCCGAAGAAGACAGTAGAGCGAAACGATACTACCATGAGAAAAGCGCCACGTCACCCCTTAGAGGAGCAGTACACCTTGTCGCTATTTTCGTTCAGACACTCTCAAAATAGCTGACAAGGTCTTGCGAAAGCGTCCCACGCTTTCTCACCTCAAAACCCAAATAATTCCAGTATCTTCACGAGGAGCGATTCTTCAAGGTGTTCGTCGGGCAATTTTTCCTTCAAAATTGATTCGATGTCGTCGATGTGGTCGGGCGGTAGCGGCAAGACGAGAAGCGGCATAAAACGATGCTCCGACTTGACCAAAAGCTGGGGACCGCGAGGATCTTCTTCGTCAATGTGATACGACATGAGCGTGGCAAAGGGGTACAAACGGTCTTCAATTTTGATGCCTCGCACTGTCACCGCAAACTGAACGATCGAGGGGCGCTTTGCCGCCGACACGCCGAGCGCGCCGCCGGCCAAGCCGATGAGGAGCGCGAACATGACATTGTTAAAGAGAATGGCGGCAATCACCATACAAACGATGATGATAGCGAGCGCAAAAAACCAGTCGTTCCCCTTTTCGACATGATGGTGTTCTGGCGCTTCCCAGGTAATCGCGCGGGCCGTTGGTTCCATGACAAAATTGTAGCATGGCGGCGGCGGCAGACGGTGTACAATTCACGCGTCTTCTGTTACTATCTTTGCCACCAAAGAACGGTGAAAACGGAAGCAAAAGTCGCTGTTCTTACAACCGAATAAATTGGAGGGATGGCTGAGTGGATAAATAATGAACTGCTTCATTATTTATCCGTTCCGCGATCGAAAGAGCGCGGGCGCACCGATATTTATGAGGTGCGAGGTGGATGAAATCTTCAACCACTGGCAACACAATCAAATAACACGGAGGGATGGCTGAGTGGTTGAAGGCGGCAGTCTTGAAAACTGTTAGAGGTGAAAGCCTCTCGAGGGTTCGAATCCCTCTCCCTCCGCAGAGTAAGACTTCATCAGAAGTCAGAGCAGAACCGTGGGACGCCGTAGGCGTCCCCAAAGTTGAAAGGGGGAAAGTAACGAGTCGCGTAGCGACAAACTGTGACGGTGTGGGCGTGGCGAAGTGGGCGGATTTGTCACGAACCGTAGGGTTCGTTCCGATTTTTTGGACGAACGACTTGATTGCTTGCAAATCAGAGGAGGAGGACAAAAAATTGGCTTGTTTTGTATCTAAAATCCATTCACGCAAGGGTTCGACCCAAGTGTTTCTTCGTAGTTCAAAATCTTTCATATTTTCCTTCAAAGCAAGCGTTGCGCGCATATTCTCGTCTTTCTTTTTCAGATACAGCACTTTCGGTATGTCGCCATCCAAGTAAGTAGACACCAGCTTTTCTAGGCGCGCTTCGTTTGCTTTGATTCTTTCAGAAAGATTTTGAACCTCGCTTTGCGACGCTCCAACTTCTTCGCGCTCCCAGTCTTTCACCTGCTCCAACATCCAATCGGTATATCTATCGCAAAGCGAGATTGTTTGAAGCTGTGTGCAGAGTTGCTTCGCAAGCTCGCTTTCCTGCAAATATGCCTGAGAACAATAGCCGCGCTTTTTCGAGCACCTATAATATCTATACTTTGTTCCCCAGCGATTTGTTGCCCACTGCGCGCTAATCATCGAAGTACACTCAGCACATCGAAAAAGACCAGTGAACGGAAAATCATGCTTGATTTTCCTTTTGCGCGGCTTTTCTTTTGTTTGCAATACTTTCTGCACAGCTTCAAACAATTGCGGAGAAATGATTGGTTCAAAGCTTCCTTCAAACCACTCGTCCCCATGCTTCACAAACCCGAGATACACACGATGTGTGAGAAGTCGTTTGATGGAAGCTTTGGCAAGTGGCGTTTGGTTCGAAGACACCACTCCCAAGTCCGCCAAAAATTGTGCGAGCGAGACGAAAGAGTGTGATCGTTTGGCGTACTCTTCGTATACTAAAGAAACAATGCGAGCAGTTACTGGATGCGGTTCTATATTTCGAAGCTTCGGATTATTTTGGTAGCCAAACGGCGCACGATTGAGCCATTCGCCTCGTCGCAATTTTTGGCGGACGCCGCGCTTGATGTTGTCCGATAAGTTATCCGAGTAGTATTTCGATTGACCAAACGCCACTTGCAACATAAAGAGCCCTTGCGGTGTGGGTTCAAACCAAAATGTCGGAAAGCGTAAAGACACGACCTTGCGCGTGTCTACGGCGTAAATGATGCGACCGCCATCTATGCTATTGCGCGCCAATCTGTCAGGGTGCCAAGCAAGTATGCCAACACCCTCTAACTTTTCCACTTGAGCCATCATTTTGCCGAAGACCTCGCGTCCTGGTGTCTTTGCGCTTTTTGACTCTTGAAACTCCGCTAGGATTTCAAGATTTTCTTTACGCGCTAGTTCTCTTAATTCAAAAAGTTGAGCCTCAATAGACATGACTTGTCTATCATCGTCCTCGCTACTCTTGCGAGCGTATAGAAAATATTTTGGTTTGAACATATATAAAGGTTTTAGATACAAAACAAGGACAAATCCGCCCACTTCGCCACGCCCACACCGTCACAGTTTGTCGCTACGCGACTCGTTACTTTCCCCCTTTCAACTTTGGGGACGCCTACGGCGTCCCACGGTTCTGCTCTGACTTCTGATGAAGTCTTACTCTGCGGTGACATTCTCACCTTTGCGCGAACCTACTTTCAATCACGAAGTGATTGAT
>ERZ1292625.2161-Hain-H41-01um-R1-2161-length-19275-cov-5_pt2 | contig 13752 bp, 14 predicted proteins | sample MGYA00564400_ERZ1292625 | MGnify/ENA primary metagenome ERZ1292625 (study PRJEB36523, sample SAMEA6512639) | groundwater metagenome | collected 2019-01-08 | study: AquaDiva: Metagenomics assemblies of 32 groundwater samples | reverse complement strand
CAGGTGGCGGCGTGGACCATCGATTCCAGCAGGCGGACGTGGACTACGACATCCCCGAGGATGCGTGGACACACATTGCGCTCAGCTACAAGCGCGCATTCGATGGCACGCTGAATCGGTACCGCGTCTACATGAACGGCGACCTTGCGCGCGAGTTCACTTTGTCTGCCACCAACAGCACGGCGGAATGGGGTGGGCTCGGTCAGTTCTTCGGTCGCAATCCCGACTGGAACAATACGGTCTATTTCGGCTCGCTCATCGACGACATGCTGATATGTACCGAGGAGCTGACGCAGCAAGACATCAAGCAGCAGTACGCGAGTGGGCTCGGTACGTACGGATCCGGCAACACGGCGCTCCATGGATGGTGGCCATGGAACGATGCGGCGGGCTCACAGCTTGCAACCGATCCATACTGGAACACTCCGACATTGAATGGAGGCGCGACAAGCGGAACGACCGCGGGGCTCGTGGCTACGGCCGCGAGCGGGTCAGCGTTGCGCTCGAAGATCCGCCTGGAGGTGCTGCGGATCAACGTCGATTCGACGCATGCGCAGACCGTCGATGACGCCGAATGGGTTTCCGCAACGGGATTCGTTTCCGAGGCGCTCGCGTACCCGCTCGAACCATTGCTTGCGTTGCACATCCCAGCGAATGAAACGCTGAACACGAACACGCCGCGTGTGAGCTCGCTATGCGACGGAGCTCTCGTGCCCGTGTGGGACGGCATCGACTCCACGTTCCCGACGACGACGCTCACTTGGACGGCCAACCCGGCATGGATCTGTCTCGGCATTCTCACCGAGAAACGCTGGGGTCTCGGCAAGTACTACAGCGCCGTTGACGTGGATCTGCCGGCCATGCTCTCGTGGGCGAACTACTGCGATGATGTCCTGTGGGACGGGACGCCGGACTACGGGCCCGATCTCCTAGATGAGTGGGTGGAGCTCTACTACTACGCGGACACGGCAGATGCGACCGGCTTGGTGCGCGGGTCGATCGTCATCCTGTTCACGATCTCGCCGCAGACCACGGAGCCGCCGGCATCGTGGGCCGTGGGGACGTTCGTGCGGTTCTTCAACGTGCCAGTAGTCGCGGGCCATCCAGCGATCAACAACACGGACGGCATCTCTGGCTACGAGATCAAGTCCGTGGTCTACGGCGGCGAGCACGGCTTCGGGGCGTGGGGCGTTGTCGTCTACTGGGACCGACTAAGCGAGGGCGATCCGTGGGACTCGACGGAATCACTCTATGCCGGCCAAGGCAAGCCAGTGCAGGGGTATGCGAATGGCGGGATGCGCCGCTTTGAGTTTCACGGCACGTTCGACCGCGGCGTACCTGCGTGGGATGCACTGCTCGACGTTGCGAAGGTCGGGCGCGCGGTTCCCATTCGAGATGGACGCAAAATCAGATTTCGCTTTGCTCATCCACAGTCGCCGGTCGGGCTGATCGGCATGGGCTCGATCGTCAAGGACTCGTTCAAGGTCCGGTATCGTGGCGGCTCGCAGTCGCACAACAGTTTCGACGTGGGATTCCTCGACCGTGAGCACGACTACGAGCGGAATACAGCCACGGCAACCCATGCGTCAGTGACGAACGAGGCATCGCTCGAGGAGCTGCGCAAGCAGGCGACGTTCATCCCTGGGATCACGCATCGCGCGCAGGCGCTTAGGCAGGGCAAGTTCCTGGCGAACGTGAATCAGGAACTCCTGCGCACAGGCGAATTCAGGATGCACACTGAGGCGCTGCATTACGAGCCGAGCGACATTGTGCGGCTCGCGCACGACATCCTCCCGCGTGGTGTGTCTGGTCGCAACATGGCCGAGCTAGGTGCCGACCGGATCAAGTCGGACCGTGACTTCACGATCGAGGTTTCTGGTGCAAAGCTCTACACGCTCTACCTGACACGCCCTGACACCGACGCGCTCGAGGGCGTGGCGGTGGACAAGACACTGACAGGCACGGGTGCGCATGTGTCGGGCGATTCGATCATCTGCTCGGCCGCGTTCACGTTCACGCCGGCAGCGAATGCGCCGTTCATCCTCTGCGAGAATGGAACGGAGATGGTCGTCGAGTTGTCGAAGGTGTCGCTCGGGCAGGACATGACGCGCGACGTTCAATGGATCGAGTACAAGGCGAGCATCTTTTTGGACGAGCTCGACGGCGTGCTCACCGACGAGTCGATCTTCAACACGGACACGGGGCTCGACGGCACGTCCGGTTTTCGGCGCGCGCCATTCTCGCCGACCGTGACGGGACACGAGGACACGATCGTCAAGCGGCGCGGCGGAACGTTCGAGCCAGTGCTGCGCGTATGGTGGATGCACGACAAGCGATCCGTGGCCTACGTGGCACGAACGCATGTGCTCATCTCGCGCGACGGATCCGCGTGGGTGCCGGTCGTCACCGTGCCGGGCAAGGGGACCTTTGCCGAGCTAGGACTCGTCGATGCGGAGGCCGGGACAGTCGTGCGAATCGCCGTGCAGCCCGAGTCGTTCGCGGGCAAGAAAATGCCGCCGTCGTTTGCGGCGACCTTCCTCCATCGGCTGAGCGGCATCGGTGCCTATCCAGAGCCGCCGACCAACGTCGCGGCGCACATGGTCGATGATCGCGTAACCTACACATGGGATCTCCCCGCCGGCCAGGAGGGCAACGTTGTGGAGTGTCGCCGCGGCGGATGGATCCTCGCGCCGATCGCGTTCGCTTCGCAGCGCGGCACCGTTGCGCACGGCCCGCTGCGCGACTGGGCGGGCGCGACCGCTGGCGATCCGACGCTGTACTTCCGGTGCCGGAACGAGATCGGGCAGTACAGCGAGGCCGTGGCGCTCGCGTTCACACCGGCTCCACGTGTCTCCGCATTCGCGCTACCAACAGGCCAGAACGATCAGGCGTGGGAGAGTTTCGTCGATGGATGGGTGTCGGACACGCCGGCAACCGGGAATGCGACTCTCGCTGGACTCCAGCGCCATGCGAGCGGGTATCTCGAATTTGCAGGCGCGAGCCTCACCGGCGTTTACACGACCGCCGACCCGGAGCTTTACGGAGGGATCTCGCTCGTGAGCTCGCGCACGCCGCGGCGGTGCTACGCGGAGGCGTGTCTCGTGGCCGAGCAAGTGCATCCGATGAGCTGGGAGACTTCGGAGTGGGCGTGGGGTGAGGACAAGTGGCGACGATGGACGTTCGAGGGTCCGACGCACGTCCTTCCTGGCGAGATTGCGAATTGCACCGTGCGCATCGAAGTGCGGATCAACACGAGCGGCACGAATGGCGATTGGGGAAGCTGGCGCGAATACCGACCGGGCGTCTACTCGCTATCCTCGTGCCAGTTCCGCGTCACGTTTACGCGCCCGGACACGACCTACCAAATCAAGGCCAACTCGTTCCGTACGCGGGTGCGCGCGCCCGACCAGTCCATGACCGATCACACTCCCTTCCACGCAGCTCTTGCGCGCGAGGTCTTTGGATGACCACAGTTTCCGAGCAGATCCTAACGGGCTACCTGTCGGCCAGCGTGAACGGTCGCCCGGTCGAGATCGACACGGACTACACCACGTCCACGGACACGACGACGCTCCACACGATCACGGCTTCGAGCTCTGTCGCCATCGATCAAATCTGGCTCAAAGTGTGGAACAACGATACGGCGCGGCACGTGATTACCCTCGTGCTCAACCCAAGCGGCAACGCGACGACGACGCCGGTCGATGCGGCGAGCGTCAAGTTCTCGCTGGCTCCGCAGGCATGGACGTGGCTGCTCGAAGGCGAGCGGTTTCGAGGGATCGTGTCGGGCCCGTACACCATCGCGGCCTACTCGACGACGACGGCCGCGGTGACGAACAAGTACCTACGCGCGTTGGGATGGTTCAACCGCCTCACGCAGGCTACCGTGACGCCATGACCCGCCACGACATCCCCGACGCGAAGTCGATCAAGTTCGATCGCGGCGTTACGCACGCAACCGACAACGTGCAGGACGCGATAGCCAACACGCAGCTGGATATTGACGCGCACGAAATTGCTACGTCGATGGTGCACGGCGTTGGCGGAACCGTTGTCGGCACAACCGACGTGCAGACGCTCAGCGGCAAGACCCTGACGGCACCGATCATCGCCAGCTTTGCCAACGCGAACCACGATCACGCGGCTTCGGTTGGTGGGGCCAACATCCCTGCTACGTCGATCACTGGGCACGCGGCTGCGCACATCAAGGGCGGCTCGGTGGAGGTCGATGGCGACAAGCTCGACATCGACTGGAATCCGGCAGCGACCGAGTACGCTCCCGACAGTTCGCCAGCGGAGGCCGGCGATGTGGACCACCTCACGGCACACCTCAAGGGGATCGCTACGGCGCTTGGTCTGCGCGTCAAGGCGGTCTACGCCTGGTACTACGGAGGCGTTGTCACGCTCGTTAGTGGCTCTGATACAGTGCTCACGTTGGGCGTCACCGTGCTGCAAAGCGCTGGTCTCTCGGTGGCATCGGACATCGTGACGGTAAGCCCCGCCGTGACCGCGCTTGCGTTCGTAGCGTCGGCGATGGTCGAGGCCACGGTCACGGGGGACGCGCAAGTGTCGATGCAGGTGGAGCAAGACCCCGCGACGGGGACGTTTGCCGTGATGACGAGCACGCGTGTCGATACTGGGATCAACTCAGCCGACACGGAGCAGGACCGAGACACGCTCGTCACGTTCGGGATTGCCGTGCCTGGGAACAACTACCGCTATCGGCTGACGGGGCGGATCCAGTCCGGCGCGGCGACGGTCAAGACGGTCGCGGCTGGCATCAAGTTCATGGTTTTCGGGGTCGGGCCGGCATAGGATGCAAGCGAGGATCTAATCATGGCAGCAGGTGTATTCGATCTTGAGGGCCAGTACGCGGTTCCCGCCTACGCCACGTTCTCGATTACGTTCAACCTGCGGGACGCGGCCGGCGATCTGCTCGACCTGTCGGCATTCGACCCGACGGCGAACGCGCTGGCAAAGGGGATGCGCGCGCAGTTTCGCCAGGCAGAGACCAGCCCGGATCCCGCGATCTTCGACATCCGCGACACTGCGGACACGGGCGCGGCGCACCCAGGCACCGGCTCGCTGATTACCCAGCCGGCAACACTTGGGCAGTTTCGCCTGACGGTCTCTGCCGCGCAGTCCGGCGCAAACACGCAGGGGCTTGCGACGCCAGTGCTCGCTGGCAAGTGGGACGTGTGCGGCGTCGGCGGGATCACGGTGACGAAGGACTACATCGAGCGTCTGGTGCAAGGTGACTTTGCCGTCAACAAGGGCGTGACGCGGGGCTTCTAGCCATGGTGAACGTCTCGAGCGCGGTCGGCAGTCTGAGCGTGAACGTGACGGTCCCGCTCGTCTATCCGCAGAACAATATCCTGCTCGTGTACTTCGACGATATGGGCGTGGAGCAGTGCGGAAAATACGACGCCGTGTTCGGATCGGCTGGCTACGCGGCAACCGAGGCGGAGCTCCTCACTCGCGGCATCTACGCCAACATGCCGAACCTCGACGCGTTCCACGCAACGTCGGTGCAGTTCATTCAGGCTCACTCGCAGCCTGTGTGCTCGCCTACGCGGGCCGGCTTCTATTCGGGACGCTACGGGTTCCGCACTGGCACGGGATCGCTTATCACAACGGACAGATTGACCGGCGGCGTCGGTAACAAATGCCACACGTTCGGGCTTGACGTGGCTACGCCGACCTCTGGCAATTACGTGAATCGCCGCGAGTACACGCTCGCCGAGGTCGCGCGCAATGCCGGCTATAAGTCGGGATTCTTCGGCAAGTGGCACCTCGGTCTGTGGAAGCTCGACGCATCGACGGACAGCAAGAACACTGACGAGTCGGGCACGTTGCCCAACGGCACGGCGTACACGGCAACGGGATGGGATCACCTCGACGCGGTTGGGAAGTGGGATCATTGGTGGTCGATCTTTCGCAACCCGTCTTCCAAGCCGCAACCATACAGCGGCAACAATCCGTATGGATCCTATGGGGTGGCGAACGGAGCCGGGCAGAACGGTGGGTACTACGCGCGCACGAAGGGCGATACGGCTACCACGCTCTACAACGGCAGCGCCAACTATCTCGAGAAGCTCAAGATTCAGAAGGCGATCGCGTGGATGAACGATCCGGCGAATCACCCGTTCGTTTGCGTCGTCGCGTTCAATCTCCCGCACGCTCCGTTCCACGATACGACGCTAGCGGGATACACAGTGCGCTCGGTCTACACGTCGCTCATGGCGGACCCTGATACGGATATCCGAGCGTGGGCCTACTACGGATCCATGCGCGAGGCCGCCGACGTTGAATTCGGCAACCTCATGAATGGGATCACCGCGTCGATCAAGGCGAAGACGGACATCTTCGTAACCGCGGACAATGGCACCGAGCAAGGGATCAATCAGGGTGCCTACGATCAGACAGACGGAAAAGGCACGCCGACCATGGGCGAGTTCGTCAACCTGTTGCAGGGGCGTGCAAAGGGCACGATCTACAACATGGGGTCGTGGGTGCCGCTGTGGGTCTCAGGGCCGAGCGTGAAGGGCACGATCCCGCGCACGTGCAGCCTGCCGGTTGATGTGCACGTCGATCTATTCGAGTCGTTCCGCCACCTCATGCACGTGAACTACACAGGGGTTGCTGGAAATCAGACAAAGGACGGCGCTTCGATCGTTCCTGCGCTTGGTAATGCGTTGCATGGGATTGACTCGCACACGAAGAAGCACTGCCACGTCGAGTACTTCAAGCCGAACGGCGACCCCGATGACGTGGAAGATCAGGGGTTGGCGACGACGGACTTCCGCGATGAGCGGGCCTACATCCGATACATCCGCACGGTGGATGGCTACAGCGGTACGGCCGCGGGACTCTACAAGTTCATTCGCGCGCTTGATCCAGCAACGGGTATCCGTACGGACTCCTTCTACCGCATCGCCACTTCCGCAGGATCGCCAAGCGGTTCCGACTGGGACGAACAGACCAACATCATCGCCGACGGAACATATGCCGGTCAGTTGGCGATCGTCAAGGCCGCGGCAGAAGCCCTCTGGGCGCAGGCGTAACTATGCCCTCACCCGTTGTAGTGCAGGTCGTGACCTCTTCTCCTGTTGGCGCAAGCAACGTGCGCCTGGTCGTCACGGACACGGGGTACGTGATCGAGACGCGATCGGCCGATGCGCTCGGTGGAGATCGCTGGACGACCGACTCGACGATCATCACCGCATCGCGGCTTGTATCGGGCGCGTCGGCCGCCGCGTTGTCGGCGCTGCTCGCGTCGTACCAGGCGAATCTCGTGTACTTCGCGGTTTCGCTCGTGAGCTATCGCATGTCACGCAATGATGCGAAGACGGCCTACACGATCGAGCAGCGATCGACCGATGCGATTGGCGCCGAACGATGGGCGACGGTTCACACGATTGCCATAACCACATCGACGGCGATCCGCTCCACGATCCCCCAGGATATCCTCTCTGCGCTTCTCACTGAGGCAAGGACGTAAGTCATGACCCCCGGCCCGATTTTTCCGCAACTCATTACACCGACCCCGACGCTCCAATGGTCGGTCGCGACCTCTAACCAGCTCGACGATGTTGTGTCCTATAACCTCACGGTGAGCCTGAGCGTGGCGGCATCCACGCGGTTCCCGCTGCGCATTGGCCACTCTGGAACTGGCGTCTACGATCTCGACTGGAAGATCGACGGGCTGGATGCAAATGGCGAGCTCACTGTATCGGCCGGCGTGCTGACCCACTCGGTTCGCGTGCTCGTGAACGAGAACCTCGACGCCACAGAGCAGCACATCCTGACGATCGAGGATAATGGGTACTACCTAGTCGGCGCAACGGCTGTGCACACGGCCACATGCACGATAGGCGCTACACAGCCAACGGCCGCCAACACCGGCTTTGCTGCGTTGAATGGTATTGGAATAGAAGACCTGTATGTGTGGGGATCCGCTGGCGAGAGCTTCACGCTACAGGGCACCGATCGGGTCTTTTCGCGCATCCTCTTCGATGGCCCCGTCACTATCAAGAATGCCAATAATTTCTTATTCAAAGAATGCCTATCGCGCGACATGGGCGCACCCATTCAGCAAGGATTTGCAAACCGCGTCGCTTTCAACTGCAACCAATCCCAATACCCGTCTAACCTGACCTTCGAGTATTGCGAAGCCGGGTATTCCGCGGTACTAGCTAACGCTCCGGCGAGACTGATCGGTGGCGTGGTAACGGGTGCCTTGGTCGTGGACCACTGCAAGGGTTATGACATAGGATACGACTTCGTGCAGCTCTGGGGTAACAACCCTGGCGACTCGGTGCTCATACAGAATTGCTACTCGTCGCGTCAGGGTTTCGGCGTGTCCAACAGTGGGCAGGTGGCGCACGGCGATTTCTTCCAGCTAACCGCGTCCGGTCCAGTTTCACTGCACAACCTGACGCTCGCATACAACCACTGGGACTGGAGTACGGAGAAGGCCGTGGCGGCTGGGGGTAGTTACGAAGCCAACATTTTCGCCATTCTCGGGGAAGGCGATACTAGCGCATTCAACTGCAATATCGTCAAGTGCTGGTGTGGAGGTGGAAATACGATAATCAATCCAGAACTGATACAAGTATCCGATGCGCGCGTTATCGGATGCCAGGTTCCCGATCTACAATGGAACGGGACGACTGGCGATTATGTGCATCGGCTCATCGGCGGCGCGGGTACAGAGTTCTTTGTTCGCAAGGGCAACAAGAGTCCACGCACGTCGCTGGCACCGAGAAACCCGGATGGCAGTGATTTCAATACGGAAGGAGCTTTCTAGCCATGAAGCTACTCAAGCCTGTTTCCAGTTCCGCGCTGGCGATCACCGGGCCGGGATTCAAGCGTCTTGGCCCCAGCACAATCCAGGATGCTACTGCCGCATGGCGTGGCAACCTCCGACCCGATCTGGTCTTCCCGTCCTACTCGCAGTCCGCAACGATCTGCAACGCGCGGCCGGAGTCGATCGTGGAGTCACTCGCGCTCGTCGCTGGCACGGGCACATCGGTACCGCCGACGCACATCCTCTACGTGGGGAGCACCGGCCCGACGGTGGCAACGCAACCGCTGACACTCACGGGCGTCGGCATTGCGGCTGAGACCATGACGATCGGCACGCGGGTCTACACGTTCCGCGCGACGGTCGGTGCAACGGCCGATGAGATCCTGGTCGAGGCAACGGCGGCAGCGCAAGCCACGACTATCCGCAACGCGATCAACGTGAACGGGCTCGGTGGATACGGCAGCGCGACGACGCAGAATACCCAGGTTTGGGCGTCGTCAGCAGCCGGGGTGGTGACCGTCACGGCGTTCATCGGTGGGACCGTTGGCAACGCGATCGCCACGACTGAGACTCTCACGAACGGGTCTTGGGGCGCTGCGACGCTCACGGGCGGACTCGACGATGCCGACGTGGACGCGGGCGTGCCGGTGACGATCCTCACGCCGTATACGTTCGACTACTCGGGCGATGCGGTTCCGACCCTGTTCGTCAACTGCGCGCAGACGATCAACTTCACAGTCCTCTTCCACGGAGCTTGATTCATGAGACAACTACTTCTGACCGTCCCTCTCCTCTGTTGCGGGTGCCTGGCTACCTCCGACGACCTGCGCGGCATCGCCGACGCGGTGGCGGACTGGGAGACCGGCGCGATCACGGCCGAGGAGCTACAGGCAGCGATCGAAGCCAAGGCCGACGAGATCAAGGACGAGGCGGTGGCGGCCGGCGAGCAGTTGCCGACCGACCTCAACGGCTGGATGGCCATGCTCATGAAGCTTGGCTTGCTCGTCGGTGGCGGTACGAGCGCGACGATGATGCTGCGCAACCGGAACATCTTCACCACGGGGAGCCGGCTGCCGCCCCCTCCTTCGCCACATGCGTAGTCTCCTACCCCTGATCATCCTGGCCTCCTGCGCCTCGACCGGGCAATCCATCTCTGTCCTGCGCGACACAGACGAACGCAACACGGCCAGGGTGGAGGGCACCTACGAGCTGACCGACGCGCCAGGCTGGAAGGGATACGCTTTCGCCGAAGCCTTCTCCACGCATGGCGAGGCGTGGGGGGGGCACTCCGAGACGGACCTAAGGGACTGGCTCAGCGAGATCCACCTGCGCACGCCGGTCCTCGATCCTGAGTGTCCCGTGGGGGCCATCGTGGAGGGCCAGGCTGGCGGCATCGTCAAGTCCGTGAGCCAGGCTGGGGTCTACCTTCCGCTCTCGTCCTACGCGATCCTGGCCGCCTTCTTTGCCCAGACGGACGGCGATGGCTCCGAGCTGAGCCTCAAGGGGGCCTACCCGTTCTGCGACCACTGGCTGCTCTGGGGCTTTGCGGACGCTGGCTATCCCGAGGGCCTCTACGAGGGGCCGGTCGTCATGGTCGCCTCTGCGCGCGTCGGCTACGAGGTCTGGCGCGGCGTGCGCGTGTTCGCCGAGCTGGATCACAATGAGTACCGGGAGGACGAGGATGCGCTGGCACTTGGCCTCGCAGCTGGCTGGTAGTGTTGGCCTCGCCCTGCTCTACCTGGCAGGCGCGCAAGCGTCGCGTGTCTTCGCCGTACCGCCTGGCTACGCTTCGATGGTCTGGCTCCCCGCCGGCATCGCGCTCGCGGCAGCCATGCGGTTCAAGCCCGAGGTCTTGGTCGGCGTCGTGCTCGGGAGCGGGCTGAACAATTCGATGATCGGCGCGAGCCCGTGGGCTGGCCTGCTCATTGGCATCGGTGCCGCGCTGCAAGCGTGGGTCGGCGCGCGGTTCATCGGCGACTGCTGCCTGCGCACGTGGCGCTGCATCGCCAAGATCGTGCTTCTCGGCGGGGCACTCGGCTGCCTGGTCAACTCGCACATCGGCCCGCGCTTCCTCGCGCTGTTCGGCGCGATCGAGTGGGCGAACCTCCCCGAAAACTCGGCGCGCTGGTGGTTAGGGGACACCCTCGGCGTCGTGCTCTTTGCTCCCATCTCTCTACTGGTAATCGACCGATGCCGACAGACATCTCCAAAACCGTCGTCCCCGTCGCCGTCTTGCTCGCCGCAATCGTAGGCACTGCCACGATCGTGTGGAAAGGCGCGGCGGTGCAGCACTCCGTCACCAACACGGGACAGGCTACGCAAGCCGAGCTGCGCTCGCTGAAAGAGGAGATCGCGCGCCTGCGCGTGCAGCTCGAAGACTACTCCACGCGGTCTTCGGTGGAGCTATGGATTGAGCGGCTCAAGATCTCGAACCCGACACTTGTGGTGCCGGAGCTGAAGTAGCCGTCAAAACGGCCCCGCCCGCACCTCGCACTCCCACGCGTCGCCGAGCTTCGTGTGCCCCTTGGCGCTGTGAGGCAGCGGCGGTTGCGTCACGGTGTCGTGCTGCGCTGTAGCCATCTTCGCCGCCTGAGTCGCCGCCTCGACGATCGCCTTCCACACTCTCGGCGTGCAGTTGGGGTGCGGGTCCGACACTTCGATGCGAATGGTACAGTAGATCGCCATGAAAGCGCTCCTAGCCTTGCTCCTGTTGTCCGGCTGCACCGTCGAAGACCCGCCCATGCCGCCGCCGATCCCGGAGCCGATAGTGCTCTAGCTACTGCGGCAACCTCTCAACAAGCCACTCGTACGCCTCCTCCTCCTCGCTGCTCAGCGTGCTCTGGAGCAGGTTCGTCATCTCCCACGGATCGAGCAGCAGGTCGTAGAGTCGGCGTGCGCCGCCGAGATCCCAGAGCTTGTACCTCGCGCCACGGACCGCGCGCTTCCAGTCGCCGGGTTGCGGCGGTTCGCCCACGGAGCTCCACGCATCGCATTGGATGTGCGTGCGGCCGTCGATGTCCGGGTCCTGGCAGATTCGCCAGAACGAGATCGAGTCGGGCGAGTACGCCGCGCCCAGCGCGCCGCGCACGTCGAGGCATGTCTCCCACAGGTCGGTCGCTTGGACCATCTGCGCGCGCGAGCCAGGGACGACTCCAGGTCCCCAGACGAGCAGCGGCACGCGCAGGCCACCGATCTCGTACAGGCTGCCTTTCTTCCCACCGATCGACGTGGCGGATCCGTTGTCGCTCGTGAGGATGACGACGTAGCCGCGCCGAAGAGCATCGACGAACACCGGGCCGAAGCACCAATCGAAGGCTTCGAGCATCGCTAGAGCTTTGGTCTCGTCGTCCTCGGGGTTTCCGTGGCCGTGCATGTGCGGCGGCGGGACGTGGAACGGAGCGTGCGCGCAGTTGAAGCTCGCCTGAACGAGCTCGGCGTGACGATTGATCTCCAGGCGGATGTCGTTCGCCGTGTCCTGCGTTGGGTACGCGGTGGTCCAGTACGTGCGAACACCTCGGAGGCGGGTCATCTCGGTCTTGGTCCAGCCGGAGTAGTTCTCTCCCTGCTCAGGCGGAAAGTTCTTCCAGCTCCCCAGGTAGTAGTCGTAGCCGCAGTCGAGCGGGTGTGTCGTCGGATCGGATCGACCGTCCAGATGCCACTTGCCGAGCGCAACCTTGCTGCCTGGCAAGAGCTGCGCGAGCAGCGCGCCCGTTCCCGTGCCGAGCGCCCAGTTCGGGTGAGGTGGCATCCCCGCGTTCGCTCCCATGAGCGTTCGGTGCGCAGCGAGGCCAGTCTCGCGGCGTGCGCGGAAGTTGCTGCACAGAACGCTGCCCCATGCGACATCGAACGAGCAAGCCGGGATCGCGTCGATGCGAGGATGGCGAGCGCGTGCCCAGAGCCGGGCGTCCACGTCGTCGAGGGTTACGAGGAGAAGCTTGTGGGACATGGTTGCACGGTGCTGGATTGCGGGGACGATGGCGGCGGCGGCGAGGAGGGAGCGGCGGGTGAGGGTCATGGCGCTGACGCCGCGTTGCGTCGCGCGTTGTCGGCGATCATCATGGCAAAGTTGGCCACATCGGCGGCTTCTTTCACGATCTGATCGGATGAGTCCTGTGCCATCGTCGCCTCGGCCAGTTCCTCCACCTCTTCGCGCAAGCGCCGTAGTAGCGCGAAGTGTGAATCGCGGAACCATCCTGGCTTGTGATCGTTCTCGCGTAGCTTCTTCTCCATGTGCGCAGCGAACCATTGCACGCATTCATGTTGCCGGTCACTCCCCGCAGAGCCGCTCGAATCGTTCATCGCCAAGGTCTCCTACTTATACATCGCCGACTATTGAACGCACGAGTTCGATGTCGCGTGCGGGGACTTCGCTTCTATGGAACTCCATATAATGCGCTGCGAGTGAGTTGGTGAGATATTGACGTGAGCCAATTTGGATGAAGCGCTCTCCGTTGTCGCTCCGCGCTCCACAGCAACATACATGAAACCCTCTATAACGCTCCCCCAATCTTGCTGACAGTATGGCAGCCTCTGTCGCAACTGTAAGTGCGTCGCGGACAGAGGGCTCCACAGGACCACATGGTTCGATCATCAAAAAACCATTCATGTCAATCATGTATCTATTCTCCACACAGGCGCGAGTACATGGCCCCTAGTCGTTGCTCCCCAAAGAACAAGCACGCGGCCGAGTCGTCCCACCCACGCCGCCACTCGTCGATCATCCACAGGACCTCGCCCGGTCGGAGCTCGACAGGGTACAGCTCAATCCACGCGCGCAGCGCGCAGCGTTCCTCTTGCGTCGCGCCGTCGAGCTCGCCACCCGCCAGCATCGCGCCGTAGGGCGAGCCGGGACACTGGGCGAGCCGGTACTCCAGCGCGCGGATTTCGGCCCGCAGAATGTCCGGGCCTGGCGTCGTGGGCTCGTCTGAGCCGCACAGCTCGAT
>ERZ1292625.2316-Hain-H41-01um-R1-2316-length-18062-cov-6_pt2 | contig 13760 bp, 16 predicted proteins | sample MGYA00564400_ERZ1292625 | MGnify/ENA primary metagenome ERZ1292625 (study PRJEB36523, sample SAMEA6512639) | groundwater metagenome | collected 2019-01-08 | study: AquaDiva: Metagenomics assemblies of 32 groundwater samples | reverse complement strand
CCCCCCGCCCAATCGCTAAACTCAGCTGATCCTCTGGCACAAACACCCGCGCCTCTCGCCTTGGTAGAATTTCAACTCCCCGCACTTTAGCTGGAGAAAGGGCATTACCCACAAACTTCTCTGGGTCTTCAGACCATTCAACAATATCAATCTTTTCATTCCCTAATTCGTTATTCACCACCATCACTCTTGTCCCTCTTTGGCCCACAAGCGCCCCCACCGGATCTACTCCCGGCGCGTGAGAAATCACCGCTAGTTTAGTCCTATTCCCCGGCTCTCTAGCAATAGCTTTAATTTCTATCACTCCCTCGGCCAATTCCGGCACTTCGGATTCAAAAAGCTTCATCACAAATTTCGGATGAGACCGGGAAAGAATAATTCCTGGCACCCTCGTGTCTTCTTGCACCGCTAAAACCAAAAACCTCAACCGCTCACTCGGTCGATAGTGTTCGCTTGGGATTGATTCGTTGGCAAACATCACTCCCACCGTTCTACCTAAATCAACATAAATATGTCCCCTCTCAAATCGCTGAATTACTCCGCTCACAATCTGCCCTTCTTTTCCTCGCCACTCCTTAAGAATCGAATCCCGCTCGGAACCTCTTAACTTTTGGAGAATAACCTGCTTCGCCGCCTGAGCCGCAATCCTTCCAAAATCTTCATGCGTCTCAAGCGGGAAATTCAACTCCTCTCCTAAAACAACGTCTTTTTTTATTTTCTTCGCTTCCTTAAGAAAAATATGCCTCTCGAGATTATATCTCGGTAGTTTTACCTCATCCGAAGCTCCTGCTTCAAATTTTTCCGGCTCATTTTTTCTATCAGGCGTCACAGGTTCTTCTTCTCCTTCCTCCATGATTCTCACCGTCGTTTCGTCCACCACCGTTTTAACCTGACGAAATTGAACCTCCCCGCTCTTAAAATCCAGCTTGGCCTTTACCACTTCTCCCCGCTCGCCGTATTCTTTCTTATAAGCCGCCGCTATCGACGACTCAATCGCCTCGATAACTTGATCGGGGTCGATTCCCTTCTCCTCCGCAATCTGCGTTATTATTTTGTTTAAACCTTTAATATCAAACATTTTGATTTCTCTACAAATTACTAATGAAATACGGATATACAAATCATTGAATTGGAACTATCCCATTCCTTTCGTATATTCGTAAAAAATTTATATTTTGTAGCCTTTTATTAATAAAGTCCGCATCTCGCGGACTTCTCAGAAACTACCTTACTATTATATACCATAAAAAAACTCCGTCAAGAGTTTGAGCCAGTACCAAGCCCCAAAAACCTACATTTTTTGACCCCTTGACAAATCTCTATAGAAGAGTACAATACATGCCAGAGTTGTCGGTCGATCTATAACCATAGAAACAGAACGTTATACGACCGGCAATCACAACCTATACGCCCGTCTGGGATGGACCCAGAGAAGGAGGACTCATGGGAAGTACGTTAATCAACACGAATAATTACAAATTGAGTTTCGCCTGACGGTCCGGCCAACGCGGCCACGTGATTGGTCCGCACGTTGGCTAGGCTCCTCGAGTGGAGTTCGAAGCCAATGATGCGGTCACCGGCGAAAGGCACCCGATGCTCGAAAACTTCGGCAGCCAATCGCCATACTTTCCCTCTCCTATGAAACCCGAAGAGGGCAGGAGAGGCAACACCCCCGGACGCACGATTTCAATTGGGATTCCAATTGGTGCGTCCGGGCTTTCTTTTTAACCAAAACTTGACCCCAGAACTAATTGTGGAAAAGTTTTCTTGAAATACACAGTTAAGAGTGTAAATCAGAAAGTTTCGGGAATTATAGGTATATTGATAACTCGAAAAATTTCACAATTAGTACTGGGGTTGACACTTTTCTAAAACCCGCTAAAATAAGCTTAACTTAACTAATCCCTCCTTGAGCCACTCGAACCGGCAATAAGCAAAATAACAACTTGAAACTAGAATCTTTTTTATCCTTTTCTAAACTGTATTAACAAGATTTAATCTTGTTAATTAAATGTACTTTTAAGTAACGCATACCCCGTACTGAAATTTGAACCTCCCCAAGCTTCAGCTTTTCAAATTTCTAGTATCGGGGCTTGCCCCTTCACAAAATTTGCACTTAAACTATTGCGAGATACGAAATAAAAGCTGGGGTGGCGGAATTGGCAGACGCGCTGGTTTCAGGGACCAGTGATCGCAAGATCGTAGGAGTTCAAGTCTCCTCCCCAGCACCAAACCAAACGTCAAACCAAGATTAACCAAGAAAAAAATAATGCGGGGCAAATTTAGTGCGGGGTTCAGGGCGCTATGACCGCAAGGTCGTGAGGGTTCAAATCCCTCCCTGCCCACAAAAGCTTCAGCGAAGGTGGGCCGCTTAATAAATAATAGTCAGACGCTTAACAACTTAAATAAAAAAAATAACAAAATCACATTAAATTAAACAAACACAAAAAAATAAATAAAAAATGATAAACAAACCAGCATATCGACCAGGAAACAAAACGATTCCTGATCAGAAACAAAAAACAGAAAAAATCACATCTCGAACCCGGCGTTCTTTCCGTTCGCCAGATAATACTCAAAGAAGCCACCGCCCGGCATCGTCTTTCGAGCGCGCGCCTCTCCGCCAAACAGTCAAAACAAACGAATCAGACAAACTTCGCTTCGTGCCTTTGGGCGGTCTCGAGGAAATCGGGCGCAATATGATGTTTTTAGAATATAAAAACGAAATTGTTATTATTGACGCCGGCCTCCAATTCCCCGAAGAAGAAACCCCCGGCATCGACTTCATTATTCCTAACGTCAGCTACCTGGAACCGAAAAAGGCCAACATTCAAGCCCTCATCATCACTCACGCCCACTACGACCACATCGGTGCCATTCCTTATATAATGGAAAAAATCGGAAATCCTCCTATTTACTGCACGTCGCTTACTAAAGCTTTAATCGAAAAAAGGCAGGAAGATTTTCTAAACAGACCCAAACTCAATATTATCGTCGTCAAAAACGGCGACACCATAAAACTTTCCAACCACTTCGAGGCCGAGTTTTTTGGCATCTCTCACACCATTCCTGAATCAACCGGCGTGCTTCTCAAAACCCCAGTCGGCAACATCGCGAACTTAGGCGACTTTAAAATCGAATACGACGACGAAGGAAATGCTTTAGATGCCGCGAACCTAGAACGTATCGGCAAAAAAGGAGTCCTCGCTTTCACTATCGACAGCACCAATGCCGACAAACCCGGCCACTCCGAATCCGAACGCGCCGTCGAAAGGAATCTCGAAGAACTATTCAAAGTCGCCGAAGGCCGCATTATTGTGGCCATGTTCGCTTCGGTCCTAACCCGCATCGCGGAATCCATCAAGATCGCCGAAAAACTCGGCCGTATCGTCACTCTCTCCGGTTACTCGATGAAATCCAATGTAGAAATCGCCAAGCGTTTGGGTTTTATTAAATCCAATCCCGAAACCATCATCCCCGTCGAAGAAATTCATAAATACCGGGATAATAAAATTCTCATTCTTTCAACCGGCGCCCAAGGAGAAACCAACGCCTCGCTTATGAAAATCATAAACGGCGAGCACCGCCATATACGTATTAAACCCGGCGACACCGTTATCTTCTCCGCCTCCGTTATTCCCGGAAACGAAAGAAGCGTCCAGGGACTTAAAGATAACCTCGCCCGCCAAGGTGCCATCATCTTCGCTTCGGACATTATCGATATCCACGCTTCTGGCCACGCCCCTAAAGAAGATCTAAAACTCGCTATGAAACTCTTAAACCCCAAATTCCTAGTCCCGGTTCATGGCTACTTCTATAAACGTTCAATCAATGCCATCTCCGGAGTTGAAGTGGGCATCCCTAGAAAAAACATTTTCCTTTTGGACAACGGCCAAGTCGCCGAACTGACTAAAGACAGTTTTACTATTACCAAAGAATCCGTTCCGGCTTCTTATGTGATGGTTGACGGCCTCGGAGTTGGCGATGTCGAAGAGGTTGTTATCCGTGATCGGAAAACTCTGGCCGCGGAAGGAATGGTGGTCATAATCATTACCATCGATCACAAAAACTCACGCCTCCTAAAAAGCCCAGACATCATCTCACGCGGATTCATCTATATCAAAGCAAACCAGGAAATCCTCGAAGAGGTCAGGAAAAAAATCCGGGCCTTAATCTCTCGCCTCCCCACTCACCAACCCCTTGAGCCGGACTACCTAAAAACTCTAATCCGAGACCAAATCGGCCAATTCTTGTATACTAAAACAAAGCGCCGGCCCATGATTCTGCCGGTAATTATAGAAATTTAGTTTTGTTAGACGTAAGAAGTTAGATGTTAGACGCGAATAATCAATACCAGCAATATGGATTTGAGAAACTGGAAGTTTATCAGCACGCCGAAGACTTGGTTGTAAAAATCTATAATCTCGCAAAAAAGTTTCCTAAAGAAGAATTATTCGGACTGACGTCACAGATAAGACGAGCATCTGTGTCAGTAGCCCTCAACTTAGCAGAAGGCTCTGTGGAAAGAACTAAAAAGGAATTCATAAAATTTACCAACACAGCCATTGGTTCTTTAGTAGAAACAAAATCCGCCTTAAGAATCGGCGTTAAGTTAGGTATAATGGAACAGAAAGACTTTGAAGAAGTTTTACCTTTAATAGATAAGATATTTTTTAAAATTCTGGCACTGAAAAAATCTCTAAACAAATGAAAAAAAAACCTCCTACATCTAACCCCCAACATCCAACGTCCAACGTCTCACGTCCAACGCTGGTATCCGGCATCCAGCCCTCTGGGCGGCTCCACCTAGGCAATTACCTCGGTGCCTTAAAAAACTTTGTTGACCTCCAAAATTCCGACAAATACGACTGCTATTTTTTCATCGCCGATCTCCATTCCTTAACCGAGTCCGCCAGTGGGCGGATTAATCCCAAAGAAAAATCAAAACAAATTTTAGGATTAACCGCGGACTTTATCGCCGCTGGCCTCGACCCCCAAAAATCCGTCATCTTTCAGCAATCCCAAATCCCCGCTCATTCCGAACTCGCCTTCATCTTAAACACCATCACCCCAATGGGAGAGCTATCACGAATGACGCAATTTAAAGAAAAATCCGAAGCCGAAAAAGAAAATTCGAATACTGGTCTTTTTACTTATCCAACTTTGATGGCCGCCGACATTCTGCTCTACAACGCAAAGTTTGTTCCGGTCGGCAACGATCAAGACCAGCACCTTGAACTCGCTAGAACTTTAGCCCGCAAATTCAACGCGCGTTTCGGAAAAACCTTTACCGAACCTCAAGGCCTCCACGCCCAAACCCCTCGCGTTATGAGTTTAGGTAATCCCGAAAAGAAAATGTCCAAATCTCTCCCCGAGACCTGTCTTTTTATGGACGACTCGCCAGAAATAATCAAAAGCAAAATCAAAAGAGCCGTCACCGATTCCGAAAGCGTTATTAAATATTCCCCCGAAACCAAACCCGCCATCTCAAATCTTTTAACTATTTATTCGGCTATCTCCGGCGAAACTATTCCAGAAATCGAAAAAGAATTTAAAAACAAAACCTACTCCGAATTTAAATCCTCTCTCGCCGAAGCAGTGATAAAGCACCTCGCCCCCATTCAAAAAAAGAAACGTCTAACGTCTAACGTCCAACTTCGAACAATTTTGAACCGAGGATCAGAAGTTGCAGCCAAAATCGCTAATAAAAAAATCTCCGAAGTTAAATCAAAAATCGGAATTTCTATATGAAGAGAAACGTCTGGATACCCGCTCCTCTTTTTAAAAAAATCCTTGCCTCTGTTCCGGTCCCCACAATTGATTTTGTGATTGTAAGAAAAAGTAAAGGCAAAAAAGAATTCCTCCTCGGCAAACGCGCCAATAAACCCTTTAGAGGCCGATGGTTTATAATCGGCGGGCATATTCTTTGGGGAGAAACCCTCGACCAAGCCGTTAAACGCCAATTCAAAAAAGAACTCGGCTTCATCCCCAAAAATTACCAATTCCTTTTTAATTACTCCCTGATCAATCCTCCCGGCAATCTCGGAGTTCCGTATAATTCCATTCTTCATATATATCAAATCAATCTCGCAGACAAAGAGAAGTTTCATCTTAACTCCGAAAACTCCGAACTGAAATGGTTTTCAAAAATCCAAAAAGATTTTCCGAAAGCCGTAGCCGAAATTCTAAAACAATCTGGCCTCTAGCCCCATTCAAAATCCTGGCGCTGTTCAAAAACATCAAAATAATCGGGCAATATTGGGACATCGCAAGACTAGCGGTCTTGCGATGTCCAAAAACTGAGGGTTTCTGAACGGCACTCAAAAAATCCTTGACTAAAAAGCGTATATACTCTAAAATATAGGCGCTTTTAATTGCTGCTTGAAACACGAATACCACTGAAAGATACACGCAAAGAAAGAACCAGTAGCCGCGCCTGAAGCGCAAGGAGGTGTATTTTGTTGATTCCAGTTCAAAACCTATCATCGGTGGGAATAATTTACCGAAAAGCCAACCCAAGCCAAGTGTTCATCGAAACCAAAACGCCTGGCTACCCTCGAAAGGTAATGGTCGGCAAAGGTCTTCTGCCGGGTGGTAATTGGGTAGGCAAAGCCGCTGCGAGCGACAGGAGTCCTAGACATACGTACGAACGAGAAATATTCGAAGAATTTTCGTTCGACAACCCAGTAGCTGATCCAGAAGAAATGATTGAACTTTTCGGCACTGGTAATCTCGGCCACGCACCCGAAAAACGAGATATCAAGGCCAGCCACCCCGACATCTCAACACTCACCACGCTCAAGCACAACATTGCCGCACTTTCAACGCTTTACCCATTCGGTCTCTTTCTACAACACGTGCCAAAATGGGTTTTCGATTCCGGCGACCCTGAAAATAAAACCGGCGAATACTTCGGGGCAGTTTCGGTCTTTGAGATACCTCTACCCGACGAACTTTGGAACTACCTTGAAGAACTCCAGCTCCGCTACGGCAATCTTTCAAACGAGGCACAAACCCTCATCACTTCAGCAGAAGAAATTGTGGCTAGGGGTTACTACATTGGCTGGGGCCAGGATCGGGTGCTTCAACGGCACTTCCTCCGGCACGGCATGAATATCGCCACACAAATGCCTCTCGTAGCTGGCATATCCTCAATCCCCATCGGTTTACCAATAGCAACCTACACAGAATGCTTCCGCGTATTCGATATCGAGAAAATCCCAGAAGGTATCCAGCGCCCGGCTATTGCTTGACCGACAATCTCGCGCCCACGTGCGCACGAAAAACGCGCGGTTCAACTCGAACTGCGCGTTTCAATTTTCTTCCACAACCTAACACCTACAACCTATAACCTAGATTTTCCTAATCCCCACCCAAACCATTTTATCTTCAATCTTCGTTTCTGTTACCGCGCTAAACTTATCCGATTTCCCGTAATTTATACTTTTCGCTCCCACCTCTTTTTTCAACCACCCCTCACCTTTCGAAACCGCGAGTTTTAATTCCTCCGGCAACTCGAACATTAGAACAACTCGATCATTAGAACTTAACCCCGCCTTCTGCCTCAATTCCTGAATCGCGCGAACCAACTCTCTCAAAATTCCTTCCCCTCTTAACTCCGCGGTAATTTTTGTATCCAGCTCAATTTCTCCGGCGTCTGTCAGATTTAGTTTTGTGTCATAAGCCACTTTTTTAACATTCACTTCCTCCGCCAAAATTTCCAACAACTCCTGGTTTAATTTTGCACTTTTCGCTTTACTTTTTATGCTTAACTTCGCAAGCGGCTGCCTCACCTTAATTCCCGCTTCCGCTCTTTTCGCCAAGCCCAACGTCGCCAATCTCCTCACTTCTTCCATCTGTTTTATAATTTGCGATTTGCGATTTGCGATTTGCGATTTCGGCCACTCTGTTAGATGAACGGAATCTTTATTTCCTAAAACATTCCACAAAACTTCTGAGAAAAACGGATTAAATGGCGCCATCATTTTCAGAACTTCCGAAATCACGTAACCCAAAGTAGCCGAACACGCCTCGTAGTCTTGTTTACTTTCCGGCTTTTGCAACCGCCTTCGAGACCTCCGAATATACCATCTTGAAAGATCGTCCACTAAAGACTCAATCGCCAAAGCCGCCTCCCTCACTTCATATTTATCGAAATGCTTTGTTGCTTTTTGAACCGTCTCATCCAACCTCGCCAAAATCCACTGATCAAGAACGTTAGATGTCGGATGTTGGGTGTTGGGTGTTTTATTCTCCCCGTCTAACGTCTTACGTCCTACGTCCAACTTTTTATCCGCGTATGTTTTATAAAACACCAGCGAATTCCAAAGAATCAAATGAAATCTCCGATAAGTTTTCAAAATCTCCTGCTCATCAAAATTCTTAGGCTCGCCCGGCGGCGTTGCAGTATAGAAATACCACCTCACCGCATCCATCCCATATTTCTCTGCCATCACCCACGGGTCAACCACATTTCCCTTCGACTTCGACATTTTCTGCCCGTATTTATCGTTGATGTGCCCTAATGAAATTACATTTTTATACGGCGCGCCTTTTCCTAAAGCCGTTGCCACCGCAAGTAGGGTGTAAAACCATCCCCGCGTTTGATCCACCGCCTCGCAAATATAGTCGGCTGGAAATTCCAATGCGTCAGATGTTAGATGTTGGACGTTAGGGGTTTTTTGATTTTCGTCTAACGTCTTACGTCCTACGTCAAACGGCCAGTGAACCTGGCCAAACGGCATCGAACCCGAATCGAACCAAACATCGCAAAGCTCCTTCACTCGCTTCATCTCGCCCTTACACTTGGAACACCTCAAAAGAATCTCATCCACATATGGCCGGTGCAAATCCACTTCTCCTGTTTCATCTCTCGGCACCACCTTTAAATCAGGCTTTACAACCTGCCCTGTTTTTATAAACGTTTTTCCTCTTACTCCCATTTCAGAAATCGCCTCGCTCTGCGTCCATCCCATCATAGCTTGATTTAACATCCAAATCGGATACTCATGAGACACAATCAAAATCTTTTTGTTTTTGTATTTATTATCAGTTTCTTTGATAAAATCCCAAAGCCTAGTCCTAAGAACCTTTAAAGACTCGCCCCCTTCCGGCCCAGCTTCAAATCTAGACTCTAAAGTTGGTAAAATTTTTGCGTATTCAGAAACCGGCTTACCATCGATCACTCCCATATTTATTTCCCTTAACCTCTTATCAAAAACTACTTCCTTCGCCCCTAAACTCTTCGCAACAATATTAGCTGTCTCTTTTGTCCGTAAAACATCCGAACTAAAAATTAAATCAACTCCCGACTTAGATAAATCGCGAGCCGCCCGCTCGACTTGCTCCTTTCCTTTATTGGTTACATGATATTTCCCTTCCCCGCTATCTATAACTCCAGCTAACACTGCTTCACTCTCCCCGTGCCTCATTAATAAATACTCATTCCTCGTCCCGCTAGCTTTCTTATCTAATTCCTCCAGACCACTCACCACTTCCGTCGCTCCGCATTTCTTGCACTCCCAAATCGGCAGCGGCGTCCCCCAGTATCGCTCGCGAGAAAAATTCCAATCTTTCACGTCCTTAAGCCACTCGCCAAACCGGCCCTCTTTCATATGCGCCGGTATCCAGTTAATCGTGTTGTTATTAGTTATAAGTTCTTTTTTAAGCTTCGACATCGCCACGAACCAAGCGCTTCGCGCGTAATAAAGCAACGGCGTCGAACACCGCCAGCAATGCGGATATTGGTGACTTATTTCAGACTTCAAGAGAAAATTCCCTTGTTTTTTAAGATATTCAAAAATCTTTTGAGTCGTTCTATCTTCTTCTTTTTTATCTTTTGATTTAACAATTAAGCTCGCAAATCCCTTAACGTCTTTGGTAAATTTACCTGCCTCATCCACTGTATGATGCTGCGGCAAACCCACCTTCATTCCTAATTTATAATCGTCCTCTCCATACATTACCGCTGTGTGCACTACTCCCATTCCATCTTTATCCGTGACAAATCCAGCCAAATATACCTTATATGCGTTTTTATTTTTACTAAGTTCCGCAACATCAAAAAGGGGTTCATATTTCCCCCCCAACAGATGCTCCCCGGAAAAGGCCCCTACCTTCTTTAAGGAAACATTAATCTTACTACCAAATTTTCCTTCATCGCTAACTACTCCTTTAGATACAAATATTTGCACTTGTGCATTATTGTCTTTGCCCCAATCAACCTTTTTTTGGAAAATTCGCATCTCAGCTTCTTCGGTGTCTGCAAAAATATAAGTTTCTCCTTCGACCAAATCTAGGTTTTCTAAATTCCCATCAATCTTAATAACCTTAACTGCCTCGTATTGAATACTTTCTTTAACCGCGAGCGCCACATTTCCCGGCAAGGTCCACGGCGTCGTGGTCCAAGACAAAATATAAGTTTTATCATCCGTCTTGTAATCCCCAATTTTTTGTCCTTTTTTTAACTTAAACTTCACATACACCGAATTATCCACCACTTCTTTGTATCCAAGCGCCATCTCATGCGACGAAAGTCCCGTCCCGCACCGAGGGCACCAATTCACAATCTTGTTTCCTTTATATAAAAGTTTCTTCTTCCAAAACTGCGAAATAACCCACCACAAACTTTCTATATAATCCTTTTCGTAAGTCACGTAGGGATTTTTCATATCCAACCAATACCCCATCCGCTCCGTCAGCTTTTCAAACTCATCTTTAAACTGCCAAACCGATTCGCGGCACTTTTGGTTAAACTCCGCGATTCCATACTTTTCAATCTCTTTTTTCGACTTCAACCCCAAAGCTTTTTCCACCTGAATCTCAACCGGTAATCCGTGCGTGTCCCATCCTGCCTTTCGCGGCACAAAATAACCCCGCATCGTTTTGTAGCGCAGTATCACGTCTTTAAAAACCCGGGCAATCACATGGTGAATTCCGGGCCGGCCATTCGCCGTCGGCGGTCCCTCATAAAAAACAAAAATCTTTCGCCTTTTCTGCGTTAGTCCGCGTTCTTTTTTGCGTAAGTCCGCGGTAGCCGATAGGCTACGCTCAAAAATCTGGTTTTTCTTCCAATAATCTAGAACTTTCTTTTCGGACTCGGGCAGGTTGAAATTTTTTATATCCTTTATAAACATATTAACTTATAATCCACGTGCCCTCCGTAGTCTCGACGAAGGAGGGAAATCTTCTCTTCCAGCTTGGGTAAGTTGAAATCCTTCAAATCTTTTAAAAGTATTGAAAATGTATCTTACTAATTCTAACATTTACCCCCTCACTAAAGGAGGAACTTATCAGAAATCCATAATAACAAGAGTTCGTCCTAATAGTCCAACCCCTAAATCCAGAACACCTCGAAACGAAAACAACTAAAACATTCCTCTTTTTAGTCGGGGGGTTTATTTTCAATAAAACGGTTGTCTAAAATGATTATCTTGCTGACTGAATAAAAATTTGTTAAAAACATCACACCGGGCGGCGGATCATAGTGGGTTGGAGGTACGGATGAGTAATCCTTTCGAGGGTTGATTGTGAACCGACTTCCTTCTGTTTCTAACAAAGAGACATCCGCCGCCCACTCTTTATTTTCAAAAAAATTTACCTTATTATTATAGTAATCGGCTGGGGGGATCATCAAACTGCGTTTCGCTTTGTACTCTCGAAGACACCACTTGGCAAAGCTTCGAAGAAACCCACGAAACACAGCAAACCCAGCCGTCTTTTTTTACCAAAAAATCAACCCAGCACCACAAGTGCGACAGAATTTTGCTTATATAACAAAACTTTGCCACCTAGCTTAATTTATTATTAGGATCTTGGGTAAAGGCAAAAACAAAACAATCACATTTGTGGTGCTGGGTTGACAAACTTCATTTATTCTAATAAATTAGAGCCAGCATCAAAGCGAATTCCCGGTGGTAGTGGGTTTCCCGCACAAAACACCCAATCCGGACCCCCTGGGTTGGGCGTTGAAACTCACTACCACTCTAATATCCAGCGGCTATAGCTTACAAGAGAGAAACCTGTACCTGCCCTACACCTCCCGCAGGTTACACTTTCTCCAGTGAGCTCGGCCGCTGTTTTTTTATCTAAAAAACCTCCATAATTAAAACATGAAACCCTTGGCCGAAAATCGCCGCGCCCGCTTCGACTACGAGATCCTCGAAACTTACGAGGCTGGTTTAGAGTTGATTGGCCAAGAAGTTAAGAGTGTCAAACTCGGCCATCTAAACTTGAGCTCCAGCTATAGCATTATTAAAAACAACGAAGTTTGGCTCCTAAATTCCGAAATCCCCGCTTATCAGCCGAAAAACGCTCCCGAAAATTACGACCCCAGCCGCACCCGCCGTCTTCTTCTGCATAAATCCGAAATCAAAAATCTTGCTGGCCACCTCCACGACAAAGGACTTTCTCTCATTCCTTTAAATGCTCATCTTAAAAAAAATTTAATCAAGCTCGAACTCGGCCTCGCCAAAAGCCGTAAAAAACACGACAAGCGCGAACTCCTCAAAAAACGCACAATTCAAAAAGAAATCCGCGAAGCCAAATAAGTCCTATTTGACTGTACTTCTATTGAATTTCCAATGTGTTTCAATTGTATTTCAATTAACTGTTGACCTAAACTAAACCGAGAGCCATAATCTCCCTAGAACCCCTTAACAAAGGAGATTGACAATGAGCGCTCAATTCGAGGCCTCAAGGTGGCAAAGAATTCTCGCCCGTCACGGTGTTTGTACTATCTACACAGTTCGATATCCGAGCGACAAAATACCGCTACAAACCAGAGCTTTCCACTGGTGTCCAGCTTGTGAAAGCTACCAATCAAGCAACATCCTCGATCCTGATTCCCACTCGGCTCGAATTCACTGCACCAACTGTGGCATTGAAACGACGCTAATCCCAAAAGGAAACACCGGAGGCTTCGCCCATCAACTTCAAATGGCTTTTCAGGCCATGGATAGTTCAAATATCTTTCTCATGAAAATCATGAAATTCTGGAGGGTTATCCTCTTTGGGCCAAGCTGGAAAAGTATGCCCGATCATCGCCACGGCCAAACAGCGACAGAGATGAACGAACGAGCCACAATGGAAATCGGACCACTCATCGTGGAATCATTGATCCCGGGTTCGCTTGATCGCGCCCTAAGAGCTCGCTGATCTACTTTGTAACCCAACGAAAAACCCACTGCTCGCCAGCGGATTTTTTGATTTATTTATTGGTTTTTTCTAAAACCTGAAACCTACAACCTACAACCTCCCCGAATACTTCCCAATCCAAGGCAACGGCTTTTCTTCTCCTCTCTGCGCGTTCATAAACCCAACCACCACCCAAACAATCGCGAAAATCCGAAGCGCCCAAGCCATCAAATTCAAAAGTCCGTACGCTCCGCCTAAAACCGCTACGTATTTTATCACTCCTTGCGCGGCTAAAACCGTAATCAAAAGCCCAATCGCCTGCTTCATATGGTATTTCACAAACGCATCGCTCTTCTCGCCGGTCAGCATCGGCAAAAAGAAGATTAGATAAGTAAAACTCGCTAAAGTTGAATTTTTATGTTTTGCCATAAATTAATATCAAAAAAATTATCGACCGTTTTGTTTGTAAAATTTTATCATTCCTTCCCTCTAAAATCCAAAAAAACCCCCGTCTAGCACTTATCCAGACGAGGGCAAAATCCCGATCTCGGAGGTTTCTTATTAGTATCAATATCAATATCAATATCAATATCAATATCAATATCAATATCAATATCAATATCAAT
>ERZ1292625.3180-Hain-H41-01um-R1-3180-length-13768-cov-4_pt1 | contig 13768 bp, 16 predicted proteins | sample MGYA00564400_ERZ1292625 | MGnify/ENA primary metagenome ERZ1292625 (study PRJEB36523, sample SAMEA6512639) | groundwater metagenome | collected 2019-01-08 | study: AquaDiva: Metagenomics assemblies of 32 groundwater samples | reverse complement strand
CACGCATGAAATCTCCACCGTGATTCAAACCTCTTCTCAGGAAGGCATGATTGATATGAACCGCTCTCTTGCGGAGCTCGTCCGTCGAGGGGAAGTTACTGTAGAAGATGCCTACGAGCGTGCGTTTGATCAGAAAACCTTTGAGCGCTATCTCTAGACCATGATAGGAACAATGTTCCTCTTCTTTGTTCTTAGTATCATTACCTACCTTTTGGTGTCGTGGTTTGGACACCTTACAGGAGGGAGCCCAGGAAATTTTTGGCAGGACGTACTTCAGGTGTTGAAGCCCATCCCGCTTCTCATTCTTTTTGTCAGTAACTTCTTTTTTGCGGCTGCTGTTTCTATAGGACTGAAAGTCAGTCCCTATGCCATTCCTATGGCGATTGCGGTAGGAGTGATCGCCTCCTTTATATACTCCATGCTGTTTCTTGGTGGAACATTTACGTGGGTAAAGATGCTTGGGATTCTGGCAATTTTGGTGGGGATTTATTTCTTGAAGTAAATCAGTCTCCTAAGGAGCAACTTGAGTTTTTCCCAAAAAGCTTAATAATTGCGTGATGCAAGACATGGTGGGGACCCCGATAGAGACTGAGGTACTACAAAAGCTCACCTCCTTCTCCCATCTCCTAAAAGATGACACCCTCTTTACTGGAGGGCATTTCATACTCAAAAATGGTGTTCCTGAACTGAACGCTGGAACTGTAGAGTCATTTATAAGTGCAGTGAAGCTCTACCAGGAAGGGAGGGACAAGGGGGTACGAGTCGGTCTTGGTCTTTTAGTGAACGATATCGGCATGACCTGTGATACGAACGTGTGCTATGCCGTTCCGGCCTTCAATCGTGATGAGTTTTCTCTTCCCGAGGAGTATCGTTCTATTCTGGCTAAACATAATGTGGAAATTTCAGAAGTAGAAATGTATTGGGAAAAACATTTGCGTAATCGTGGAATACAGATCTTTCGTCGCAAGATGGTAAACAAGGACAAGGCGGTGAAGAAAGCAGCCAACGCCTATTGGCTTGATACTGAGGGAGGGGACCGTCTCCTCCTTACTCGTTTTTCTCTTATGAGTCCGTATGGTATTGCCGCATGCCCACTCATCATGGGTGCCAATGGGGTAGTACAGCGCGAGCGTGGATGGAAGACGAGTGTTAATTTTTGGTACGTTGATATTGATAACTACGAAAACATTCCTAACCACTTTATGGTTGAGAAGGGCGCAGAGGTCGCTCGACACATGGGCGTGGATCTTGAAAGTAAGAATATATATTTCACGCACGATAAGGTAATCGCAAACTTCTGATATGGGAAAGCTCGTCTATCTTGATAACAACGCTACCACCTCAGTGGCTCCAGAAGTGCAGCGAGTAATTACTCGCGCACTAAAAGAGTACGCAAACCCCTCCTCTCTCCATGCATATGGCATTCAAGCGTCTGCAAAACTTGCAGAAGCACGCGCGAGGATTGCGGCCTCTATTGGTGCCTTACCAGATGAAATAATCTTTACCGCCTCAGGCTCAGAAGGGAACGCTCTTTGCATACGTGGGTTTGCAGAAGCGAATAAAACCAAGGGGATGCATATTCTTACGACCGGTATAGAACACCCTGCCGTCATTCAGTCGTGTAAACACCTTGAGGAACAAGGATTTTCCGTCACGTATCTTGGCGTAGATGAAGAGGGATTTGTGCGTATTGAAGAACTTGAGGCCGCTATTCGTCCTGACACCATCTTGGTATCTGTAATGCATGTAAACAACGAGATCGGCACCGTACAAGATTTGAAGCGCATTGTGGCAGTGTGTACGGCACATCAGGTTCCTGTACACACGGATGCCGTGCAAGGATTCTTGAAGGAACCTTTTAATGTTCAAGAGATCGGCGTGGCACTCGCGACGTTTGCCGGACACAAGGTGCACGCACCTAAGGGCATTGGTTTTATATATCGTCGGAAGGGCGTAAAGATACGACGAGAAATAGACGGAGGAAGTCAGGAGCTTGGATTGCGTGCGGGGACAGAAAACATTCCGTATATTCTTGGTCTTGCAGAGGCGGTCAATCAGATTTCATCCAAAGATATCGCTCGTATGAAAGAGCTTCAGGCGTACTTGGCCACAGAGTTGCTTGCACTCCCACAGGTACGTCTCAATGGCACTCATGATTTCAGTAAACGGGTATGTACGAATATTAATATTGCATTTGAAAACATAGAGGCGGAGCAGCTACTTAACAAACTAAGCGCGAGGGGCATATGTGTATCTACTGGCTCTGCGTGCTCCTCTAAGTCTACGAAGACCTCTCCAGTATTACTTGGTATTCATTGTCCGACGGAGTATATCCATGGAAATTTACGAATCAGCATTTCTCGTTACACCACACGCGGAGAAGTGCAATACTGCGTTAAAGAGCTCAAGAATATTTTGCGATCCATGAACGCGACCATGGTCAGTAAGTAGGCCTTCACTTACGCAAATGCCGCTGATGCGGTAGGGTAGGGGAAATGGCCGCAAAGAAGAACACAAAGGAGGCAGCGCCTCCTCGGGAGACGATTGTTCGTTTTGAAGACGTATCCTTTGAGTATGGGCACAACCACCCCATCTTGAATGAGGTGAACTTCTCTCTCCGTCGGGGAATGAAGGTGACCTTAATGGGTCAGAATGGTGCAGGGAAGTCCACACTCTTTAACCTTATAAAAGGAACACTGGTGCCTGAGCACGGCACGGTGCAGATAGTGCATGGGGTGACGATCGCGATGGCGAATCAGGTGATTACACCTGCACTTCGGGGGAAAACAGTACGTGAATTCTTTGAAGCTTGTTTCCCCAAGAAGGTCTATGACATAGATCCAAAGATTGATGCCGTGCTTGAGGTGGTGAACCTAAACGCACCCAAAGATCGTATCGTCAGTTCCTTTTCAGGAGGGCAGCAGGCACGACTCCTTCTTGCGAGCGCACTTATTCAAGACCCTGACCTTCTTTTGCTCGATGAGCCGACCAACAATCTTGATACCGCAGGTATTGAGCACCTCACCGACTTTTTGAAGTCGTATAAGAAGAGTTGTCTCGTGATTTCTCACGATGCAGAGTTTTTGAACTCATTTACTGACGGCGTGCTCTATCTTGATGTGCATACCCGCAAAGTAGAGCAGTACATTGGCAACTATTTTGATCTCCTGAAAGAAATCTCTGCACGTATAGAGCGCGAGAACCGGAAGAACGCGCAGTTGGAGAAGAAGATTCAGGACAACAAAGACAAGGCAAACTTCTTTGCACAGAAGGGAGGCAAGATGCGTTTGGTCGCGAAGAAAATGCGTGAGGAGGTGGAAGAGATGGAGGAGGATAAGGTGGAGGTGCGTAAGGAAGACAAAACCATTCGTCCGTTCACGATTCCTATGCAGGCCGACATTGTGGGGCCGGTGCTCACCATTGAGTCCTATACGACCATGGATCCGAAGACGCATAAGTCCAAAAAGCATGCGAAGCGCGTAGAGCTTCGTAAGCAAAACCATCTTTTGCTCAAGGGACCAAATGGCATTGGCAAAACAAGTTTGCTTGAAGCGCTTGCACACGGCACTGCGGAGGGCGCCACGATCGCGAAGGGAGTACGTGTCGGCTACTATCGCCAGGATTTTTCTACACTTAACTTTGAGCACACGGTACGCGAGTCGCTTCTCTCTGCAATGGAAAAGCACGATGAAGAGAAGATGCGTACGGTGGCTGCAGGGTTCCTTATCACTGCTGACGTCATAGGGAAGAAGATTGGCGTTCTTTCTGAAGGACAGAAGGGGTTGGTTGCATTTGCGCGTCTCGTCCTTGAACGTCCAGGGCTTCTTATTCTTGATGAGCCGACCAACCACATTAACTTCCGTCATTTGCCGGTGATTGCAGCCGCACTGAGTGCCTACGAAGGAGCCATGATCCTTGTGTCTCACGTGCCAGAGTTTGTGGCCCAGATTCGGATAGACGAGGTCTTGGACTTAGGGAAGTAGAGATAATCCCCGTCACACTCTCATCGTCGGTGGTTTCGTGCGATAATCTACCTATATGTTGTTTAAGTACCGCGCGCTTGATACCGAAGGGCACGAGCGAGAAGGATCTATTGAAGCGCTCTCCATGGATGTGGCAGTGTCTACGCTGCAGCGTCGTTCACTCATCGTTTCATCCATAGAACCTGCAGACAAGAAGGGCATCTTTGAGATGAACTTCTCATTCTTTGGCGGGGTGTCACACAAGGATGTGGTGATTCTTTCACGTCAGGTGTCTACACTATTTGAGGCGCAAGTTTCTGCACTTCGTATCTTCCGCCTGCTTGCAAGTGAGGTAGATAACAAATACTTGGGAGATGTGCTCACACAAGTGGCTGATGACATCCAGGGAGGAAGCCCAATCAGCAAGGCGATGTCTAAGCATCCGAAAGTGTTTAGTGGGTTCTATGTAAACATGGTGCGCTCTGGTGAAGAATCAGGGAAACTCTCACAGACCTTCACGTATCTTGCCGATTATCTTGACCGTACCTATGAAGTGATGAGTAAGGCACAAAATGCGCTTATATATCCTGCGTTTGTCATCGTGACCTTCGTGGTGGTGATGGGTCTTATGTTGACCTTGGTCATTCCGAAGATTTCTCAGATTCTTATTGACTCAGGTCAGGACATTCCGCTCTATACCCAAATTGTGATCAGCATATCGCAGTTCCTCGTGAACTATGGCGCCTTCTTTTTGATTGCGATTGCCGTAGGAGGATTCTTTGTCTATCGTGCCCTTCAGACGGGGGAGGGTCGACTGACTTTTGACTCTGTAAAGCTTCAGATTCCATACCTTGGGGACCTCTACGAGAAGCTGTATCTCTCTCGTATTGCTGATAACTTCTCCACCATGCTCGTATCCGGCGTGCCAGTCGTAGAAGCAGTGGAGATTACCTCTTCCGTGGTGGAGAATGCGGTCTATGAAGGCATCTTGAAAGATGTGGCAGAGGATGTGAAGGGAGGCTCCTCCATCTCTGATGCGCTTTCTAAGCACCCTGAAATCCCGGGCATCATGATTGCCATGATTAAAGTGGGTGAAGAGACGGGAGAGCTCGGCACTATACTCGGCACGCTTGCGAAGTTCTATCGTCGTGAAGTATCTAATGCGGTTGATACCCTCGTGGACCTTATTGAACCACTCATGATTGTGTTTCTTGGTCTTGGTGTCGGTACACTTCTCGCTGCAGTGTTGATCCCTATCTACAACCTTGCAGGGGGGCTTGGATAGTCGTTATCCACATACACGCACCAGTCGTGGGTAGGGTCGCGTAGAATAGAGGGAAGCGGAAATTTATTTATAACCCGCCAACCCAACACTTATTATGAAATTTGCATTCTCTCGCGAACGCCAGGACATGAAGGGTTTCACCCTCATTGAGCTCCTCGTGGTTATCGCTATTATCGGTATTCTTTCTTCAGTCGTGCTCGCATCCCTCAACACTGCTCGTAACAAGGGTGCTGATACGGCCGTGAAGTCAAACCTCTCCGGTGCACGCGCACAGGCCGAGCTCTTCTACGACGTGAACGGCAACAGCTACGACGGTGTCTGTGGTACTACCGCAGTCAGTGGCGTGAAGACCATCAACTCTGCAATTCTCGCAGCTGCACAGGCAAGTGGTCTTAACTCAATTACCGTCGATGGTGTGGGTACTGTAAGCACCGCAACGTGTAACGATACTGCTGATGGTTGGGCGGCGGCGGCTCCAATCAAGTCCACCACGGGTGTTTTGTTCTGCGTAGACAGCACAGGTGCTGCAGCAACTACCACCACGGTTCTCTCGGGCGCAACGGATGTTGCTTGCTAAAGATCCTCTCTTTACGAAATGGCCCCCTCTGGGGGCTTTTTCGTTTATCTATCCACTTATTAGAGAGAAGGTGATGGGAGGGCTTGTATACTTGGACTATGAACCGGGCAATGCGTGGATTCTCGCTTATTGAAATACTGATGGTGGTCACTATCATTGGTATTTTGTCAGTGGTCGTACTCACTTCTATTTCTACGGCACGTAACAGGAGTATTGATGCCTCAGTGAAAGAGAATCTTCACACTGTTCGTAACCAGGCAGAATTGTTCTATGCGAATGCAGGACGTTATGGCACACAAGTGGCGGTGCAGGGGACCGGGATTACCGAGGCACCTTCGTATAACGCGAGCGGTGCGCACTTTCTTATTTCTGATCGTTCTGCGAACAGTGCGCTTCGACAGGCACTGCAAGACAGTGATGATGGATTCTTTGCGATTGGGGTGAATGGACAGACCTGGGCCGTGGCGGTGTCCTTAAAAACCGTCACGGGGTATTGGTGCGTAGATGCGAATGCAGAAGGGAAGGTCATCACTACTACTTCACTCGCAGGAGGAACGTCTGCTGCACGATGCCCATGATGGTTTTTCTTTTTGCGCTTCTTGGTGCCATCATCGGAAGCTTTGCGGGTGTAGTCGCGGAGCGCTTGAATACAGGTGAGAAATGGGTACGCGGACGATCACGATGCAACTCGTGCGCACGAGAACTTGATGCACGTGATTTGATTCCAGTACTGTCTTGGATATCTTCCTTGGGGCGTTGTCGTACGTGTTATGCTCGCGTGCCGGTGTTGTATGTACTCGTGGAACTCACGCTCGCGCTTCTCTTTGCACTCTCGTATCTCACCCTCGGCATTGGGTGGTCTCTTGTAGTCATGTGTGCCGCGCTTTCGGTACTCATGGTAGTTGTGTTGTATGATCTCCGGCACACTATTGTGCCGTTTGGAGCAGCGATGGTGCTTCTTGTGTTTTCGGTGGTGTACGCACTTCTCGTTTCTACAAGCATGCCCGCACTTGGTATGACCTTCATCATCGCAGGATGTATTGGACTTGGCTTTGCACTCCTCTTCTTTCTTTCTCAAGGCAGAGCGATGGGATTGGGGGATGCTCCAGTGGCACTTGCGCTTTCGCTCCTCGTCGCACCCCATGCACTTTCAGGACTTCTCTTTTCATTCTGGATTGGTGCACTAGTTGGGATAGTGATATTGGTCAGCCGTCCGAAAGGGCATAGAATGGGTATAGAGGTACCGTTCGTACCGTTTCTTGCGGTCGGATTTCTCCTCGCCTTCTTTACCACATGGAACCCGCTCGGACTCGTCATAGGCTACTAGCGGACACGCCGATGCGTGGCTTCACGCTCGTGGAAATGCTTGTGGTGCTTGGCATCATGATTGTCATTACGTCCATCACTATTCTTGGGCAGTCCACCTTCAATAAGTCACTCACCCTTACCGACACGGCTTACACGGTCGCACTTTCAGTTCGTGAGTCTCAGTCGCTTGGTCTTTCGGGTCGCAAAGTGACGGTGGCTGGTATTCCTACGCAGAATGCAGGATACGGGGTGTACTTCACCGAAGGGAACACCTATGTACAATTTGCGGATATATATCCAGGGAAGCCGGGAGACGATCTCGGTGGCGATTGCCCAGGACATACGGTAAACGAAGGACCAGAGTCACGTCCCGGCAACTGTCTGTACGATGTAGGAGAAGATAGTGTTATGAAGACGTATCGTTTTGATCGTGGGTTTAACGTCGCTCGCTTCTGTGGGGAGAGTACGGCGGGAACCCAGTATTGTTCAGATTCTGGATCTAATAGTATTACGGCACTTCATGTCGTCTTTCTTCGCCCTAACACGGAGAGCTCTATCATGGGGTGGAGAAGCGGAGCACCGATTGAACTCGTGAATGCAGAAATTTACATAGAACCAGCAGAGGGTGGTGCATCACGCGGTGTGTGTATTTCTAAGGTTGGCCAGGTGGCAGTTGCCACCTCTACGTGCTCTCTATGATGAAGACTCCTCACATGCGCGGGTATACCCTCCTTGAGATGATTGTGGCGATCGGTATTTTTAGCATCGTGATGCTTATTGTCACTGGAGCGTATCTTTCACTCCTTGGTCTTGATCGTGAGCTGCGTGCGACAAGTTCACTTGTGACGAACTTGTCATTTGCCGTTGATAGTATGGCGCGCTCTATTCGTACCGGTACGTACTATGGTTGTGGGTCAACGGGCGCAAATCCAAGCACCGCAGGAACGAATGGTACTTGCGACACATTCTCATACCTTGATACGTCGCTCAATGAAAAAGTAACGTATATACGAAAGAACGACGGTACGATTGGTCGGTGTACAGGAGTAGGAGTCTGTAACTCAAGTAATGCAATCTCATTGACTGATCCAAACGTGCAAATTGCTGCAACTGGAGGACTCACGTTCTATGTGCGTGGGGTAGGAACGAGTGGCGCAGACGCGAGTGTGCAGCCACAGGTGACCTTTACCATTCGTGGCACAATGGTAGGTATCAGTAATCGCACGACTGATTTCTCCATTCAGACGAGTGCCACGCAACGCCTGATTGAGATATGAAGCCTATGAAAGGATTTACCCTCATTGAAACCCTCGTCGCCATTACAGTGCTTGCGCTTGCGGTTGCTGGCCCCTTCCAAGCTATTCAAGGGGCGTTACGTAACTCCTTTGTCGCACGTGATCAGTTGGTGGCGGCATCCCTTGCGCAGGAAGGAGTTGAGTATGTACGTAGTGTCCGAGACGGAAACTATCTTGGCCGTCAGAGTTGGCTTACGGGCCTTGCTGCCTGCCAGCCAGGTCCTTGTGTCGTGGATCCTACTCAAGGAACGGTGAGTGCCTCTATTGCACCACTCCGACTTTCTCCAACTGGATTATATACGCAGCAAGTGACGGGCGGCCACCCGCTTACCCGCTTCACGCGGGAGGTCACCATGACGACCATCAGCACGAACGAAGTGCTGGTGACGGTAACAGTTGAATGGCAGACGGGCGGGGGGATGTTCTCACTTTCGGTATCAGAGAATATACGTGATTGGCTATGAGATACTCTTCTTCATTCCGTGGGTTTACGCTTCTGGTCGCGATCATTCTTTCGTCAGTGATCTTGTCGCTCGCACTTGCGCTGCTGGATGTCGCGTACAAGCAGATCGTCCTCGCCTCAACCGCGAAGCACTCACAGTATGCGTTTTATGCCGCAGACGGGGCACTTGAGTGCATACTCTATTACGATCAAAAGTACGATGCGTTTGGCACCAATCCGTACGGATACGACACGATTAGTTGCAATAATCAGACCATACAATTTACTTCCTCTGGTTCTGCTCCAAAGTTTACCGGAATTACCATTCCCTGTGCTGCAGGACAGGGTACTGAACAAGCACGCGTAGAGATATATAAAGGGTATACATCAGGGGCACCCACGCGTATTTATGCAAACGGATACAGCAGCTGCAATCCAGATGATGCGCGGCGCCTTGAACGTGGTATCCGTGTGGTGTACTAGCTATGGCGGCGCCGAAAGACATACAGACACGTGTTACCAAATTGCGTCGTGCAATACGAGAATATCGAACCCTTCAACACGAGAAGGATGAATCTCCGATTTCTCCTGAGGCACTTGATTCCCTTAAGCGAGAACTCACGGCTCTTGAGACGACATATCCAGAGTTAGTGAAGAAGAATTCACCCACGCAGCGCGTGGCAGGGAAGCCACTTCCTGAACTGACGAAGACTACACACGTGATCCCGCAATGGTCGCTTGATGATGCATTTGATGAAGGGGATATTCGTGCCTTTGATGAGCGAGTGCGTAGAGGTCTCGAGAAGGCTGGTGATTTTCGGAAGCCGTCCTATGCCGCAGAACTGAAGATTGATGGTCTCCATGTCATTTTGACGTACGTGAGGGGAGAGCTCGTACTTGCCGCCACTCGTGGTGACGGCATTGTCGGTGAAGATATTACGCACACTGTACGGATGATTGAGAGTATTCCAGAGACGCTGACGCGTAAGGTGGATTTGATTGTAGAAGGAGAGATCTATCTTACCAAGTCAGGTTTCAAGGTGTTGAATACGCGGCGCAAGAAAGAAGGGCAACCAGAGTTTGCGAATCCACGTAACGCGGCCGCAGGGTCCGTGCGCCAGCTTGATCCCGCAGTCGCAAAGTCTCGGCCACTTGCTGCATTTTTGTATGATGTAGAGCGATATTCAGAAGAGTTTCCTGAAATGCAGACGGATGAGCTTGCACTCTTAAAGAAGCTCGGACTTCCGGTGAACCGTCATTCCATTCATGCTGATTCTATTGATGAAGTGATTGCGTTTTGGAAGACCTGGAACACCAGGCGGGACAAAGAAGATTATTTGATAGATGGGGTGGTCGTGAAAGTGGAAAAGCGTGAACAGCAGGAACGACTTGGGCACACAGGGAAGGGTCCTCGTTTTGCGATCGCACTTAAATTTGCCGCAGAACAGGTGACAACCGTCATTCAAGATATCGGACTTCAGATAGGTCGCACGGGAAAACTCACTCCAGTGGCGCACCTCTCTCCGGTGTCGGTCGCGGGTACTACAGTGTCTCGCGCCACCTTGCATAACGAAGACTTTATTACTGAGAAAGACATTCGTATCGGAGATACGGTTATTTTGCAGAAAGCAGGCGACATTATTCCTGAAATTGTTGAGGTGTTGCCCGAGCTTCGGACAGGGAAAGAGAAGCGCTGGAAGTTCCCTACGCATTCGCCGATGTGTGGAGGTGACGGGGCGATTGAGCGCGTACCTGGGGAAGCAGCGCATCGCTGCAAGGTGCGTGGCTCTTACGCAGAGCAGGAGTTACGCATCGCTCATTTTGTAGGGAAGCAGGCACTTGATGTTGATGGTTTTGGAAAGAAGACCGTATCGCTTCTCATGCAACATCAGTTGGTGAGCGAGTACGACGACATCTTTGATCTTACCTACGATGAGCTTGTCGCACTCCCTGGATTCAAAGACCTCTCTGCACAGAATCTTTTGAACGCGATTGACCATGCAAAGACCGTATCGCTTGATCGGTTCTTGGTTGGTATGTCTATAGATCATGTGGGAGAAGAAACCGCACTATTGCTCGCGCGATATTTCAATACACTGCATCGCCTGGCGCAGGTAGACGCGAATGATCTCGCAGAGGTGAAGGGGGTTGGTGAGATTGTTGCGAAGTCAGTCCGAAAGTGGTTTAAGGACGAGGCCAACAAAGCACTTCTTGAGCGGCTGCAAAAACACCTGAAAGTAGAACGAGTGGCGATGCCAGATCGTGATGGCGAGCTAGAGGGAGAGACCTGGGTAGTGACTGGAACACTTATGAAGTTCTCTCGTGATGAGGCCAAAGCCGCAATTACACGTGCAGGAGGTACGGTATCAGGTATGGTATCGGGGAAGACGAGCTTCGTCCTTGCGGGAGAGAATGCCGGATCAAAGCTTGATAAAGCGCAGGAACTCAGGGTTCCAGTAGTATCGGAGGTAGAATTCCGGAAGCGGTTGGGGCTGTGATAGAGTGGCACCATGGTATCCGTAGAGGACGTACGAAAGCTTGCCGCGCTTGCGCGCATTGAGTTTACCGACGCTGAGCTGGAGAAATTTGCCGAGCAATTTGAGGGTATTTTGGCGTACGTGAGTCAGCTAGAGGATCTCAAGGTATCCGCAAAAGGAGAGGTAGTCTCGCCCGTACGCAACGTATTTCGTGAGGACGGAGAGCCCCGTGAGAAGGGTACGTACACGAAGAAAATAGTAGAGCAGTTTCCAAAGAAGGAGGGGAATGCGCTTAAGGTGCCGCAGATTATTTCATATGACTAAGACACTGAATGAGCTCACTATTACTGAAGCTGCGCGCATGCTTCGTGCAGGCGAGTGTACGGTGCGTGAGTTGTATGATTCCTGTGTACATGCAGCGAAAGAAAAGAATGTTGTACTAAATGCGTATCTTGAACTTTTTGCACCGGATGAGGTTGCGATTGCAGAAGCGCAGGCACGTATAGAAAAGGAAGGGGATGCGGCGCCTCTTCTGTGTGGTATTCCGCTTGCAATGAAAGACAACATATTAATTGAGGGGCACATTGCGAGCGCCGCGTCTAAGATTCTTTCAAACTATAGAGCGACGTACGATGCCACGATTACGACGAAATTGAAAGAGGCGGGCGCGCTTTTCATTGGTCGCACGAACATGGATGAGTTTGCAATGGGTTCGTCTACTGAGAACTCTGCGTTCGGACCGGTACGTAATCCGATTGATCCTACACGGGTGCCCGGAGGCTCATCAGGCGGCTCTGCAGCTGCCTCTGCGGGACACTTGTGCCTAGGTTCATTCGGTACGGATACGGGAGGATCTATTCGTCAGCCCGCTGCACACTGTGGACTCGTAGGACTCAAGCCCACCTACGGAGCTATTTCGCGCCGCGGTCTTATCGCACTTGGTTCTTCACTTGATCAGGCAGGCCCGCTTGCAAAGTCAGTGAGAGACGCAAAGGTGCTCTTTGATGCGGTGCGAGGGCACGATCCGCTTGATGCAACAACTATTACCGATACGACGTATCCACGTAAAGAAACACTGAAGAGTTTCCGCATTGGTGTGCCGTATCACTTGCTTGAAAAGGGGCTTGATCCAGATGTGAAGGACAATTTTGAACGTACGCTTAAGGAGCTTGAAGCAGAAGGGCACACGCTTGTTGAGGTGTCATTGCCGACGAGCCCGTACGCACTTGCGGCGTATTACGTAGTTCAACCAGCAGAAGCATCTACGAACCTCGCACGGTTTGATGGCATTCGCTATGGCACATCCAAAGAAGGGAAGGATCTTCTTGCGGGATATCTTGCGTCTCGTACCGAAGGATTTGGTCCTGAGACAAAACGTCGCATTCTTCTTGGCACCTTTGTGCTTTCTTCAGGGTATATAGATGCGTACTATCGCAAGGCGAATGCGGCACGTCAGCTGCTTCGGGAGGAATATGATCGTGCATTTGAGAAGGTAGACGTAATTGCGTCTCCGACTACTCCGTCACCTGCGTTTAAATTCGGCGAGAAGAGTGATCCGGTCTCTATGTATCTTGAAGACATCTTTACTGTATCTGCCGACCTTACCGGTATGCCTGCACTTTCTGTACCAATGGGAAATGTGGAGCGTGATGGCATCTCACTCCCGACCGGTATTCACTTTACGGCACCCCTTGGTGCGGATGATCTCCTGTTTACAATCGGCGCCCGAGTGACCAAAGAAACGCTATAATCAGTGTTAATGGCTGACGGAGAAGGACCAATTCATTTCCTCAACGTTGAATACTTCTTTCGCCTTATCTATGAGGCGCTCCTTCGTGGACATATAGAGAGCGGTGCGACAATTAACGTCAATGCGATTCAGTTTGGCCCGATCTTGAGCGCGGTATGGAATGTGGTGACGATTCTTGGGTTCGTTGTCTCCCTGCTTGCGCTTATGGTTCTCGTGTTTGCGACCGTGCGTATTTACCAGATTCGCCGTGCTGAGGAACATCTATATGAAGACATTGAGTTTGAAGAAGCAGATCGTCAGGTAGACCGTTCCCGCTGGCAGCACGTCGTGTCTTTGGTTGAGAGTCCTCACGAAAAGGACTGGCGCCAGGCAGTAATTGAAGCCGACATCATGCTTGATGAGATCTTGACCGAGCAACACTATGAAGGAAACACGGTGGCGGATAAACTTGCGAAGGTAGATCCAGTCCGGTTTAAGACCCTGAACGAAGCCTGTGAGGCACATAACGTTCGGAACCAGATGGCAGCTGCACCAGAAGTCTCTCTTAGGGACGAAGTGGCGTATCGTGCGATTAAGCACTATGAAGCGGTGTTTAGGGAGTTTGATACGATTGATACGTAATTCGCTATTCTTTGCTGCGTCTTTTTATCCTGAAGGTTCGTATTCGGTGAC
>ERZ1292625.3178-Hain-H41-01um-R1-3178-length-13776-cov-7_pt1 | contig 13776 bp, 15 predicted proteins | sample MGYA00564400_ERZ1292625 | MGnify/ENA primary metagenome ERZ1292625 (study PRJEB36523, sample SAMEA6512639) | groundwater metagenome | collected 2019-01-08 | study: AquaDiva: Metagenomics assemblies of 32 groundwater samples | reverse complement strand
TGATAATTGAATCGTTGGAGTTTTAATGAAAATTGAGAATTGTAAATTGAAAATTTTACATCAGCAAATTCCTATACCACTTTATAATGGCTTCTCCCCACAAAAAAGCTACCCACGCTCCTGTTATTAAAAATGGACCAAAAGGAACTTTACTTTTTAAATTAACTAATCTAAGTATTAAAAGAAATATTCCAATTGTTGAACCTAAAATATAGGCAAACAAAAGCCCTACCAAGCCTTGTGGCCAACCAAGCCATAAACCCAAAAATAAACCCAGCTTAGCATCGCCACCACCAACCCATTTCCCTTTTGAAAAAAAATACATCGAAAAGAAAAAAGAAAATATAGCTAAGGCTGTCAATATATTGTTTTCAATGTTCTTAAACCCAAAATACCAAAGCCCTAAAACTATCCATAAAACACCCAAAAAAATTGATTTATTTAAAATTAATAAATGTTTAAGATCATAAATAAAAATAAAAACAGATATTAAGAATATTCCACCTAACCAAGCGAGTTCCACTCCGTTAAATTTTAAAGCTAAAAAATATAACCCCAACCCAGAAACTAATTCTATTAATGGATATTGCCAGCTTATCCTTTTGCTACAATACCGACACTTACCTAATAAAAGAATAAAACTTAAAATTGGTATAAGATCAAAAAAACCTAATTTATGACCACACTTAACACATTCAGACCTATCAAAATAAATACTCTTATGCTTGGGTATACGCCAAAGTAAAGCATTTATAAAACTGCCTCCGATTAAACCAAAAAACAAGGCAACAAAAGGATACATTTGATGTTAATTATACTCCGTTAGAAGCTTATTTGAAAACTATCGAAACCATAATATAATAAATCTCAAAAAAATTATTACGGACTATACTTCTAACGGGGTTACATCACAAAACTCCTCCGACCTAAGCCGGAGGAGTTTTGAAAAACTATTTTTTACGGCGACAAACAGTAAACAGGATCTTCACAATCAATTCCATACGCCGTACCATCTTTATCTGCATTTAAAGCGGTATTGGGTGTTTCCAACTTAGTCGCAATAACATATTTTTGAGGGTTAGAATCGTTATCCACTGCAAAAAAATAATCACCACCAGAAGGATCAGACGGCATATTTGATATATAAATTGTTCCACTACAACCAAGCGGTGTCCCCGCAACTGGAAAAGTAGAAGCTGGCAAATATTTTCCTAAATCATTATAACAAAACTCCAAAGCTAAGGCTATTTGCCTTACGTCCCCCAACCTTTTAGCATCTCTGGCTTTACCTCTAGCTGAATTTAACGAAACTAAAACCACAGAAGCTAAAATACCAATAATAGTTATAACTACCAAAAGCTCAACCAGAGTAAAACCTTTATTAGTTTTTAGTTTTTGGTTAATAGTCACAGTTAATAGTCACAGTTAATAATTATCAGTTTAACTTAAAACCAATAACTAGAAACTATTATTATGGCTTTATATCGTAAACAGTAGCAACAGATCCATCGAAATCTGCGGCACTACCACTACAAGCAGTTCCTGCGGTAGCATCAGCATCGCTACTTAAAGCTGTGTTTCCAGCGTTTTCCAAGGTCTTACCTACATGATAACTGGTACAAGTAGCACCAGAACCCAAACCAGCGTAGGAATAAGCGGTACCATCCTGAGGGTCAACAGGCACATTAGAAAGAAGACCTGCGGGTGATTTTAAAATTGCTAACGAATTCGGATAGCTCTGACCAGTACCAGCACCATCAGGACCCTTGTTGGAATCATAAAAACTTTCTAAAGCTAAAGAAATTTGGTGAATATCTGCGATTCTCCTGGCATCTCTAGCCTTAGAACGAGCGCCATTTAACGAAACTAAAACCACAGAAGCTAAAATACCAATAATAGCAATAACAACCAGTAATTCGACCAAGGTAAAACCTAAACTTTTTTTAATTTTAAACATATTACGCAAATTAACTTTTAATTTATAATTATTAATAAATAAAGGGATATCATAGACCACTGCTTAGATTATATATCGGAAGTAAAATAGCTGCAACTAGGATACCAGCTGCTGCGCCTAAAACTAATATTAAAATTGGCTGAATAAGAGACGTTAAATTCTCCATTATGTTATCCACATCCTTTTGAAAAAAAATAGCCACTTTAGCCAACAAAACATCTAACTTGCCCGTTTGCTCGCCTATCATAACCATTTGCGAAACTAATGGCGGAATATCTTTTTCGGTGGAAAAAACAGAATTTATAGTGCTCCCCCTTCTAACCTCTTCTCTGGCTTTTAATATTATCGTTTTAAAAACAAAATTTCCAACAACATCAGCAGTTATTGTTAAAGCCTGAATTATAGGAATGCCACCTTTTATTAAAGTTCCTAGATTTTCGGATAGTCTAGATAAATAAATTTTTCTAAAAATACCTCCAAAAATAGGTAGGTGTAATTTTATCTTATCCCAATAATCCTGGCCAGATTTTGTTTGTAAGGTGTACCAAGAACCTCCAATTAAACCGCCCACCATTAACAAAGCCAGCCACCAATAATTTATCATAAAATTACTTAGGCCGATTATTAATTTTGTAATGAATGGAAGTTCTTGGCCTGATTCTACTAAAACAGCAGTAAGTTGTGGAATAACAAAAATCATCATAACAGCTCCAACAACCACTAATGAGGACACAATAAAAATTGGGTAAGTTAAAGCGCCTTTAACTTTTTTATTTAAATCGTAGGATCTTTCTTCGTGGTCAGCCAAGTAATTAAGAACCTCTTGTAATCTACCAGAAACTTCTCCGGCTTTTACTACCGACACATAAAAAAAAGAAAAGACTTTGGGAAATTTTTCTAACGATTGCGAAAAAGAATTTCCAGAATCAACATCGGTTGCAACCTCTTTTATTATTTTTTTTAAAACAGGCGAAGATTGTTCAGATAATGTATTTAAAGCTTGCACTAAAGAAACTTGAGCATCAAAAAGAACAGCTAATTGCCTAGAAAAAATTACTATATCCTGATTTTTAACCCTGCTTAAAAAAGAAATTTCTCCACCTAAACTTAAAGCAAAACCTTTTTTTTCTTCGATAATTTCTAAAATTACAAGACTATAGCGATGCAGGGTCTCTATGGCCACATCTCTATTTTGAGCTTCTACAGATCCTGTTTGAATTAAACCTTGTGGTGTTCTAGCTTGATAATTAAATTTCATGCCAATTTTATTTACGAACGAAGTGAGTAACTATTAAATTGAGCACCCCGAGCGTAGTCGAGGGGTAAGATTTGGCAACCAATAAGCGCACTTCGTTACATTTCTTATGCCAAACCCTTAACGAGAAAGCAAAGTTGATAATTCTGATGGATTAAGTGAGTATATCTCTGCATTCTCTAACGATATTTGTCCCTGCCTTACAAGCTCCGAAAGTGATCTGTTTAATGAAACCATACCTTTATCACTACTAGTTTCTATAACTAAATCTATTTGATGTATTTTATTTTCACGAATTAAATTCCTAACCGCATAATTAGCTATCAAAACTTCTACCGCAGGCACTAAACCTCCATCAACCCTAGGTACTAACCTTTGCGAAACTATGCCTAAAAGAGCCCCTGCCAACTGTAGCCTTATTTGCGATTGTTGTTCAGACGGAAAACTGTCTAAAATTCTATCTATAGTTTGAGAAGCTGAATTAGTATGCAGTGTTGCAAAAACCAAATGCCCAGTTTCAGCAGCTGTAACTGCCGTAGAGATAGTTTCTTTATCCCTCATCTCACCAAGCATAACCACATCGGCATCTTGTCTAAAAACAGATCTTAATGCCCGATTAAAACTTAAAGTATCCATACCAACTTCGCGTTGTTCTATAATTGCACGATCCGGTGTAAAAACATATTCCATAGGATCTTCTATGGTAATTATATGGTCTGAACGCTTATGATTTATTTCATCAATTAAGGCCGCCAATGTTGTGGATTTACCATGTCCAGTTGGCCCAGAAATTATAACAAAACCCTGGCTGGGCCTAGTAAACTCTTTTAAAACTGCGGGCAAACCCAATTCATTTATATTTTTTATTTTATGAGGAATCAATCTTAAAGCTGCTGAAACATAACCCTTTTGAACATAGACATTGGTTCTAAATCTTATTTTATCTTTAAAATTAAAAGCAAAGTCTATTTCTTTAAATTTTTTAAAACGTATTTTTTTTTCTTCGTCCATCAAGGCAAAACAAAGCCCTTCAGAACGTTCTGGGGTTACAATTTGTTTTTGAGATAGTTGAATTAATTCGCCATCAACACGCAAAACAGGCGGACGCCCTGGTGCAATATGCAAATCAGAAGCTCCTTGTTCGGCAGCTAAAAGCATTAATTCTTCTATTTCTCTTTGATAATTATTATCCATTCACTTAAAAAATTCCAAGAACCAAATAACAAACCACAAACAAATTCTAACATCCAAACCCTAAACTCAAAACGGTTTAGAACTTTGTGCTTTGGATTTCGGATTTATTTGTAATTTGGAATTTGTGATTTGGAATTTATTTCAAAATATCTTTAACCTTTGCTACAACCTCAGTGGGAGTAAAATGAGCTTTAATAATATAACTTTGCGCACCTAATTCTAAACCTCTTTTAACATCACTGTCTAAACCTAAATTTGTAAGCATTACTACAGGAATTTTTGCAGTTTCAGAATCAGATTTTAAAACCTTTAAAACTTCAAAACCATCTTTTTTGGGTAAAACAACATCCAAAAGAATAAGATCGGGTAAAATCTCTTTTGACTTTACTATGGCCATTTCGCCATCTTGAGCTATAGACACATCAAAACCAACCTCTTTGAATTTTGTAGAGTACATATCTAACAAGAATGGATCATCTTCCACTAATAGTATTTTGTGGGCCATAATGCAATATTAAAAATTAAAAATAAAATATAAAAATTTATGAGTCCCTACGGGACGAATTCCTTATTTTTTATATTTGATGTTTGATTTTTTATTTTACTCCTCTACTACTCTTAAAACTTCTTCCATAGAAACTAACCCCACCAATGCTTTCATTATACCATCCTGCTTCATAGTAATCATCCCCTGTTTTTTGGCTTGTTCAGCTATAACATAATCCGATAAATCATGGCCTAAAATAACTTTTTCCATATCTTTGTTCATTTCAAAAGCTTCAAAAATAGCTAACCTGCCTTTTGTACCTTTGTGTCCACAAGCAGAACAGCCTTTAGCTTCAAAAATTTTATAAGGTTTCTTTATTCCATATTTAGCCATTTCTTTTTCGGGTATCTCTGATAAAGTTTCATTAACAACCTCGGAAAACTTTTCCGGTAAAGCCACTGGTTTAGCGCATTCTTTACACATTTTTTTGATTAATCTTTGAGCTATGCCGACTACTAAAGTAGATGGAATTAAAAATTTATCTACACCCATATCTACTAAACGAGGTATTATACCTATAGCATTATTGGTGTGAAGCGTAGAAAAAACTAAGTGTCCAGTTAAAGCGGCGTGTGTAGCTAAACCCGCAGTTTCTTTATCTCTAATTTCACCCACCATTATAATATTTGGGTCTTGCCTTAAAATACTTCTTAAACCAGAGGCAAAAGTATAACCAATCTCTGGTTTAATTTGAGACTGGTTAACACCTGGAATATAATACTCAATAGGATCTTCTAAGGTAATAATGTTTACACCTTCCTTATTTACATAATTAAGTGTGGTATAAATTGTCGTGGACTTACCAGAGCCAGTAGGACCTGTTATTAAAACAACCCCAAAAGGATTTTTTATGGCTCGTTCATAAATTTCTAAACTGTTACCCATTAAACCTAACTCCGTAAAATTACCTACTCCCGCACTGGCATCTAAAATTCTCAAAGCTATCTTTTCTCCAAAAGCTGTAGGCAAAGAAGAAACCCTAAAGTCTATATTGTTGGCACCAACTTTTGTGCGAAATCTTCCATCTTGAGGAATTCTTGTTTCATCTATCTTAAGATTAGCTAAAACTTTTATACGACTAATAATCGCGTTGTGTGTATTTTTTGGCAGAGTTATTGATGAGTGTAAAGCTCCATCTAAACGAAAACGGATTCTTGTTTCATTTTCTAAAGGCTCTATATGAATATCGGAAGCTTTGCCTTCAACTGCGTAACGCAACATAACTGCCACAACTTTTGTAATAGGAGCTTCAGCCGCTAATTGTTCTACTTTTTCTGTAGTAATATCTTCACCGCTTAGTCCTTCAACATCATCTGTTAATTCTTTATTTAATTGTTCTATGGCGCTTGTTACTTCCTTACCAAGATTTCTATATTTTTGAGAAACATTTTCAAAATCAGAATTTAAAATAACATAAACATCTGGAATAAAACCATTTTTTACCGAAATAAACTTTAAAGCTTCTCTGCCTTCAACATCATCTGGATTTACCATACCTACTATTAAATTATTTCCATTTTTTTCTACAGGTAAAAACCTATAATGGAGCACGGCATCTTCTGGTAAAAGTTGTAGAATCTCGGCTGGTATATCTTTTCCAGTAAGATCCGTCATAGGAATTTCCATAACAGCACTTTTAGCTTTAAGAAATTCTAATGGCTTTACTAAAAAATTTTTAAATACAATTTGTTCTAATTCCAATACACTACCAAGAGAATACAAAGACAAAGCTTTAACTTGACTTTCTTTTATCAAATTATTATCTAACAGATAAGCAATTAATTTTTCTAACATGCCAATTTTATTTAATCCGAGAAAGGGTTACTTTTTCCAGTGGTTTGAGTATTTATAGGAACACCAGGAGGAGGCTGCAAGCCCTGAAACCTTATATCTTCTAAAATTTTAACCTTTAAATCCGAAACCTGTTCAGATACAGTTGTGCCAATCACACTAGCCATGCCAGAATCCTTTATTTGGGGTGGCGGAGGTGAACTTTTTCTAAAAAAACCAAAATAAAGTATACTGAAGGTCGCCAAAACTAAAGCCGAAAAAACCAACACTAGTATTCGCTTCTTTTTTATTTCTTTTGTTACTACTACAGCCATTTTAATTCTTTTTTAAAATATAAGTCCTTATATCAACATTATAATCTATAACAGGATCAATATTTACTATTTCTTTACCGTCTGTCGTTTTTTTATTATTTATAGAAAAAGTTATTTTATTTATATCTAATATTCTTAAGCTTTTTTGAACGGCTTCTAACCAAGATTTGAAAGAAGAATATGTTCCAGAAGCATTTATACTTACCAATAATTTCCCAATTGATTCTTTGGGCGCCGTTGAGCCCCTACGGTTAGAAACAGACCCAGATTCAATAGGTAATTCTATATTCACAGACGTTAAACTTAAACCATTTTGGTTTGCCAAACTTTCCATAATACTTATTAATTCGGGTTTAAATTCTGAACTTGGAATAGCTTGCTCCAAACGTTCAACATTACTTTTTTGAGTATCTAGAACTTGATTTATAGAATTTAATTTTTCAACAATTTTCTTCTCCAGTTCTATAGAAGTTTTTTTAAGACCAACTTCTTTTCTTAATGCAAAAACATCGGACCAAGCCGGCGCAAGCACAAACCAAATAGCCAAAAAAAACATCCCAAAAACAATAGAATTAATTATTAGTTTGCTGTTCATTTTTTAATTATAAGGTCTTTAGAAAATATTATCTTTAAATTAAAATTTACCTTGCCCTCGGTTGATAAACCAATATTGGAAGAACTTACTGAAATAATATTAGGCGTATCTTCAAAGATTTTTACCTGCCCCGCTAAAACACCATAACTTGAAGCTTTTCCAGACAAATTAATAACATTATCGGAATCACCCGCTTCTAATGAGGTAAAAGTTACAGAATTTAATGTTTTAACTTCCAATACTTCGAAAAACTGCGTCCAATACCGATGCTCGTCTAAAACTCCTTTAAAGATTTCTAAAACTGAATTTAAATTCTTTAAACGATTCTCTAAACTAATATCCCTTTGACCAGTTAAGTTTTGTAATTCGGTATTAAAAGCTTTGGCCTGATTGTTTAATCGATATTTCCAAAAATAAAACCCACCAGTTATTAAAATAACTAGCCCCAGCAAAGCCAACCCCAACTTTGATAAAGCACTTAATTCTATTTCTGGCTTTTTAAAAGAAGAAAACCTAGCTAGCCCACCTCCTTTATTTATTTCTTCTTTTGGAATTAATGAAATATTTTCCAATCTAGCTTTTAGCTTTCTAGCTTTTAGCTTTCTAGAAGGTCTTCCTAAAAAGCTAAGAAGCTAAGAAGCTGATTATAATCCTCGCATAGCCAGTCCAATTGAAACCGATAAATTTGAACTTAAATCTCGCCTTAAAATTTGTTCTAGTGCAGGCTCATACTTAACCTTACTCAAAGGATTGCCTACTGTAACCACCACACCCAATCTTTTACTAAGATATTCCGGAATTCCTGGCATATTAGCGGTTCCACCTGTTAAAATTATTTTATCTATCTTCTTATTTTCTTTTTTATTAAAAATAATTTCCATTCTCTCTATTTCATTTATAAGTTTATCTACAAAAGGTCCTATAACTTGAGCTAAACCTTTATCACTGGCCGAGGTGGCTACACCAGAAATCCTTTTCAATTCTTCGGCTCTTTTAGAATCTACGTTAAGACTACGGCTTATAACTTTTGTTATTTCTTTTCCAGTAACATCAGCGCTGTGACTCATAAAAATAAAACCTTGGTGTAAAATTGTAAGATTAGAACTTCTGGCACCCATATCTATCAGCATTATGGAACTAAGGTCGTTACCAGCCAATGAACGAGCTAAGCTAAAACTTTCAGATTCAATTGCTGTTAATTTTAACCCAGCACCCGAAGCTATTCTTTGATATTTAGAAACAACTTCTTTTGGCACAGCAATCAACAACACTGTTATTTTCTGTGGCCGATTTGTAACACCAACAGAAGCTTCCTCTGGTTTTAAAGCCACCGAAGCTTCTTCGTGTGGCAAAATAATCCAATCCAAAACAACTTCTGCTAATGGCACTGGAATATAAGAACGAGCTTCAAAAGGTATGGCACTTTCCAATTCCTTTTCGTTCAAATTAGGCAATTCCATAACCGTAAGAAAACTAGAAAATACCGGAATAGATATAATTGCTGTATCTGCTTTCATTTTTGCTTTCTCTAAAAGTTGTTTTATTAGTGCAGAAACATCACCCTCGGATATCTTTAAACCAGAGGGGATACTGGAACCATTGGTTATTTCTCCAAAAAAATCAGAATCTTCAATTAACCCGTAATTAGCCAACTTAATAGAATTATCTTCTTTTTCAAGTTCAACAATCTTGATGGAGGAAGTACCAACATCAATGCCAAGCTGGCGCCGGATTTTACGACTAAATGGCCACATAAATATAATAGGCTTCCTTGTTAAAATTATAGCACTATTCCTAAATAAAATTAGGTTACGCGGTTATCCCCAATAGCAAAATTGATCGCGTTAGCATATTTTTAAAGCATAACTATGTCTAAAAAAATTAACTCCCTATTATTTCCTTCATTTTGTGCAAATTGCAAAAGTGATACACCCGAAGAACCGCCAAGCTTGCGCTGGCTTTGCCTCAAATGCCATAAGTTATTGATAACCCGATGGGAGAAGGTTTCTTTTAAACCCGAAATTAGCGAAAGCTACTATATTTTTGATTATCAAAAAGACAAACTGGCCAAAAAGCTAATCCATAACTTAAAATACGATTTTGTTAAAGAAATTGCCGATACTTTTTATGTGGCCTTAGAAAGTGAACGTTTTAACTTTAGAAAATTAATTTTTGATTTTATAATTCCTGTTCCATTGCATAAACGTAGATTTAAAGAACGTGGGTTTAATCAAAGCGAACTTATTAGCAAAAAAATTAGCGAAATAACCGAAAAACCTATTTTTGAAAATATTATTAAACGCAAAGTTTACCGTCGACCACAAATGGAAGTTAAAAACCGAGAATCGCGCATAAAAAACACCCAAAATATATTTGAGTGTGTCAAACATCCAACGTTGGACAATAAGACTATTTTGCTAATTGATGATGTGGCTACCACTGGCGCCACATTAAAAGAATGCGCCCGCACTTTGAAAAGCGCAGGAGCACAAAACGTTTTGTCGTTTACCTTGGCACAGGATTAAATTAAAAAAACCGTGGTCGATTGTTTCGACCACGGCCTGTTGATATTTAGATGCTTTTTATGGCTCCGTATACACACCCTGCGGATAACGCTCCACTTGAAAAAAAGCGACTGGCACTTCACACTCTTCTGCATGAACCAATTGCGCCGCTCGGGCAAGAATAATGGAAGCAACCAATGCCACTGGATGGTGAAGATAAACAAACCCCCTTCGAAACTCCACCTTCACCATATCAAACATTCTGCAACCAGATCCGTAACCCCATACGCCGGTGCTCTGGGGGCCAGCCGTTATACTCAATGTGCAATCCCTGAGCTCTTCCTGACCCAAAGGAGCTGAACACAAAAGAAAACGCTTAAGTTCTGCCTCCTCACCAAGAGCGATGACACCCAACCTTTCTTCCAATTCCCGAACCCGATAGTGTTCATAAAAAAAAATTTTATATTCCTGTCCTACCCCCTGCTTTTCGGAAAACTCTTCAAAAAGCATCCTTGGAATATTTGTTACAGGATACATGATGATATTCTCCTTGTTTAAAGTGAAAGAACTACTTTGCGAATTCCGTTACCCAACAAACTACCACCCAGTATTATTTTCGTCAAATCAGTCTCACGAGATGGCGATCGCCATCTCGTGAGACGTGTATTTTTTATTTACTAAACCAATTCTATTTCCACCTCTAAATCCACGCTGTACTCGCTTTTGATCTTTGATTTTACAAAATTTATAACAGCTAAAATATCTGCGCCTTAAAACATATACCGAGAACGCGATCGCGCGCTCGGTATATGTTTTATTTCTTCCTGCCCGAGATTATTTCCTCTGCCACATTTCTAGGCACTTCCTCGTAATGCGAAAATTCCATCGTATAACTAGCGCGCCCTTCGCTCAAAGATCGTAACTGTGTGGAATAACCAAACATTTCAGATAACGGCACTTTAGATTCAATAACCTTTAAAGCCGAATCACCGACCGCGCTAGAACCGCCACGTGCTGTCATTTGTTCTATACGTGCACGCTTAGAAGATAAATCACCAGTTACTTCACCCAAAAACTTTTCGGGTACAATAACTTCTACTTTCATAATAGGTTCCAAAATAATTGCGGAAGCCCTTTTAGCACCCTCTTGAAAAGCCATACTACCTGCAATTTTAAATGCCATTTCCGAAGAGTCTACATCGTGGTAAGAACCATCGTAAAGCGTAACCTTAACGTCTACCACTGGGTAACCCGCCAACACACCCTTATCTTTTGATTCTTTAATACCCTTTTCTACGGCTGGAATAAATTCTTGTGGAATAGCACCGCCTTTAATGGCATTCACAAATTCAAAACCTTGGCCACGCTCTAAAGGTTCAATTCTTAAGCGAACATGACCATATTGTCCTTTACCGCCAGACTGACGAATATATTTTCCTTCGGCCTCGGCTTCGGCTTTTACAGTTTCTTTATAAGCTACTTGTGGGCGACCAACATTAGCCTCTACTTTAAATTCGCGCTTCATACGGTCAACAATAATTTCCAAGTGAAGCTCGCCCATACCAGCAATTAAAGTGTCACCTGTTTCTTGATCACCTTTTATTCTAAAGGTTGGATCTTCGTCGGCCAAACGGTGTAAAGCCAAACCCATTTTTTCTTGATCGGCTTTAGTTTTAGGTTCAATACGAACAGAAATAACAGGTTCTGGAAAAACTATTTGTTCTAAAATTATTGGCTTATCTTCGGCACAAAGCGTGTCACCGGTTTTGGTATATTTTAAACCCACCGCCGCACCGATTTCGCCGGCAAAAATTTCTTTAACTTCTTCGCGATGATTAGCGTGCATTCTTAAAATACGACTAATTCTTTCTTTTTGATTTTTATTTACATTTAAAACATAAGAACCAGATTCTAACTTTCCCGAATAAACTCTAAAAAAAGTTAACTGACCCACAAAAGGATCAGTGGCCACTTTAAAGGCCAAAGAAGAAAATGGAGCTTCGTCTTTAGCTTCGCGACTTTCTTCGGCATTAGTATCCGGATTAATACCTTTAACCGGTAATAAATCTGACGGGCTTGGTAAATAATATAAAACCGCATCCAACATAAATTGCACACCTTTATTTTTTAAAGCAGAACCAGTAAGCACTGGAATAATTTGCCCCGCAATTGTAGCCTCACGTAAAGTTTTTCTTAATTCGGCTAAATTTGGTTTTTCACCAGCTAAATAACGTTCCATTAAAACATCGTTTGTTTCTACAATTTTTTCTACAAGTTCGGCATGATATTTTTCGGCTTCCGTTTTTAAATTTTCTGGAATTTCTATTTCAACAATTTTTTCGCCATGTTCACCTTCAAAATTGTAAGCCTTCATTTTTAACAAATCCACCACACCTTCAAAATTTTCCTCTAAACCAATCGGCAACTGTATTCTTACAGCTTTATCGGTTAGCCTTTCTAAAATAGAAGCATAAGAACGCTCAAAAGAAGCGCCCATACGGTCAAGTTTATTTATAAAACAAACTCTAGGCACTTTATATTTATCGGCTTGGCGCCAAACGGTTTCGGATTGAGGTTCTACGCCAGCCACGCCATCAAACACAACCACAGCGCCATCTAATACACGCAAAGATCTTTCTACTTCTACAGTAAAATCTACGTGCCCAGGCGTATCTATAATATTGATACGCATTTCTTTACCCTTACCTTTAAAACCAGCGGATATGTCTTCACTGGGTGTCCAAAAACAAGTTGTAGCGGCGGCGGTAATTGTTATACCGCGCTCTTGTTCTTGTTCCATCCAATCCATAATGGCCTCACCTTCGTGGACTTCGCCTATTTTGTGAGAAACTCCTGTATAAAACAAAACACGCTCGGAAACAGTTGTTTTTCCGGCATCAATGTGAGCGACAATTCCAATGTCACGAGTTCTTTCTATGGGGTAATCACGAGTCATGCCAATTTTATTTATTTATAGTGAGTTAATCGAACTATGAACGAAGTGAATAATTATTAAATTGAGCACCCCGAGCCTGTCGAGGGGTAATGGTTCGACGGGTTCACCATAAGGTTTGGCAACCAAGAAACGCACTTCGTTCCGTTTCTTGAACCAAGCCCTTACCAAGAAAAATGCGCAAAAGCTTTGTTAGCTTCAGCCATTCTGTGAGTATCGTTTCTTTTTCTAATGGCATTACCTTCGTTCTTTGAAGCTAAAATAATTTCTTCGGCTAATTTTTTGTCTATAGATTTTCCTTTACCAGCCCGAGCCGCCATAACCATCCAACGCATAGCTAAAGTTAATTTTCGCTCACCTCTTACTTCGCGAGGAACTTGATAATTGGCACCACCGATTCGGCGAGATTTAACTTCTAAATGAGGCATAACATTTTTAACAGCGGTTTCAAAAATTTCTAAACCTGGTTTATTTTCTTTTTTTTCTACATTGGCTAAAGCAGTATAAAAAATCTTTTCGGCTACTCTTTTTTCGCCATCCTGCATTATTTTATTTATAAATTGAGAAACTAAAACACTACCGTATTTAATATCCGGTTTAATATCGCGTTTAATGTTTATTTTGCGTCGCATGTTAGTTAGAAATTATCGAGTAACGAGCTTAGGC
>ERZ1292625.3176-Hain-H41-01um-R1-3176-length-13782-cov-12_pt1 | contig 13782 bp, 15 predicted proteins | sample MGYA00564400_ERZ1292625 | MGnify/ENA primary metagenome ERZ1292625 (study PRJEB36523, sample SAMEA6512639) | groundwater metagenome | collected 2019-01-08 | study: AquaDiva: Metagenomics assemblies of 32 groundwater samples | reverse complement strand
GCTTGAAGACAATCTCCCCCGCCTCCTGGTCTATGTCCCAGAGGTGTTGCCGTATGTCCTCCCACTTTGCGCTGCTGTTCTCCACTGCCCTGATATCATCCATCCAGAGCGTTGCGGCTCCGATGTCCACCACCTGTCGCAACACCACGGTAGTGACCGCAGTCAGCTGCCGGGCATCATCCGGATTTATCGTGATGCGATGGAAGTGCCAGGTGTTGGCCACCAGCGCCGGGATATTAAATGCCACGGTGGTGGACCCCGAGGTCAAACGCAGCGTGAAGTCATTTGCCGCTGCCGCCACGGTCGAGCGTATCCATAGCTCAATCCGGTCATGCTTTGAGATGTCCAGACTCGTTATAGTCTTGCTGGCAACATTCTCCCCAGCGGCAACCCCCGCCGCCAACACCAGACGCAACGAGGCGCTTCCTTCTCTCCTTTGGGTCGTGTCAAACACCTGGGTCACATTGGTCTGCTGAGTCCACCCACTCTCGCATGGGTCAATCGAGGAGCCGCTGTAAGAATACCGCCGTTCCAGTTTGCTGATAAAGTCGCCAAAGACGCTGGGGATAACGTAACGCCGCTCGAAGCCGTTCAGATGCAGGCTTACATCCTCCTCCGGGTCATAGGCCTTGCCGGTGATGAAGTGGATCGCCTGGTTGATCGCGTTGTGAACCAATGTGGTCCGGAACTCCTTGTCCCACAGCTCGTAGGTCACTCCGCTCAGCAGAGTACCGCCAAGGACGGGGCTTACCGTGAGAGTGACGGGAGTAGCCGTATTCGATGTGACAACGGCTGTGTCCCCGTCACGGGCGCCGGAGCTGATGATGACCCACTTGCCTGCAAAGTCGTTCGCTGCGCCCCGCAGCTTGGTATCGATGATATCTGAAGTGCCCGCAGAACCCGAGGTGGTGGAACCTTCAAAGACACCATTGCAGTTGTAGCCAACCGCCAGGCGAATGTCCTCTCTTGTGGTTGATTGCAAAACGGGCATCGTACACTACTTTTTGCCCTTCTTAGCTTTGGTCTTCGCCTCCAGTATTGCGAGGGCGTCTTTCATCTTCCTACTTTCGGCACTACGGTCCCGCTCCTTCCGTCCACTCTACTTCTAGGGACATCGTAACCGCTGAAGCGGGGTTCGCCGCAAATGCTAGACTCACCGACTGGAGAAGTCCATGCAACGGTACACCTGAAGGTTGGTTCGGAATGTCGAAGGCCGGATCGGTGAAATCGAACTCCACATCGGGAAATTCTGCTCCGTCTACAACCGTTGTGGACTTGGCGATTACCCGCCTGGTGCCCACCGTCCCTACCAGCGTTCCTTCTGTGGGAGCTGCGGTATATATCTGCACCAGACCATCGGTCTGTGCTGCCGAGTAAGCTGCGTCCAGAGGAACGCGTGTCAGAGCCGTTTCTGTGCCCGCGGTAAAGGCAGTGGTGCTCCATTTTTCCGCAACGATAGTAAGTACAGCCAGGGTGGTCAGATGAACGCCACTGACCCGTATCCTCCTCACCGTCCGGGTCCGAAACGCTGACCCTGAGATCACAAAGAACGCCGCCGAGCCCGCCTCGGCAGCGAAGGTAGTGAGCGTAACTCCCCTATAACGGAAAATGTTGTTTAGCATGTCAGCGCTCGCTTGAATAGCTCTTGCACTTCAGCCTCAATCCGTTCTCGCTCTTCCGGCACCACATCTTTCAGAGGGTCTCTCTTGGCCAGCTCGGCAATTTCATCCTGGGAGCGAAGGTCTCCCTGGCCTTGCTTGTGCCGCCCCAATCGGGTAGTAGAACACTCCAGGAGAACAGGACGGTGGTACTTTCTGACATATTCCAGATTTTTTGTAGCTGCCCGGTATACCGCTCCCACGTCGTTGCCGTCCACCGAATCAGGGTGTATGACATATCCGGCGGCACGGCCTGTCTGCATATGGGGACCAAAGGGCGAATAATACTCAGGGGTTACATTGCCAGCCATGGCGTTGTTCTCACAGACCAGGAGCAAAGGTAACTGCTGCACCGCTGCTATATTGACTCCCTCATGCCACTGCCCGTTGGCTGTGGCGGCGTCCCCATGGAAGCACACCACCACGTCGTCGGTCTTGAGGTAGTTCTTGACCGCCCAGGCAAGCCCCGCCGCCACCGGGACGCAGGTGCCCACCAACTGCCAGGAGAACATGAACCGCTTGGCTGGGCAACTCATGTGCATCTCGCCAGCCATGCCGTAGTTCATCCCCTCAGCCTTGCCTAGTATCTCAGCCAGCAACGGTTCCAAGGGCACTCCCTTAGCCATGGCGTGGGCGATGGAACGATGATGAGTAACCACGTAATCCGTCTCCCGCAAGGCAGCACAAACACCTACAGAGATAGCCTCTTGGCCCTTTGAGAAGTGGAGATCACCGGCCAACCCCTCTAGGCAAAGCGTCTGGAGATGGTCCTCCACCGCTCGGATAAGAAGCATCTGCTCCGTCAGCGTTCTCTTACCAGTTTGTAACAGCGTCACGAATCTCCTCCTCCGTCGGCATCCTGCTGCCCTGCCGGAGCATTGCCGCTGGTATCGTGGCCCGCATCCCACCCAGCCGCTTGACTCTGACGCCGGGCATCTCTTCCGCTATGGTAGCGGCGATCTCAGCACCCACTCCGCCATACTGGACATCCGGCTCGATGATGAGCAACTTCCGACTGCGCTGTGCCGAGTACTTGATTTGCGACCAGTCGATGGGGTAGATAGTCCGCAGGTCTAAAAAGTCTATATTCAGCATAGGGTCCAGCGCCTTTTCGACCACTTGGCGCATCAACCCGTATACCAACACTGTAGCATCGGGCTGGAAGTCGCCGTACTGTCGCTCATGGGCATACCCGATTGCGATAGGCGCATAACAGCGACGGTCGTGTTCCTCAATCAGCCCATCCTCTATCATCCTGTCCTCAAAGAACAGTGTCACACCTGAGGTGTCCAGGACCGTTCGCATCAGTCCGTAGGCATCCCTGGGCGTAGAGGGGATCACCACGTTCAACCCAGGAATGTGAGTAAACAGGGCTTCGGGTCGTTGCCCCGTGGTGGGACCGCCGGTAAGGAACTCAGCACGGATGACGATGGTGCCCGGCGGCTGGTCGGGTCGCACAAAGTTCATCTTTGCCGCGGTGTTGCAAATGGAGTCCATCGCCCGGTACAGGAAGTCAGCGGTTATCACGTCAACCACCGGCTTCACACCCAGCAGCGACGCCCCCACCGCAAAGTTCACGTTGCCATCTTCTGAGATAGGCAGCGTATGCACCCGATCCGAGAAGTCCCGCTCAATGTTGGGAGCATCGTAATGCACCTTCACATGACACCCTTCTCCGAACAGGTGGACGCTGGGGTCTGAGACCATCCTATCGTAGATGGCCTGGCCGATGGCATCCCTGAGTAGATGGTTACGCGACCAGGGCTCGCGTTTGGGCGTGGTCAAGAGTTGCACGAAGCCCTCCATGAATATCAACTTTAGGCGTCCATTCCAAGACGCTCCAAGCCCGACGTACATCTGCCCGCATTCTTGTGTGGGTGTCACTGGGCACAAGCCTTAACGTCGCCCCGGTATCAGCCGCGATAATCCGAGCAATCTCAGACAGCGGGGTTTCTAAGCCAGTGCCAATGTTAAGTGGGCCGACGTAGACTGTTTCTACTGCCCGACAGAACGCCTTGGCTACGTCGTCAACATAAACCCAGTCTTTTGTCGTCTCTCCGCCGCGTAGTTCAATCTCGCCAGCCTTGGCCTTCTCTATTTGGTCAGGAATAAAGTAGCCCAGACCCTGCCCTGGCCCGTAGGCGTTGAACAAGCGCAGGGTGGTGTAGCTCAGGCCGTGGTTTTCCCAGAAGAGATGGCAGAGTTGCTCCCCCAGCAGCTTTGTGGTTGTGTACGTGTTGTTCAGCCTCAAAGGATGAACTTCGTCCGTGGGCAAATACTTGGGCGGAATGTCGTAGACGTGGGCGGAAGAGCTAAACACAAACTTCTTGGCGCCCGACTCCAAGGCCAGCCGCAAGACCTGCTGTGTGCCCAGCACGTTGACGCTGAAGGCCAGCTCAGGATTAGCCGTGCAGATGTTGGGCGACGCCACGGCTGCCAGGTGAACGATGACGTCCAGTTCCATAATCGGCAGGACCTTGGTAATGTCGGCCACAATCTCCGCATCAGGGGCAGAGTCCAGTCCGACTACGGTATGGCCTCTCGCCTTCAGCGCCTTGCATACATGCTTGCCCAGGAACCCTTCACTGCCAGTGACCAGGACTTTCATCTGTCCACTTGGTAGTTTCATAAGACGTCCTCGAAGAACTCTCGAAAGTACCCAACAATAGCCTCCCGTTCCTCTGGACCAATACCCTGATGGTTCCCAAAGAAGAAGGCGTTGTCGTGAATATACTGAGCGTTGGTTAGCGGCCCGCTGACCCGATGATTGATATGCCTCATGGCTGGCTGCACCGCGATATTGCCCGCCTCGATTGGTCGGGTCTCCAGACCACATGCTTCCAGGTGCTTCACTAGATCGTCACGGGAGAAGGGCGCATTGGGTGTGACCATCACCGGGTACGCGAACCAGGCGTGGCGGGTGCCAGGGCGTTCCTCTTGCAACTGAAGGTAGTCGCTAAACTCCGCCAGCTCCATGCCCCAATATGCAGCGTTCTCCCGCCGGTGCTCGATGAACCCCTCCAGTCTCGGCAACTGGTGGATGCCAAAGGCCCCCTGGATTTCAGTGGGCCGGAAGTTGTAGCCCGCATGGAGAAAGAGGAAGCGGGGGTCGATGCCGGGGTGTTGCTGTCCCATCTGGGAATAATCCCGCATCTCCCTGGCCCACCCAAAGGCCCGCAGGGAGCGGCACTGTTCCGCCCATATTCTATGGTTTGTGACTACCATGCCACCCTCGATGGTGGAAATATGGTGACTGAAGAAGAAGCTGAAGGCTCCTAAATGGGCCAGACTCCCAACCTTCTGTCCTCCGTAGAGGGCTCCGTGGGCTTCACAGGCGTCTTCTAGTATAGGCACAGCCTTCCAATATGACGAACTTTTTGCCCCAAAGTTCGTCAGCCCTCCCATATCGCAGGGATTACCTAGAAGATGAACTGGCATGATCGCCCTGGTCCGTGGTGTGATGGCTCGTTCTACCGCTTCGACGCTGATGTTGTAGTCATCCAGGTTCACGTCTACCAGCACTGGCACTGCGCCCACCTGGGCAATGGGGAAGACCGTGGTGGCCCAGGTCAGCGCCGGCGTAATCACTTCGTCGCCCGGCTGCAACCCCAGGCAGGACAGGGCCAGCAGATTGGCGCTGGACCCGGAGTTGGTCATTACGGCATATTTCACCCCGATGTACTCCGCCCACAGCTTCTCGAATCGCTCGACCTTCTTCCCGCAAGTGACCCAACCAGAAAGCAACGAGTCAAGGGCTTCAAGCACCTCTTCCGGCCCATAGGTTGGTATATTTAATGGTATCTTCGTCTCACCAGGAATGAAGGGCTTATAGTTCGGATATGTTGGCTGTCGATTATGTTTTAACAATGCCCCAACATTGCTGGAAATACTCCCCCAGCACTGTTCTCGGAAGTCAAGAGTGTGTTCTCGTAACATTTTATCGAGCAACGTCATTTTGTACTCGTCCTTACCCTCTCTCTCCATGGCTCATAGTCCGTGTTGCTCCAGGCGACACCCGGCGTGGTGAACTTACATTCCAGCACCCAGCTATCCTCTAGGAACTCCGCCATGTGTGTCTCACCAGCGGGACTAAAGGAAGACATACCAGCCGTAAGTTCCTCAACTAGTTCCTCGATCATATCCCATTCATCACGGCTGACTCTCTTGTGATACTTCATCTTCCCAGAGAGAAGTGTTACGACCTCATCTACGTCGTGACTATGACCTCCACGAAGTGCGCCCGCATTGCTGTGAAGCAACAACAGTTTGGACCCATCTCGATTGTCCGGAAGCGTGATGCTGAATATCTCCCCTCTACTGTCGGCATGTTCCAGTGTTGCCTTCGGCGTAAACATCGGGAACCATTGTGTCTGTGTCATCTACTCGCCTCCGAAGGGACCAGAGAATCCGCCAAAGACTGAGGCATTCCCCTCAGCCTGGCGTTGCAGGTCCAGATCAAGAACCTTGTCCATGGCTCCGTTAGTTTCCTTGCTTTTATTGGGAACCGCAAAGTAACAACCGTTCGGGTCTACCCAACCATCGTCCTTTAATGGATTGAAGCCCGGCGGAGGCCGTCGGTCCCGTTCCTCGTGATGTATTCGATCAGACAATTTTCGATGTCCATCCCAAAATTCTTCGTATTCCTTTGCGCTATGGCGTGAAGGGCCTCTCACCACATCAACAACGGTGTCAGTATCGACGTAAATTCGATGTCCTGTATAATTCAACGCCTGTCCAAAGTGATAGTCCGTTCCCCACCAAGCATGAGAATCCAGGACGTTGAATATCTTGACGTTGAACAACATGACCGACATAGCCGACCACCGCACTGGCGTTAGCCCTGTATTTGGCGCAAGATATACCGGGGCTGAAAGGGGCGCAACTTCCACCGGATACCTTTGTTCCAGGTCATTCAATAATGGGAACACCACCGGTCTATCATGCTCTAAAAGGCGGACCAGCGTGTCTTTATTTAAGAGAACATCGTTGTCTACCATGAATAGCCACTCAACACCAGCATCTCGTGCCATCATAGACGCCGACCAGCGCATCAGGCCAATGGCATCGGAAGAAAAAATGCTGCCATCGAGCATTTCCTGGATTGATATGGAGTAGCCAGCCATGGCCGTGTGAAGCATCATATCCTGGAGCCGCGACCAGCAGTGTTTCTCCCACAGATTTCCAATAGCAGTTACCAGGATGGATTGAGGGTAGATATGTGGATAGCGATAGTCGGCCTTCTTGTCTAAGAGCTGCATTCCTCGACCAGCATGATCCCAACTGCTGGCACAGGCCATCGGATGTGTTGAACGGTTTATTGCATCAATGCCAAGAGCTTGTAGCCTCTCGTTAAGGCTGCGTACTGATGATGGTGTCTTTTGCTCCACCATAAAAAGCCTTTTTAGCCTCCACCAGTATACAGTCCAAAAGACCTGGAGTTGCCTTTCGCCTGGCGCTCCAGGTCTAGTTCAAAAATCTTCATGATTTCCGTGTCCATAATCGTCTCGAATTGGAAGCCCCGATCCCTAATCTCAGGCTCAGACGCCGCTGCGTGGCACCGCAGGCACACGTAGGCTCGAATTGGGTCATGGGGCGGGCCAACCCACGCAATCTGATCGTGGTTCATAGCACAACGGACAACAATCCGACCGGCTGCGGCCATGCCTGCCGCACGGTTACTCCGTTCTCGTTCTTTATCCCAAAAGCGATGTTGAAGTAGTTTCTCTACTTCCTTAAACATATTGGTCGGGACCTTAATGGTGATTGACATTTTCCCTCCCGCCTGTCTGTGGGCCGTTCATCCCACTACGTTGCCATTGGTCTACCGCCCAATATACCCCGTCCTTGTCTATCGTGCCCTCACCAAAGGCTGGATCAAAACCGGGGGGCGCACCACGATCACGATCTTGTAGCCGCATGCGGTCAAACATTGTGTGGAAGCGGTCCCACAATGCCTCCCAGCTCTTGCCTAGATTGCGCGCAGGACCCGTGGTAGTTTCAACAACGGTGTCGGTATCGACGTATATGCGATGCCCGTAGTGCGCAAGGCATTGGGCAAAATGGTAATCATGCCCCCACCAGGCAAAAGGGGGAAGACAGTTGAACACCTTGACGTTGAACAGCATCACAGACATCGCTGCCCATATCACTGGTTGCAAGCCCGTATGAGGCTTCAAGACTGGGCTGGAGAGAGGTAATCCTGGCAAGACATCGTGTTCTGTTTTCAGGTACGGATATACAATCGGGCGGTCATGCTGTATTAGCCTGACGAGCGTATCCTCCTCTAGCATGGCATCAGTATCTACCATGAAAGACCACTCAACACCAGCGTCCAAAGCCAGCGTAGCGGCACAGGAACGCATGATGCCGATCGCGTCGTAAGGCATCAAGGACATATCGTCCACTTCCTCCAATGCCACAGTATAGCCCGCTTTTTCGGTATACCGCAACATGTCCTGGAGCCGGTGCCAGCATCCAGGATTCCAGAGGTTGGACGCTACTGTTATCAGTATCGACTGGTGGCTAATATGGGGAAGCCGGTAATTAGCCTTCTTCCCCAGTAGCTCATAGCCCCGGCCAGTAACCGGCCAACTGGAGGCGTGCCATGCTGGGTGGGTGGCTCTGTCGATGATATACGACGGGTCCACCCCCTGGTTGATAAGCTGCTCCCTTGTTGGCATGGCTAACGGAGCTTTAGATCAATTAACGCTAGCTCCGCATCCGCATTCGCCTTGATGCACATCCCGACCAGCGGTGAATTGTACAAAATACCTGCTGATATGTCTACGGTCGTGGCAACGCTGGTTGAAATGTTGCTCACCATCCCAGCCACGACAGCTCCATCCTGGTCTGTGAGCTGACCAACGCCCACGGTGGATACCGAAACCGTCACAGTGCCGCCAGTCCGCACCCGGCGTTTTACATTCTCCACAGCACCGTTAGTGGTGATATCCGCCTGTACTGGTAGTCCCTCCAGCAAGGTGCCAGCAGCCAGAACGGCGGCCCACCCCTCGACCTGGCTCCAGTAGAACCGGTCCAGAGCGGCAACACCTGGGGACACGCCCGCCAGTTGAGCAGTCGGCGGACTCAGGTGAATGGTGGGCTGATGGAATCGGTTGCGGGTGAAGGTTATGTTGGAGGCGGTGGTGAGTGCAACCTGCACCTGTTCGCCTGGGATCAGGGTAACCGTCAGGATGCCCGTGGCTACGGCAGAGGCATGTGCGGCACCCGCAGTAAATGCTCGGGTGATTCGATACGCATACCCCTCGCCGGGAGCGGCGTTTACATGGGCCATCCCCTCCGCATAAATGTCTATGCCAGCGACGGTGGTAGCAAGAGTGGCACTCAAGACTGTAGCATCGATTGCTCTTGCGACGTCTGCGGCACGGTTCGTATGACCAGATAGCCCCGCTACTGATTGGTACAAACTGCCAGCAACCTCAACGGTGCCATCGTTGAGGGCGAAGCAATATAGCCTATTGTCAGGTAAGATTAGATAGTGTCCAAGGGGGAACCTCCCCAGGTTCGCATTGCCATTGTTGGCGTAGTCCAGATTCCTCTCGTCATAGGGTCCAAAATATGTTCCTGGCATGTCGTCCTCCTAACTCCTTCGTTTGTCTCAGGGTCTCTAATGGATGGTTAGGTTCTCCTGGCGGGTCTCCCGCGCCGTTGCGCCTGTGGTTTCTTCTCAGGAACGTAGAGCGGCGCTTCAGCGGTTGGCGGCGTCTGGTCCTGGACGTTCTTCATGGCCATGCTGGACATGAGGGCATCCAACCGGCTGCGTAGCTCAGTCACTTCATCTACCTTGTTGGCTGCCACAGAGTCCATGTGCGCCTGATACTCCGTTCTGTGACGGCTCCGAGCATGGAGGCGCATCTCCTCGTCACTCTTGAATCCCATGGAACCCCGTCTCTGGCAGAAGGGCAGGAAACATGGGATTGAGCCGTACACGTTTGTAGGAAACGGCACATCCTCCAGTCTCAAGTAAAAACAGGGGATGATCTTTTTCCTGTCTGTGCTGCCACCGCATCGAGTACAGGGCTGCTCGATATTGGAGCACCGGGGACACTTAGGCGGCTGAAACCCCCCTGTCGCGCAGCACAGACAGTAACGCTTGCGAAGATAACGCCTGGCGCCATCATGCACCCTACCGTCTGCGTCCCACGCAAGAGGTAGCAATGACTCGGTGCCGTTCCACATCCAGGCTCGCCGGGCCGCAGCCCGCCCCCTCCTGACTGTCTTGTCCCTCGATGGCCTGACCCGTACACCATTGACCATGCCGCCATTGGACAGGTCAGGGGTGCCATCCGTCGGGCCAACATGCCACGACTCCTCGTCAATCGCAGAGTCTATAGACTCGGTCATGACATCAACGTCAGTTTCATCAAGAACATTAGGCATCTAAATCCTCGCCAGCACCTTCAACCCAGGCTCACTTGTCCCCACGTACCGGAACCCAACCGGTAAATGCAACCTCACTGTACGCCGTCGCTTGGGGGCTTCCGATGGGTTTGCCTTTAGATATTTGCGTCGTTCCTCTATCTGTTCGTTCCGCCGGTCTATAAGCAACCGGGCCATCGCCACTATTTCCCCTGAACCTCGCTGAGGAATGAACTTCTTTTCGTTCTTAGCCTGGATCAGGTACTCCATCTCATCCAGTGTGGTCTCCATGCCCCCAAGGACCAGAACGCCTATGCGTCCGCCTTGCCCCCTCGGAATCCCAGGGCCGTAAGTCCTGATTGCCTCCATGTGGTTCCGGTCCTGGGATGGTTTTACTAGGCTGGTAACCGTCTGGTGCCCAGATGCTACCCCAGAATACAGAGACTCTATCTTCTCGTTCGGGTCACGCCGGTATTTGGGGACCAGGAAGTCCATTTAGATTCCTGCGCGCACTAAGTAACATTATGATGTCGGAGCCGTATTGTCGTAGTCCCACTCTCTGCCGAACCCGTCGTTCAATTCTCCGAAGCCGTAGTCCATGACCATGTTCAACTCGGTCATTCGCATGGACTTATCGGAGTCGTCCACTTCTAGGTTAACGGGCATGAACTCGTAAAACAGTCCGGCGTCACGGTGCCAGACTCCGGCCCGTATATTCGTCCCGGATGCGACAAGATTGGTCGAAAGCTTGATTGGGGTGCCAAAATGAAAGGCTGTGGGATACCATCTCCGATATACCGGTTCAGAGACACCAGGAGGTGTGGCGGACATGGGGGCGTGGGAGTCACCCGACCCGGTGGGGAATAGCTGCTGGCTAATGTCATGCCAGCCATAGGGAGACAGGACGCAGGAGGTGCCCCGCATCATTTCTTCATTGATCGGTTCTGTGTTGTTGGACAACTGCGCCTTCGCCGCACTCAGGCTGCCTATGACTGCGGTCGTTCCATCCAACCCCACCACGATCCCGAACCCATCAACCAATGTCGCGCAGTCCTGTTCCTGTTTCACCTTAATGGCACTCGCCATCGCTTTCCCTGCATTCCGCAGGAACTCATCCTTCTTGACGGTCCGCAGGTTCTTGTTGGTGATCTGGACGCTGACGCCGACCTCAGTGGCCGAGACCGCTACGTTGGAATCCACCAACGTCTCAGTCGTCATGTCAAGTCCTTCGCTCAATCCGAAGGCGGTGACACCAGGGAACTTGGGCGAGTTATAAGTGTCGTCCATGCCCGCCTCGCCCCGAACGATCTTGAAAGACCCCTTGATGGCTAAAGAGTCGTCTTTCAGGGTCATCCGTGCGGGACCAATGACCTTTTCTTGAAGGTTGGTGATGTTTGCCGTGGTGGTTGCTGCCATGAGTCCTCCTACTCCCCAAACAGGAACTTACGGTATATATCTTCATAAGGGTTCGGTTGACCTGGATGCTCGGTCTCGTAGTCGTACCAAACCTTGTCGATATTGTCCGTTGACACAGTGATGCTACCCGCGCGGCTCCCATTAGGAGCGTTCAACCGTTGTGGCTGGACCCTCCCTTGCTCCAGGGTTTGAATCCGCTTTTCCTGGGCAGCATACCTCTGCTCCCTCTGAGCGATTGCGACCATCTCCTCCCCAGAGTTGCCCGTCATCAAGAGGCTCTGATCAACGCCATATTCCTTCGCCACCCATGCCGCCGCTGCCTGCTTATCCTGAGCAAGTTTCTGGTCCGCCCTGATCTGCTGGCGTTCCTGGTTCACCCTGAGAGCAAGGTTGTAATAGCGTTGCGCCGCCCACATGGCATCTTCATCGGAAAGGCCCCGTGCTATTGCTTCCTGCTGAACAGTGCGGGCCTCTTGTGTCAGAGCGGCAGTGGATTCCTGCGCCGCTTGCTCTGCCCTGATCTGGGCCAGTTCGCGCCGGAGAGTAGCGTTTTCATCCAGTCTCGGCGCGGGGATTGTAGAGGGTGGTTCTCTCAGAGTCTCGGTGGCGACAACAGCCGAGGCGGCCGGGGCAGGCTGAGGTTCTGGAATAGTCTGACCCAGCTCTATGGGCTGAATGTCCAGAGCAACATCGCCCTGGCCAGGGTCAAGAGTGGCGGGGTTAGTCGAAGTGGCTAGCGTGGTCATCTTACCCCCAAAATACAAAACGCCCAGGGACTTGCACCCCTGGGCGTTGCTACCTTGGGAATCCTATTAACTTGGTCGCGGGTCGGGGAATTGCACCCCGTTCTCCAGTTTATGAGGCTGGCGGATTACTGTCTTCCCCACCCACATTGCTCATCGTTGCATAGGAGCAGTCGCTTTGTCAACAGGATGCCTTCCGTTCATGCACCCACCATGCCGCTTCAGAACCAGCCTCATCTGCTGGTTGCTCATTGATGCAGCACCGGTTTCTTTAAGGAGCGCTTCCTTACAAGCCTTCAGGATGGTTTGATTCCCTGGACAACACATCAGTGCTACTCCTTACGGTGAAAAGCGTGGCGGTGGGGCTGGATTGCCGACACTGATTCCTAAGTTCCGTCGTCGTAGCCTTAAAGCATTTCTACCCTCTTGTGTCACTGGTTCGCTAACCCTACCAATTTCCACCATATAGCTGTCCAGCAAGGGATTTTGCCTACGGAACCGCCGGCGCTCTCGGTCCAGCCTCCTCTCAAATAGCCGTATACTGGAAGCCCGCCCCCGTCCCTGAGCACTCTTAAGATATGCTGCTCGATCCCTACCGGGGATGTCCTGGTACTTCTCCCAAGCATCTTTCAGGGTGGCCGGAAGTAGCTTCTCTTTCAACTCATTGTATTGATTGAGAAGTTCTACATCACGACGCACTGACCTTAAATTTATGCCGGTGGCCTGAATTGCCTGGCCCGCGGCCCCGATGCGTCGTTCTGAGGGCGGGATAATGTCCTCAGCCGCAGGAACCTTCTGACGGACAGCCTGGAGCACTGCCCCCAGGCCTATCGGAGCAGCAAGCTCATAGGCAGCCTGGATACCCCGCTCTTTCGCCCCTTCCAGCCGCCCACCCCCAAAGGGCTTGCCGGTAGCCTGGGTCGTTATCGCCCGCAGCAACACATTCTCCCTCGCCTGCAGTGCCGCCAGGGGGTCCAGAGCAAAGCGGAAGATAGTATCCGCCTGTCCTACCAGGTCCACCGTGAGGTTGTCGCCATTGGCGTCTTTGATCGGTATGTCCGGCGCCAGAAACTTGGGGTTATAGTTTATCGGTAGAAGTCCACGGTCATCCTTGACAACCGGGTTGAACCGGTCCACCGGCAGCGGTTTCCTGGTAGTTGCGAAATGGATCACACTTGCCAGACCAGCAAGGAATATGCCCAAACCAGCCCAGTGTTCCATCCACAGCCGCTTGCTGGGGCCGTGAACAGTGGATACCGCAGACCTTATCCAACTTTCTGTCTCGTTGGTGCTGAAGAACAGGTTGCGGGTTAGCTCCCGCATCGCTGGCTGAGCAAACACACTCTGCCACACTCCCAGGTTAGAGTACAGCACATTGATGTCTTTGGCCGCCTGTGCCGCAATCTCGCGGCTGGTCCACTCCGGGTGGGTGGCTTTGAGAACAGGAACGACATGGTTCTTCGCTGCCCACTCCATCGACAACGGATATACATTTTCAAACAGACCAGTCGTGAAAAAGCGGTTTGCCGCGCCCAGCCGATCAAGAGCCTTGCCCACTGGTTTCGTAGCGGCCTCTCCCATCGCAT
>ERZ1292625.291-Hain-H41-01um-R1-291-length-82775-cov-10_pt2 | contig 13784 bp, 15 predicted proteins | sample MGYA00564400_ERZ1292625 | MGnify/ENA primary metagenome ERZ1292625 (study PRJEB36523, sample SAMEA6512639) | groundwater metagenome | collected 2019-01-08 | study: AquaDiva: Metagenomics assemblies of 32 groundwater samples | reverse complement strand
AACGGTTAACACTGGAGCTTGTGGAGCTCTCAATTCGGGTTCGATTCCCGATAGCCGCCCCATAGGGGACAGCTTCAAAAAAGTTGTTCGCATCAAAAGTATGGCTCTGTTGCGCCACTTAGATTTTTGAAGCGACGGACAACTTATCAATTTTCGACCACCCCTTTGGGGGAATCGAAATTGATCGAGAGCTACAAAAAACACTCAATGTGGGATTGGGTGTTTTTTGTTTGTTCCTCTATTGCTTCTTCGAAGCACGTCTTGCCGCTTCCTCTCGTTCGTGTTCCTTGGCAAGTTGATCAGATAGCTCCTGAAGTGTGCCGTCCTGGCGCATGCGGTCATAGACAGATCTAAGTAGTTCTATAAGGTCGTCGAGCTTTTCCTGGTCCTTAATTGGTTCACGGTTTTTGTGTTGTTTTTTGTTCATACATGGTAGTTGTACTGAACATTATGGATTTGCAAAGACGTCCCCGATGAAGAAAGGTGAGAGTTAGAAAATCATCTATTGACGTTGTCTTTCTTTGAGTGGTCCGGATTGTCTCTCACGTACTTTCTCTTATTCACTTTGATAACGTGATTGTTGGGGTGTTTACCCTTTTCAACTTCTCTGACCGCTTGCATACGAGGGACATGGCGACGTGATCCAATCCAGTAGCTCTCATTTCGACCGCCAGGACCATCCTGATTTCCTTTGATTCTTCTCATAAGTAGTTCTTTCTGTCTTATTCACTAGTAAATGATGTGATTCGATATGCGTAAACATACGTTGGACATAGTCCACCACCAACCCCTCCTTTAAACGGGTGTTTTCTGATTAGAATTTGTTCGGCGGCTCGAGCAACCTTTTCGCTCATGGCCTGACAATAAATCCAGTGCCCTGAACCTTGATCAACATTGTGATCAGAGAACAACCGCGCCGACGGACTGGTTGCAATCCCTACATACCAATCGCTTGCCGTAGTGTAGCTAGTTTGAGTGATGTAATTGATTATGTCGTTTACGATAGAGTTTTGGTCCATAGTTTAATGACAAGTGTGTTATTGAGTTTTATAAATAAGAACGTGGGGAGGTAATCCATATCTGTGGACAAACTCGCGCCCACCAGGTAACATGCTGCTACACTTAAATGGTGAGCATTTGTATGCTATGCAGGCGTAACGAGGGTTAAAACAAGCGTAAACGCTTGTTTTTCGTGTTTTTCGGAATTGTTGTTTTTAACAACAATGAGCACGTTCTCCCGACGCCTACATATCAGGCAAATCCATTCAGAATATAACACATTGGCGTGTAGTGTTTTATTGACGCACAAAGTGTGGATTCGTTGAAAAACAAGGCTATTTTTCGCCAAGAGTTTCAAGCAACCTGTGGATAACTTTTCATTCACACCCCCACCCATCATCATCTCGGTCAAGATCAAAAGGATCCGAACCATTCACACGCACCGGGCCAGTGTAGTTAGGGCCGTTGCCTGATCCGCCAGCACAGTCGTAATCGCCGGCGTTACGTTTCAAGCAGCCCGAGTAGCTGGGGTGGCAGTTTGAGGAATCGATTTTAGTAGTGGCTGGTCGTGATGGAATGGATGGTGGCTTTGGCACCGGTTTGCTCGGTGGGGACGCGCCTGTCGACGAAGAAGGCAGTGCTGGTTCTGATCCAGAAAATAGTACTCCTCCCAATACGGCTCCCGCGACGATGATCGCGGTTGCCTTGGCGATATTGGCCATTGCCTGCAATGTACTCTTGGTACAGAATATTGCAAGAATTACGGCTTATACCAACCACGACGTCTCGACTTAATAAATTGTTGAGTGGAGACGTCTTGCCGCTTTTGGATGTTGTCGTTGAGTTCACGCAACTCCTTCACATTATCGTTCCGCGCGGTCTTGATCAGGTTGTCGATGAATGTTCTGTCAGCGAGGAGACGTCTTCGAGTTTGGGGTCGTCTAGGGGCCCCGAAGAAGAAAAAGCGCAACTTCCTTTAGGAGTTGTGCTTTTTCGACGAGGGGCGGCTATAGAAACGCGCCTGCGCGCGTTTCGTCGGGAATCGAACGCCGGAACGATGTGAATTTACGAACGAGTGAGGCGTGTCCCGCGGCACCAGTTATTTTGTAAGGTGACGAAACAAAATAACTTGGTGACCGTCAGGACGATTCGATAGCCGCCCACTAATGAGAATTAGGAACTTTAGTACTTGACAGAAATAATACCAAAATATATACTTTGGTATATGAATACACATACTATTTTAAATATAAAGACGGATAAGAAACTCAAGGCTGAGGCTCAAAAAGTAGCGGGTGAACTTGGTGTTCCTTTGAGTACTGTAATGAATGCTTTTCTAAAACAGTTTGTCCGTGATAAAGAAATTACATTTTCTGCAAATCAGTATCGTCCAACACCCTATCTTATCGGTCTTATTGAAGAGGCGCGGAGAGAATACGATGCTGGTGAAACAGCCGGACCATTTGTGACTGCTGACGAGATGATAAAACACCTTAATGCCAAATAATTGTGCGTACTGATTTTACAAAAAGTTTTCATAAGCAATACCAGAAATTGCCAAAGAAAACACAGACACAGTTTACTGAACGATTGAAATTATTTATTGCAGATCAAAATAACCAGTTACTCAAAGTGCATAGCCTTATGGGTAAGTATAGAGGATGCTCAAGTTTTAATGTGACAGGAAACATACGAGCTGTTTTTAAAATGGAGGCCAGTCAAGTTGCTTTGTTTATAGCAATTGGTTCTCATAGTGAATTGTATGAATGATGACATTCCACAAATCATTAAAGATGTTGGCTTTGATTTTGATTGGAGTGAAGAAAAAGTCTGGGCGTTGGATATCCTAAAAGAGGAAATGGATATTAGTGAACTCACATGGCATTTTGATACCCCATTTTTGTGGGAGAACGGTGGGGCTTCGGCAAACTTCATTTAAAAGACTGAGATGTAGATACCCGCATCACCCAACCTCTTAATCTACGACACTCGCATTTTAAGGCAAACTTTACGGGTGTTTTTTTGAAACCCTAATGAGAAGTTTAAACTGATATACTTTAACTATGTCAGGAGCTTGGCTCAATTTTAGTATAGTTGTCTTAATCCAACTTGTTTTCTTCGTACTTTTTGCAAACTATCAAAAAAGACTTCCGGAGGTGCCGAAAATTTTAGTATATGGAATCATTGTTGGAGCCGTGATTGGTTTAACCTACGACTTAGTATTAGGCAAATATTTCGGACTCGTTTCCTATTTACTTGGTTTTGGTGCGAACTTTCTACTCGTAAACGCCGCACTATCCTACGGACTCTTTGTTGCCAGTATTTTGCTTATGCAAAAGGTCAGCACGATACATTTCACTATCTGGCTTTCAATACTAGTCGCAGTGTATGAGACAGCAAACTACTTCTTCCCTGTCTGGGCTTATGAATTTATACTGTCACCTCTACCGATGTTTATTTTGTGGCTGGTGGGATATTCATCTGCTGCAATACTTGCATCATTTATCGCAAACCAAATTTTTAAACATCCGTTTATGCTTCATATTGAACCTAATAAGAAGTTAGGATAAAAACGGTCGTATCGCCTCTCTTTTCAAAAAGTTCTGACTTCCTCTATGGTGACTCCAAAAACTACCGGATTTTAAAATCAAATTGGATTGTGCCGGGGTCGTATTTGCCGTTATCTTCGTAGCCACTGTAATCGAAGTCTTGATCCTCTACCTCGCTCGGTGCTGATGTGTCGGTGAGTGCGCCGCCTAGAAATTGCGCAGCTACATCGGGACTGATATGCACTGTTGTTACTTCTACTTCACTTACCTTGCCAAAGCCGCAGGCGTTAGGATTTGGATCACCTCTTTGTGTGCCAGTGAGTGAATACACCGCCGTGCCAGCATGCCAGTGTTCGGCTTGGCAGGGATCCATGGCGCCGCCGATATGGAATTGGAATTTTGGGTAACAACCGTCAGCGAGCTTCAAGACTTCAACCGGCTGCCCCTCGGGGTCTTCGACAATGCCCGGGCACGCATTTACGGCCGATGCGAGGGTGGTTTTTGGTTTGTCCTTAATTTTATCGGGGTCGGTGGTGAGACAGCGGAAAATTGGCGAGTCGATGGTGAAACTATCTTCCGTTTTTAGCTGCTCCGCGTAGCGAGTCGCGAGTTCTCCCGGCGGCGCTTCCCCGTCGCGGGTCCAGGTGACATCGGCTTGATAGCTCACCTTAGCGAAACCCGATTCGACACATTCAAATTCTTGTTCGATGCGATAGCGGTCGCCAGTGATAGTCGTACGCGATGGCCGGCCAACCAGCGTTCCGGGAGAAAGTGGTCCGCCGCCAGTCATGGTGCCAGCCAGCGTCCACGGCGTGCCAGCTCCATGAACATACGCCTGGCTCGTGCCATCTTCTCTGGTGTAGAACATATACTGCTTTTTGTCGGCGCGCCGTACAACCGTTGCGATTACGGTGAAACGGTCACCCACGAAATGGTCGCCGGGATGATCGACGAAGGTATTGAAAAAACCAAACCGTGAAAGACCTTTGGTGATGACATCTCCACCAAGAGCGAGCACGTGGTCAACACCAACCAAGAACGCCTCACCGGACAGTTGACTCCAAGTACCGTCAACTACCTCCTTTGTGGGAGACTGCGCGTACACAAACTGAATTTCCACAATGTCGTCAGTCCAGAAATCAACCAGTTGGTTGCCTTTCATCTGATAGAGGTCGCCGCTACCAGCTTCCCCACTGTCGGTCGCGGAGTCTGCCAAGCGAATGAATTTCAAATCAGGACCGCCGGTAACTCCCGTGACAGCCACCATGTGACCGCCGGCTTTTTTGCGTGTGCCGTCTTCTTGGACCGAGTAAAATTGAAGTGACAGCTCAACCGCTTGCCCTTTCTTCAGCTCTTCATAAATTTTGTAGTGAATGTCTTGATCATTCTCAATACCAATCTGGTGCACTTCTATAGGGAGCTGGTGGCGGTCGACAAATAATTGTTTGCCGGGCAAAATATCTTGGTCAAGCGTGCCGCTGTCCCACTCTAGGTCAGCTTTGAGTTCGGTAACGGTGTCTTCAATATTTTCTGGCATCAGATCTTCAAAACCGTACTGTTTGGCGAGCCATGTGAAAGAGTCGGCGATCGAGGTAGGGCTACACTCGTTGTACTCTTGATCGTGGTCAGGCATACCGGCATGATCGGCGCGGTAGTAGAGCGGGTGATCGTCGGTAGTTTGCGCCGCAGCGATCGGAAATATTTCAAACTTTGCGATTTTTTCCGGTCGAAAAACAGCTCCTGTTCTTCGGTTACCTGCTTCATCTATAAAAAGTCGACCGTCCATATCGTCAACCTGCACTCTGTCTATGGTCACGCTCTCGACGGAAACGTTGGCAGGAGTTTTTTCTCCGGCGACGGCTTCATTGGTAAGCGGTGTGCGAGAATAAAAGAACGTAGCCGCGACGGCTCGTTCTCTGCCAACCGTATGATCGCTAAGCGTGAGTGGCAACCGTAGGTGCTCAGCGTCTGAGGTGATGAGCATCACGTTCTGAACCAGCCACTCGTTGTCGTCTCCCTCCGATGCAGAAATGCGGCCGTCATCATTAAGGTCGAGTCCAACATTCACGAAGCGTATTTTTTCTGGGATGGGTGTAAACACCGTATCGAGATAGGCGCGGTTGGTTTCTGTGCCGTTAATCGACGTGCGGTAAAGTGTCACCTCACGAGCGAGAAACGACGAAGGTGCGGAATGAGAGACGACATAGACTCCAAGCAGACCGAGCAACAAGAGCGCAATGGCACTCCCTACATATATTTTTTTCATAGCGCGTAAACTATGTACCTACCCTACCCCCGTTTATGCCAACTGACAAGTCGATAACAGTCGTGACTAAAACTTACCAAAAAGGCCGGTTCTCGAGAAAACGCGTATATCCTCAGTACATATTTTTCACACGCTCCGATGTTTATGCTACCACCATAGGCACTGTACCCCCGCGGACGCTCAAAATATGTACTGAGGTATACGCCCACTCGCAAAATTACCTGCAGAAACGAAATGCAGTGGTTTTTGCTTGTATTTTTAGCGCCAATGACTACACTACAGTACATGACAAAAAACTTTTCAAAAGAAACCGTCGGGGCATTGATCGTCGGCCTCCTTGTCGGCGGACTAGTGGGTAGCCAACTGTTTGGACTCCATGTCCCGTGGAGTAAGGAAACACCACATGACGACGAGTACCATATCCACGCTGATTTTTTGATTTACACCAACGGTGAAAAAGTTGACCTTGCGCTCGACGAACTCATGACGACCGCCGAACAAGAACTCCACGAATTCGCTCATCTCCACGACTCCGAGGGTGAAGTGGTGCACATGCACGCGGAGAATATCACCCTGGTTGAATTTCTGGCTTCTCTTGGCATCACCATCACCGAAGAATGTCTCACTCTGCGCGACCAAACCTCTTACTGCAACGACGGAGTGAGCACCCTTGCGCTCTACGTCAATGGCGACAAACAATCACGAATAACCACCTACGTGCCACGCGACGAAGACCGAGTACTTCTTATATACGGTGCCACGAGTGAAGCAGGATTGGTTGAATACCTTGACGCGATTCCGAGTGATGCGTGTCTGTACAGCGGCACCTGTCCCGAACGAGGAATCGCTCCTCCAGAGAGCTGTGGTCTCACCTGCGACCTCTAAAGATCAAAATGTGCGTCTAAAAACTCAAAAAACGCCTCCCAATCACTCGCGCGCACGCCGTGTGTCAGCGGCCGAATGAAAAACGCGAGTGAGGCGCTTGGTGTGTAGTCGTCAAGCTTATTCTGTGTAATCGCTGGCACTCCATAGAGTTCATACACGTGCGAGGCACTCTGTGCGGCCAAAAGCGAGCCGGCCGGATCTCCCCACTTGTCCCACCAAGCAGTCGAGATAAGCACCGGCCTGGGCGCAATCAAAGCCAGGAGTTCGTGCTGATCAACTGGAAGTGACATAGTGTCATCAGCATAATTTTTGAAGTCGGGTCTAAACCAATAGGGATAGTCGGTCGTGATGGCTTCAACCGTTTCTCCCACCTTATGCTGCCAGGGAGCGGCGCCGCCCTTGCCGGATTGGTGTGCGAGTACGAGGTCGATGCGGGCGCTGTGCGCCGCCGCGAGGAACGCCGCCTTCCCATCTCGCGAGTGCCCATAGAGCGCCGTTCTCGTGTCATCAATGCGATTGTCTTCTTCAAAAATCCTCACCGTTTCGATGAATTCCCAGGCCCAGGCCGCCAATGCTCCTTCGATTGGTACGCCCGTCACGGCCGAGACTGTCTTTAAGTCTTGATAGGCTGTCACCGCGTCGTCAGCCACTCCTTCAGCCAGATAAATGTTGGCGAAGGCGATATTTTTTTCCACAAAATCGGCGAACGGAAAAGTTTCGATAAAAGAACCGAAAATCGCATGAAAGACCGGGGTCATCACAGTCTTTGTGCCGCACATGCCAGGATACGTCTTCGGAGCCGGCAAATCAAAATCCGGGTAGCGGATGTGGTTGGGACAGAAGTTTGAACCTACCAGGAGCGGTAGCGGTGTGTCGCTCTTTGGTATGAGCGCGACAATGTTTAAAGCCAGCTCGCTTTCTGGCGCGCGGAGCGTCCAGAGTTCGTAGACCGCCTTCCCAGAAAAAGCTTCGGCATCGAGCACTTTTTTTGTGACTTTCCAGTCCACCTCGGTCGTTGGCACGGGGCCGTACAACGCATCATCAAGCTGGGCGCGTATGCCAGGCGCACGCCCTTCCCAGTCGGCGACGTTTTGTATGTCAGCGAGCGATGGTGCCAGGTCTTTTGGTGTCACCGAGGTAGTGGTAACAACAAACGTACTCACGAACCACCACAAAAAAACCACCATCGCCAGTGCCATAAGTGCCAACACACCTAAAAGCAAGTGTCGTATGAGATGTCGCATATGCATAAGTATACCAATGCGCCTTACTTTTTTTAAATACTACGATCGGACGGGTGCGGTGCAAGCTATACAAAACACCTCACGGGTGAGGTGTTTTGTACTGCGGACAGAGCCGCGCTACTTACATGCCGACTTTACGATACAGCCACATGCCGAGCGCTGAGCCAATCACCGCTCCGCCGACGTAACTTATACTAAGCGAACCAAGCGCCAGCGCGACCGCTGGGTTGAGCATTCCAGCCGAACCAAGATACACTGCCACGAGCGTCCCCAAGAGAAGCGAACCTCCAATGACAAGGCCGGACGTTCCTGCCGCCGCCTTTCCATACAGCACACTGGCGATGCCAAAGGCAAAGAGTGCGGTGCCGATGAGTTCAGCGATAAACGTGAGCCATGATTCCGGCACGAGGCCAATGGCGATTGGACCGCCAAGAAGGAGCGAAGCTACGACAAGCGCGACCACTGCGCCGGCTGCTTGCGCGATGATGTAGTAAATGGCATCGTTCAACTTCATTTTTCCGAGCGACCACACACCGACCGTCACGGCCGGGTTGATGTGACAACCTGACACGTGTCCAATTGAATACACGAATAACCCAAGCACCAAACCCGCGATGATCGGCGTCGCGATCATGGGAGTTTCAAGGGAAGCTGATAAGAGTACTGCGAAGGCAAGTGCGAATGTGCCGATGCCTTCAGCCATAAGTTTCTTTTGCATATGATAGAGTCGACTACTTAATAAGAAGCGCGTGTACTACTTACTAGTATAGCACCCGACCACCTACATTATTCAATTTGTTGACGGATCTCCGATCGTAGTGAAACGAGCTTTGGATAGCGGTAGAAAAACTTGATTTTCTGGTCGGCGGTCGTGTTTTTGACTGGCCTATCTTGGAGCACAAATGAGGCAAAGGTTTCGGCAAAATCCTCTTCCGGGGCGGAAGCGGCATAGTCGCTCACAAACGAACTTTCATGATCCTCGTAGTAGGCCGTCACGGCGGCGCTTGGATCACGAAGCCTGGATGTGCGAAGGGCGTAATTTAAGGCACTGTTATTCCAAAAGCGGTCCACAAACACGGCCAAATAGGTACTGTCTTCGGGGCAATCAAAACGTTCGGTGAAGTACTCGTGACACGTGAGAGTACCGGGGACGGCCAGGCCAGGAATATCTTCGTATGACACCACGTGTCCAAATTCGTGCACCAAGAGCTCGTCCAGAGTTGGTGACGTCAGATCAATATCAAAGGCGGTCGTGCCTAGTCCAAAACGCCAACTGCCACCTTGGTACGGGGGGAGGGTTTCGACGAATGAATCAATGTTACTCCTCGCGTTGTCAAAGACGACAAACTCGTCAAAGTAGTCATCGTACGCGTCCGGAGTGAGTGTAAGAAAACGGTCCCAATATATTTTATGAAGACTGTTGCCAACCGTTCCCGCGCGGTCGGTCTGATAGCGAGCCACGACATCGGCTGAATCTTTGATAATGAACGACTCGAAGGCGCCAATCTGACGACGACTCTCCAAAATAGCCTGGAGTGTCTCAATTTGCGCGAGTAGTTCCTCAATGCGCGCGAGTGCGTAGGCGCGAAACTCGGCTTCGGAATAAAAGGTGCGCACGACCGTTTCAGCTCGTGCCAGCGACACCGAGCCAAGTAATAAGAAAACTATAAAACCAAATACAAACAACTGTTTCCGCATGTGTCTATTGTATGCTGAATTTTAATTTAGACAATTTTGTGCAAAAAAGCAGAGCGTGAGACTTTTGGTGTAGTCGTTCCGCAACTTTTCTCACATTTTTAAATATTCCCGCACCGCTCGCCACAGCCGCCTTGTTTCCTCGTGGGCGAGCAAAGCTTCTACATCGGCCGGTTGACACCACCTGACTTCAACGATTTCATTTGGTTGGCTAATACTCGTGTCGGCGCTGGCACAGTGGCCGATAAAATATTTGACCGTCTTCTTGATTCGTACTGCCTCGTACACAAAGGAGTACGCGAGTTCGAAGATTTTTTCTGTTTGTAGCTGTACCGCAGAGAGTCCAGTCTCTTCCTGAAGCTCACGAAGCGCCGCCTGCTCGGGTGTCTCCCCCGCTTCAGCGTGACCCTTGGGGAATATCCAGTACCGATCGCCACGGTGTGAAATTTGGTGCACCAGCAGTACGCGGTAGCCATCTGCACTTTTGTATATCGGGATGACACCGTACGATGCATCCGTTTTTGTTTCCATAGAACTTCAGTATACAAGAATACAAAACAGCTGCGAGCGGAGTCCGTTTGACTTCACTGGCGAAGGTTTGCTTGACGACACTTTGTTCAGGCTTCTTTGTTGTTCGTATCAATTCCACCAAACCGCACACGTCAGCATCCGAAATTATGATACGGTCGCTTGTTTTAGCAATAAGACCTAAGTTAGGATTTACTTCAAATCCCACATATATCACTTTCTTTTTTCGCCTTCTCACTTCAGCAACCGCTGGTTGATAATCTGAGTCTGAAGCAACCAAGTAAGCATTGTTCAGCCGTGAGTCGCAAGCAAGCGCAACCATAGAAACTGCTAGGGAAACGTCAACTCCTTTTTCTCGGTAGCGTGGTTTTTTGTCGTGTCCGCTTCGATAGTCGGCCCGGAGTGTTCCAGCTTTCACTACGATAAATTTTTGACGATGTAGATGGCCGCCAAGGTTTCGATAGGCGATCAACAGGGACTCAGATTCTTGCAATATGTCAGGATGATGTTTAGGTAGGGCACGAAAGAAGCGACGATCGGATACTGGATGTAGTTTAAACGCCTCGTCAAAAAGTCCTTTGAAGTCGTAGATACTCCAATCTGGTACAGGGAGTTTATATTTTACAAAAACGTCTCTAATTCTACCCTTGGTGTTTTCGCCATCTATAAACGCTATATCCATGAGGACAAGTATATAACATCAAACCCCACCGGGCCTTGCGGACGGGTGGGGTGCTGATATGTACACTATATGCTGTACAGAAACAAAGTCAAGAAGATTCTTTGGACTGTGCGACTCACCGACGCGTATTAAGTCTTGATCGTACCGGTTTAGTACCCGTTGTGGGTACAAAAAGCCGTACGCAAAGCAGTTTGCGTACTAAAAAACGAGCATAAATGCTCGTTTTTTACCTTGGTGCCTAGGACAGGACTTGAACCTGCACGCCTTGCGACATACGCACCTCAAGCGTACGCGTATACCAATTCCGCCACCTAGGCATCTCTAATTGAGGTCGGGCTATTATGCCCCAAAGTTATGACCATTTCAACTAAAGAGCGGCGCCTACGGCGCCGCTCTTTTAAAAATATTAGTCTTTCTTCTCTTCAGTCGGAGTTTCGGCGGGTGCTTCTGCAACGGGTGTCTCCACCGTTGGCGTCGGTTCGGCGGCGGCGGTTTCGGCAGCTTTCGCCTCGACGGCAGCCTTTTCTGCGGCTTCTTCTTCTGCGCGCTTTGTGGCAGCTTCAGCCTCGGCTTGCTTCAGAGCTTCCTCAGCAATTTTTGCCACCTCAGCTTCACGGATGGCCACTTCAGCTTCTGATTCGGTCGACATCGAGACGAGGCTCATGCGGCGCATTTGGCGCTTCACTTCGCGCGCGACTTTCTCGCGGATGTAGTAGAGCTTGGCTTTGCGTACTTTCGATCGCTTGACGATTTCGAGTTTGTCGATCAGGGGCGAATAGAGCGGGAAGATTTTTTCAACCCCCACACCGCTCGTCACTTTGCGGACGGTAAAAGTCGCGCCTGGCTCGTTGCCATGCTTGCGGCCAAGCACCATACCTTCAAAAATCTGAATACGGTACTTGCCTTTGTCTTGAATTTTTTGGTGCACACGCACGGTGTCACCGGCGCGAATCCCGAGCGCCTTGCGTTCTTCCATATTAACGGGTGACACAGTCACACCGGCCATTGCTGCTTTCATAAGTAAATATCCTAAAAATTAAACGCCAAAGCCGTTTAAACGTGCCACAATCTAACACAAACTCCTTTTGTACGCAATCCTAGCTGAGTCGCTATAAAAATGGCCCTCCCGCACGAAGCGAGAGGGTCAAGGGAACCAAGATTCAAAGCGCAAAACGCCAAGAATCAAACTGTCTGTTGCGGCACGACCAACCGAGGACGAAAGTCGGCGTTCCAGACGTCGTCGTCGCCGAAGCGATATACGTAGACCTCGAACGGACCGCCGCTAACGCCGACGAGGGCGACGAAGAGCTCACCGTTGACTTCAAAGAGGAAGAGAGTAGCCCGGCCGTCTTGCCGGAGCAGGTGAGGATGGGTACGCGGGAACTCCTTGATCTGTCCTTGGGTGAGGCAGAGTGAACGTGGATCGCCGAGGGAGCCGAAGTGTGTGGCGAAGGTACCGTCTTTCTTCATCTCGTAGACGTTGACCAACGTTTCCTTCGTGTCGGCGCCAGGTACGTCGGTGCCCCACTTCTTGAAGTTGGGATCGATGCAGCTGAAGACGTCGCTTGCCTGCGCGAGAGTCACGCTGCCCTTGGTGGGGACGAGGGTCGCGCTTTGCAAGAAGCGGAGATGGGTGGTGTCGTTGACGACGCTGCCCACCATCTGAAGCGCCACATCGAGGCTGGCGGCGTCAAGGATAGCCTCGATAGCGCGAAATTTCTTCGTATTTGCTTGCCCAAGCTTCATAACTCGAGACTCGTCCCAGCCCATCTTCGTCAGCTTGTTGGCGAGCTGATTCATTTGATTGATGGAAAGCGGTGAAGACATGTCTTCGTACCTTTCTGGCACATGTGCCATATGCGCTAGCGGGCTCCTAAGATTTTAGGTTTACCATAGCTTACAATCAACAACGGTTTTACAGACTGTAAGCTATGGTGAACATGTGAAAGAACCACCTACCATAATAGCATACTTTGGGTTAAAAGTCAATGTCTGGGCATCAGGCCTCACCCACCTCGGCGGCGGGTAAGACTTGGGCTAGCGCCCCAGAGCGCACGCCGCCGAGGTGGGTGAGGCCTAGAGTTTAAGCTGTAAAAGCGGCGCGGGGCGCAGCCCGCGCCGCAGTCTCGTTTATTTTGCTACCCTTCGGCAATCCGCTCCGCCGCGTCTTCAAATTCCTGCGGGACCGGCGCGATGAAACGCTCGGTTGTTCCTGATGGTAGTACCAGTTCGAGCTGATGCGCATGGAGCGCCAATCTTTTCAGTCCAAGATTATTTGAATTCGCCATCTTATAATCAGCGTAGAGTCCATCGCCGACAATCGGCCGGTCGATCGCTCGCAAATGAGCACGTAGCTGGTGCGTGCGGCCAGTTTTTGGCATCAGCTTCACATACGAAAACGATTCGCTTTCATATTCCCCCACGCCGATGCGCTCGAATTCTGTGATTGCTTCCCGCAACACTCCTTTGGCACCCACCATCGCCGAGCGTTTACGAGAGTCGTTGGTTGCTCGGCCAATCGGACGATTGATAGTCCCCCAGCGATCGTGCAGGCGGCCATACACAAACGCTCGATATTCTTTTTTCACCAGTCGATCTTTAAATTGTTGCTTTAGGAATTGATGCGCTTCCTGTGTCTTCGCCAAAATCAGCACGCCTGATGTTTCTCTGTCGAGCCGATGCACCACGCCAGAACGATCGAGCACTTTCCCGTCTCGTGTATGGCTGGCTTCGCCGACGCCGCGCGCCCCGACGCCGCGCGGCCGGAGCCGATCTGCCGCGAGCTCCGGACCCACCCCGCCGGGACCCTCGGGCCGCGGGTGACGGCGCCCGGATCGCCGTTCGGGCTGGTGGTGGCGGGAGACGGCGTGGCCTACGTGACGCTGTCGACGGCGAACGCGGTGGCGCAGGTGGAGCTCGCCACGGCGGCGCTCGGG
>ERZ1292625.3173-Hain-H41-01um-R1-3173-length-13791-cov-14_pt1 | contig 13791 bp, 18 predicted proteins | sample MGYA00564400_ERZ1292625 | MGnify/ENA primary metagenome ERZ1292625 (study PRJEB36523, sample SAMEA6512639) | groundwater metagenome | collected 2019-01-08 | study: AquaDiva: Metagenomics assemblies of 32 groundwater samples | reverse complement strand
TCTGCTGCTGACTCTGCTGCTGACGCTGCTGACCATGCTGCTGACCATGCTGCTGACTCGTCAAACTTTCCTGCTTTCTTTCCATTTGTAAAAACATCTATTACTTGATTTATAGAATCAGTAACTTGTTTATGTTTTTTGTTGTCAAAGTTGTTTTTGATATCTTCTAACATATATTTCATTATGTCACAATATGCATTAAACCAATTCTTTGTTGGAATTTCTCTTACCACTTTGAATGATTTGAATCCAGCCTTATCTGATTGTATTTGTACTGGACTACCTTCAACTTCAAATATTGAACATGGTAACTCACCATATCGTAGTGCTTGAAATAGATGTTCAGATGCATGAATTACCTCATCACTGCATAGTTGTTCTCCATTTCTATTTGGACATTCCACTATTTTTCCAATATTTTCTCTATAATTTATTGTATTTCCAGTATGGAAATCAAATCCATCTGTTTTGGCTACTTTGTAATATTTCAATCAAATGCACCCATTGGTTTTTCTGTGTACTCTATGTAGATTCTCTCCCATAATTTATCTGTTTCCTGTATTGCTTGCCATTTTAATACATTATGGTTTTCAAAAAAATCTTGTACTTGTCGCAAATATTCTTTCGTATTTTTGTTGGCAAATGTTATGATTTTTGTCATAGTGACCATCCTTCTGCTAATAACACCTTTGCTAATTTTTTATCTCCTTTTGCTGCCAATCTAACTGCTGCTTCGAAGCCTCTATTAAAATCACGACTTCTATCATTAGAGTTGAATGTTTCAACTAATTTTTGAATTACTTCTGATTTCATGATGTAGATACGTTAAAGTGATATATAATGACTTTCCAACAAATAATAATTGTATTAGTAGTATTCAGAGCCTACTTTGTACTTGCTTCCACGAAGGAAGAATCTACTTCCAACCATCTTTCCAAATTCAAACTCTGCTTTTTTGATATCCCTATAAATTCCTTCCTCAACCCATTTTTGGCAGACTTGGACAGAATCAACCAGTCCATCATCATCCTTGCAGGAATCAATAACTTTATCCATTGTTATTACTGATTCCTGCTCGCTTGTTACCAGAGATAATTGCTGTCCTTCACCTGTAAACTTTACACCCGGGAATGATGACAATGCTTCCTTTTTGAGTTCTTTAATTGCTTCAAAATCATCCATGTCTGCAACATCCTTACCAAGTAATTTTGCCCTTGCTGTGATTAATCTAATCATTCCTTCAAGTTCTCTTGGAGTCATTGGAACTACATTAGTACCCTCTGTTAACTCTGACATTTTCATGTAAAAGTTTTGCAATGCTATTTTTGCTTCATGTGATATTGTTGGCTCTTGAATTCTACAATAGTTTAGATATTGCATCAATTCATCCTCTGATAATAATGGAGTCATTGCTTGCTCTGGTGTGATGCTATTAAGACCCAATAATTTCACTGCAACCTTTAGTTTTTGTAATGAGTTGGTCTTAACATCACATCTTACAATATCAAATCTGGTTAGTAAATACCCAGAAAAGTTGATATTATCTGCTACTGGCTTGTCCTCTCTCCATTCTCCATATTTTGGGTTTGCTGCAGCCAATATTGTAACCATTGATGGTAATGATAGAATATGACCTGCAACAACCTTGGTTACAACCTGCTGCTCCATTGATGATAATAATGCATTCTGGTCTTCTGGATGCATCTTGTCTAATTCATCAATTCCAACTGCACCGTGTGGGTGACATAATACCAATGGCCCACCCTGTGGTCTCATTTGGTCTCCTAACTTTACCATACCAATACCCAATCCTGCTGCTGTTGCTACGTTACCAAAGAAATACATACTCTTAGCCATTACCCGGGTAATTTGCTTGATTGTTTCAGATTTTCCCTTTCCTGCATTACCAATTTCTAGAAAACTTGAATCTATTCTTCTAACCTCTTTTGGTGAGCCACCAACAAGACAGTATAGTATAGATTCTTTCTGTTCTTGTCTTCCTTCAATGTTTGGTGCGAATGACTTGAATAATCTCATTTGATTTGTTTTGTCTTTGAGTTGCTCTTGAATCTCTTGCACTCTCTCATTTGAAAGGCATGAATTATTCACCTCGTTGATTTCATGCATGTATTTTGCAAATATGAATTGTTTATGCTCATCCTTATTTGGTTCAATATCTGTTAGAAAGTGTCCTGCTATCCTAACTCTCTTACCAATCCATGTTTCAAATACATTATCACCAGTAACTTTTACATCAAATGTTATTGATGTCTGTGTTAGATTTTCCTGTTGAATTTCTTGAATCATTATTGTCTGGACATAGTCTGTAACTCTGCTTGAATGTCTAACCTTCATTTTTACATGACATTTGGAACATTTTGGCATGTATGTTCTTAGAGTTGCACTTGCATGAATTTCAGTGTCTGTATCACAATCATTCTCACAATATATTGATGCAGATTTTAGATATCCTCTCTTCTCACCAACTGCCATTATTCTTCCATCAACAACTAATAATTCTCTCTCTATTTTTGGAGAGATTTGTCTCATTGTTACTGTTGGATAGAAGATTAGATTTACCTTTATTTGATTAAATCTATTCAGTCCTTCATTTTTAAATCTACTATCATCTATTGTAATCTGTTGTTTTTTGAGCAGTTCATCTTCAATATGTCTTACTTTGTAATACTTCCAGAATAATCCACATGTCATTGATACTCCACGATGAATTATCTCTTCAAATTCATTCGGATACTCTGATATCATATCCAAATCATCAGAATCAATATCATAATTGAATGTACTATTTGGTCTTAGTTTGCCTATTGTTTCTGGCATGTTATCTACTAATTTATTTGCTATGACTTCTGCATAGTATGACGGTGTTCCATTCATTCCAAACTCTCCAATAGTTTTTCTATTTTATTCTTTATTTCTAATTGTGGAAATACACCTAATTTTAATCCTTTGATATAAATGAAATATCTAACTTCGCCTACATCTCCATTTTCAGCATATCTTACTCTATAACTCAAAGTGTTCTCCTGTAGATTTCATCACTAACTATGTTTAATTTTGTCTGAATCTGCTTCTGTAATTTTCTTAATTCTGTAGTGTCCATTGGCTTCATTAGATTATTCCAAGTCTTTGAATCAACATCCAATCTTGGTACTGGAATTTCATTTTTAAAATCATCTAATGATATTGGATTTTTGATTACTCTTTCTAGTTTTTCCTCAACTGCTAATCTTATTGCTGATGATTTTCCATAATGTCTTGGTAATTTCTCCAATAACTCATCTAATTTAGTCCAACCATCTGGAAATGAGAAATTCTTTAATTTTGACATGAGATAATTACGTTAAATCATCATATAACTCTATCTCAAATAGTTGTTTAAGTTGTTTATATTGTTTAAACAATAAAAAATGAGTGTTATGTATTTTGAATATCAATCACCTTCCAACCTAATTGTTCCAAGTATTCTTTCTGCTCCCAATCCTTCTTTTCAGTTACTGATGAGTTATGAATAGCACCATTCAGTCTCCAAAACTCTTTTGTCTTCAAGTCTACAATATCTCCTATTGCCTTCATCCATCTACCTTGCTCATTGATATAATTAACTTCATGCTCCATTAATACTGGATTATCTGGCCTTTCATCTCTAAGTTTTTTATAAAGTTCTATCTGCTCTGGTCTATATTGATTATTTCTATTCTCTCTCATTCTATGCTTTGCAAAACTCATTTATAACATCTTACCAATATTAGCATAATACATGATATGATAGCACCAATGGTGTTTGGAATTGCTATAACATAGTTTGATGTAAGAATTCCATAGTATACCCAGAATGAAACATTAACTAGAATCAACAAATATGTCAAGAATGACAAGTCTTTTGTAGATTTAGTCTTTAATGTTTTGATTAACTGTGGAAGAAATAAAACAACTCCGAGTGTACCACCTATAGTACCAATTATGACTTCAAGCATTATGTAATCACATATGATTTATGATTAGTTATTTGCATCGCACATATGTTAATTATGTCAATTAATTCATTTATTCTCTCAGATTGTAGACTTGTTTGTTTTAATTCAATTATTTCTCTATCAAGTCTACCATTCCAATAATCATCTTCTAAACAATTTATCCAACTATTACCATATTTTTCATATCTCTTAATTATTTTATTTCTGCATAAATCTTTAATTAATATCCAATCTGGCTGTTCTATTTTTATCATTTACTCTCAACCTTCTCTGTCCAACTTACAATTAATTCTTGTCTTTGCCAATCTATGGTTGTTGTTGGGTCTCTTATAGTATATCCAAATTTCTCTAAAATCTCATTTATTGGAATTCTGATGATTTTGTTTGTTGTTACCTTCATTTAAAACACCTTAATTTTACTTGATTTTTTTACTGGTTCATCATTACTTAATGTAATTGATTCTTCAATCTCTTCCATTAATGAATCATCGAGTGTTACTTCACCACGAATGAAAGTTTCTGTTTCTAATAATAAATCCTTTTTGATTAATCCCTTAGTATTATCTTTGGCAATATCATCAATCTTTACTGCTTTCTTTTTTGCTGATAGAGATTCATATGATGACACTCCTTCCTCATTGAGATAAAACACATAGTCTCCCTGTGGAGAGTTTGGTGATTTTATCAAGTGTGCGACTCTATTATTTTTCAATCCTTTGGTGATTGAAATGATGTATTTCACATAATGTCCTAATACATGGCCACCTATTGCCTTCTCTTTTGCACCAAATGGGTCTGGATTAGAAACTACTTGGTTAGTGATGATAACTCCAACATTCAACAATAAGGCTAGGTTACGAAGGTATTTCAGAACGACTTCCAATTCATTCTGTCTGTCATATAATTCACCCCTTCCTTCGTAACCCAGTCTCATTAATCCCACAAGACCGTCTATTATGATATATCTTACATCCTTTTCAATTAATTCTTCAACCATGTTTCTAACACCAGTGATTAATTCTGCTGAATCACCGTAAAGATGATATCCTAGTTTTTTTGTTGAATATTCTCCATATCCTCTGGAAGAATAAATCTCTTGAAATCTTTCCAAGTCAAATGTTCCTTCACAATCAATTACCATGACTCCCAAATCATTATGCAATGCTTCTGCTGCTAGAGTGATTGACATTTGGGTTTTACCACTTCCCTCAGAACCATAAATTTCATATAGACTTTGTGTTTCAATTCCACCCTTGAACATTTCATCTAATTCTTCAACTTTTAATTTTGTTTTTATTTGTTTTTTTCTTAATAATTGTAAAGTCTCAATATTATTGACTTCAATGACATCACCAGACTCTGCAAGATGTTTTTTGATTGCATCCATGTGTTTTTCTGCCATTTCCATTGACAGTCCACTAACTCTGGAAAATTCTTTGATTCCTCTAACTACAATATCAAATGGGGTATAGATTCCTGCATTATTTAGTTTCTTTTCTGTTGTTGGGCCTACTTTTTCTAAATCTGTTAATTTAAAATCTTTATTCATAGAAAATAATACGCTATTTAGTAATAAAAAGGTTACTAAATAGTTTTTGATTTTTTGATTGCCTGTGCCAAGAATAGATTTGACAGTATGGTTGCTTTAGCATTTGCTATCATGCCAAATAAACTCTCATCATCAGCCAAGTGTGGATGTTGTTCTTTAGTTAACATGTATGCTATTACGTTAACTTGTTGGTATGCATGGTATAATTCACTCTGTGCATCAGTTAGTTGGTCTGGTATTTCAGGCCATCTTACTGTGGATGTTATTTTAACATCAGTGTTTTCACCTACTGTAGCATTTGTACTTACTGGTGATGGTTTAGGTGCTTTTGGGCCAACCAGACTCCAATACTTGTCTGTTGTAATGCCTAATGTACATCTATGTAATCTATCCTGCACATTGATATCTACTGCACCACTTAGTACATTTGATTCCTTACCATATTTACCATTTGGTAATAGACCATCAGTTGTGACATATTTACCTGTATCATCTGATATTTTTGCATAATATATGGAATCCATACATTTTGCACATTTGTATTCTTTCTTGGTATAAACGTCTGAAATAATCATTACAAACTAATAGATTTATACTAATTTATACTTTACTCTTCTATGTTTTTTCAAAGATTCATTTCTACAAATTTTACACTGTCTATTATTATCTTTTCTTCTATATGTATTTTTTTCATTAAATTTATGTCCTCTAATACAATGGGTTTTAGATTTTTGAAAATTATTGGTTTTTCCATTTTTAGAATAATCATTTAATTTTATATGTTGTGATTGTTTCATTTGTTCTAGATGGTTTGGATTTACACATTTTCTATTTACACACTTATGATGTATAATCAAATCATTATCTATATGACCATGATATAATTCATAAACAAATCTATGAGCATATGTTTGTTTTTTATTCCAAAATCTACCATATCCTAAAACTGTTAAACTTCCTACCCATTCCCAACAATCTGTAGTAAAATTAACTTTAGCAAAAAACCTGTCTGTTATTTGCATAAAATATATTGGTAGTTAAGTAATTTAAACCTTACTTAACAGATTGTAATCTTTGAATTTCAGATTGAAGATTGTCTACTTCTTTTTGTAGATTTTTCTTCTCTTCTATAACATGCTTTAATGATTCATCATATCTTTGAATTGCTTCATGCTGGCTTGCTATAATATTCAGAATATATGATGTAGCACCACTAAGCAATAATGCTGCATTCTTTTCTTCATCTGATAAATCTATCTTCATTGATATATATTATGATTAGGTGTTATAATAAGGTATTCTTATATTTGTTCCACCAACCTTGGCATTTAGAAATCCTAATGGGTTTGCTGGCAATGTTTGAAATCCTGATGTTGCTGTTAATGATATTGCATTACCATCAAAATCTATAATTCCACCGGTACTATTTATTTTAATTGCTGTTGCTGTAGAAGAAGAGCCAGTAATGTCTATTTTCTGAGTCCATATGTTAGCCCATCTTAGAGCACTCTGACCCAATTCTATTGTTGTGTTTATGGGGTCTGGGTTTCCTGATATTCTACCTGTAAATGATATATTATCAGCACTTGAATTTCCTAATGAAACATCACCATTTAATACTGCTAATCCAGTCACTGTTAGTGTGGTAGTTGAAACATCACCTGCATTTACAATATTTGAGCCAACACCACCCATTAATATATCATCTGTTATTGTCAAATCATTTGAAAGGAATAAATTTCTATATCTTAATAATGTAGTTCCCAAATCATATACATCTGTGGTTTTTGGAATAATATCAGATGCTGTCCTTCCAATTATTGTAATATCATCACCAGTTGCATCACCCAATGTAACATTACCAGATAGAAATGTTGCAGAACTTACAGAAAATGAAGATGATGGTGTAAATGAAATTGTAGAGCCCGAGATTGATATTACCTGTGAATCATTTACATAGAATCTGTGGTCATGTGCTGTTGGAACATTAAAACTCCATCCATTATGATTGTATAATACATCACCAGAAACACTACTAACTATCAAATGTGCTGCATTCACATCACCTTCAATATATGGAACATTTTCAATTCCAAAACTTGCCATGTCTAATATTGCAGTTGCTGGATTTGTCATTCCTGCACCACCACCGTTTCTTGCAAATGAACTAACTAAAATCCACGCAGTTTGAGTGTAATCATAAATTAAAATTGCTATTGAGTCTGGAATTATATCAAAATCTGCAGCATCTGGAATTATAATATTATCAACACCATGCTTTAATGTTATGGTTACTGTTGTGGGCGAATCTAAAAATAATATTTGACCATTATGCTCTGCACCTGTTATTGTATTCAAATCATGAGTTCCGGCTGCTGCTGATGCAATAACATATGAGGAATATCCAGTTCCAGTAGATTTGGAAATATTAATTATACCACCCGATAATGTCTGTGTTTTTATATTAAATGCTATTGGGCCTATCATTGTATCACCACTAGTTTTTAATAATCCTGTTGTTGTTTGATTTGATGTCTGATTTGATTTTCCACTCTGACCAGTAGAAACCGATGAGGATGAACCTATACCAGTTGATAATTGTCTCAATAATCCATTTTGCTTTCTCGCATCCTTTCTTAGTTTTATTATAGCATCAATTTCATCTCCCCTGAGTTTTGCTTTACCGTTACTCAAATCTTCTTGCACCCCTTATCTTTCTTAGAAAACCACCACGACCATCTATTGGTTTTGTTATTGAATACTCTATATGTTTTGCAACTAATTTTATAACATTTGCACCATTATCACTTTCATCTACTATTTCATCATCATTAAAATAGAAAAAATCACCAGCATTAATATTATATTGTCCGGTTGTTTCTATATCATAATTTTTATTCTCATATGTTGATTTTTCCAACTCTGCCAATCCATCCTGTTTTAACTGGTCATAAATTACTATGTCTGGTCTTTCCAATGGCTCTCCTTCCTTTAACAAATCAGTCGGTGCAATATCACCACCATCCAAATCAGTCAGAGTATTAATTAATAATGGTTTGCTAAATCTTAATGCATCAATGGCTAATTTAATTTTTCTGTTTGTGAAACCAAGCCAATTAGCAACACCAAAATCACCCAATGCAGCATCATATCTTCCAAATTCATCATAACTATCAATAGTGCACCAACAGATATTTACTATATGTCTAAACTCAAATTGGTCTGGTGCAGGTAAGTTTTTTGGTGGAATTAATGCATTAATTATGACACTGCCATATTTTGGTCTTCTTCCCTGATAAATCTCAAAACCTGATAAAGGTAAACTTACAGATTGCCAAGCATCATTAAATGATAATATAAAATCTTGACTTGCAACATGGTCTGATTTATCAAATATAAAACACCTCATTTTGAAATTAGCAACTGGAAAAATAACATCGAGTGTATCAGTGAATTTCATCTTCATAAAGAAATCAAGTGAATTTAACTGTCCATAATCCTCTGAACTTATTCCTTTAGTCCAACCTCTCAACCCATCATGAGTATAATGCATATTTTGCGTGTCTATTGCAGTTGGTGCTTTTACTGTAGTTCCCAATGTTCCACCACCATAAATATCACCCACCGTTTCAGATATACCATTTAGAGTATTTCTTGGAAAAGGAAATCTTATATTGAGCCATGCTCCTGACTGATAATAATTTGAATTTTGTCTTGTGTTTTCCAATTTTGATACAATAGCAGCAGCAGGAATCCAACTATATGTTACTTCGATAGCAGAATTAATATTTTTTCCTATAAATTGTGCTTGTGTGTCAGGATTTTGTAATATACTTGTTGTTGCTGCAATACTGTCATAATGATGTAAGCAATCTGCACCATTATCACTTCCTGTAATATTATACCATTGATTAGTTCCACTTCCAGTTCCATTATTAGCATACATGTAAACTCTCCCTTCACCTATAACACAAACTTGCATACTTGCAGCAGGTGGATATTTCTCTCTCCAAGCACCATTTGTATATTCCATTACACAATTATCATGTCCAGCAAAACTTCCAGTGCCTGTACCACCAACTAAAACTCTCAATCCATCATAAACCCCACTTTGAGAACCACCATATAGCCAATATGCACTTAAAACACTGGTTGTAGAGTTTAAATCAGCCCAAGTTCTGAATGTTGTTCCATCATTGATTACTAAATTACCATCCCAAAAACCAACACCATATAATGATGTGTTTGATGGGTCATATCCAGAATTTTTCCAAAGTGTGACCTTATCGTCAGTCCAAGGTGAATATTGAATTACACCACCATAATATGTCTCAGTTGTAAGTTGAGTCCATGTTGCTCCCGGTGGGGTTGCTATTGCCGGGGATGTTGTGGTTTTCTTGTAAATTTTATTATCACTTCCAACAACTATACTTCCAACAACATAAGACTGTCCTACTATATGATTTGGAAATTGTGAATCCGTTCCAATCAATGTTGGCATTATTATATTTCTTGATTTAAATCTGGAATAATTAATTGGTAAAGTTCCTGACCCCATTGCTCCCCACGAATGAATTACATTTGCTTCTGCTTCATCCAATCCTGCATCAGAATCACCAAGATTTACATTTGTGGAATTTATTGTTTCTATACTTCCAACCGATGGTGAGCCAGAAGAGAATACATCCAACATTACTGCATTAATTCCAGTAGTTGTAAATCTTGCATCATAAAAATCTAATACACCACCATTTGCACCAGATGAAGACATTGTATCAAGTAATTCATATATTCTATCAAAACAATTATCTTCATTGATTCCAAAATCAATCTGTATATGATGTGTGGTTGGTAATTCATTAGTGCCTATTGTTACTGTTGGCATGTCAGTTCCTTTGTTTGAATTATAAACTGCAATTATATCAACTAATATCGCAGATGGTGTTTCTGCAAATATTCTTTTTGAATAATTTACCTTACGCATCCATCTTTCAGTTCCCTCTAATTCTAATTTTAATCTAGTACCAATTCCCTTTGATTTTACTGGTGTTTTTCCAACAATATCAAAATATCTATTATATGCTCCACTTCCAGTTCCATCATCAGAAGAAATTCCTATTCTATCATTAAAATCAAATAATACACCACTGTTAATATGATTTCCCCTATTTATATTCACTAATACATTTCCTACATTTGTTGTTCCATCAGCAGAATCTGTAAATATTGGAATTTCTCCACAATCATCAGTTATATTTGTAGATGCCCAAGAATTACTTCTATCATAAAAACTAATAGTGTGAGACCAATTAGAATCTACCATAGATACTGTCCACTCCCATTTGCAGTTCCAATACTACTACCATTAAATCTTAATGTGATTATAACCGTAACCTTACCATGTGTTTCACCATCTCTTACAAAGATAACAGATTCAATCATATATCCTTTTGATGTGGATGGTGTCATGTTAAAAATATTAAAATCACCTAATCTTAAACCAAATCTGCCATATGGAAATAACGTTGCTACTGTTTTTGCTTCCAATGACCAAGTTTTAAGTTTGTGTAAACTAGCAAAACCACCAGATGTTGGGTCTTTTATTGAACCCGTTACAACTACTGTTAATCCTGCAAATCCAGTATCTTGCAGTTCATCTATCTGTGCTTTTGGTTTTGGATTTACACCTATTGCTGTCTGCATTGTTGTATTTGTCTGTGCTATTCCTTTCTGTAAATTATCTGCCAATGTAAGGTCATTAAACTCTATAATATCAGTTGAATTACTTATTTCTGCACCAAGAGTTGTTGCTCTCCATATTGCACTATCAGAAGCCATTATGGAAACAAACCCTTACTTCTACCGGATAAAAGTTGGCTAAATTGTGGTCTTCCTGCTAATTTTTGTTGTAGATTCCTCTCTGAACCCATACTTCTATCAGTTGATGATGCTGTCAATCTAATTACTCTATCACCTGCTCGTATTTGTAATTTTTCTTCTCTCTCCGCAGCAGAAGATATTTCATTTTTAATATCTCGTTTAAATCTTCTATCCCAAGGCCCACCCGGGCCTAATGCTAAATTAATTCCTTGTTGAATTAATTCCATAACTGCTGTTGCTATTGCTATTGGTAAAAATAGTTTTCCTGCAATCCCACCTACAAAATTTTGTATTCCAGAACCACCTTTTGCTCCAAGTAGACTACCAAATCCAGTCGCTTGTGTTAAAACACCCAATCCTTTACCAAGAACATTTTGTCTTTCTTCAACCTCGTTTACTTGTTCTCTTAATTTGGAAAATTCACTGTCTCTCTGAATTGCCTGTCGTGATGTCGTATTCCTAGATTTAGAAGGCATTGTTTCACCCTGTCTAACACCAGAGAATATTCCACCCTCTAATCCACCATTACTTGTAAATGGACTTCTAGATGATGTGCTTGAACTCTTACCTCTTAATGGTTTTAATTCTCTAATATCACTCTTTGCATCATTTATCTCTTGTATTAAACCCTGTAATTCTTTAATATCTTCCGTTTTAATCTCTATTGGTATTCTTAGAGCATCATTTGATTCTTTACTCAAAATGCATCAATCTCCATTTTATTTTGTGTCTCATCAACTATTCTTCTTCTCAATTCAGGAAATCTTTCATCCTTAATCTGTTCAATAATATTTCTTGGTTGAGTTCCCGGATGATTTACTGCTTTTGCAAAAATATCTTTTCCAGTTGATGATTTCCAATGCAGTGAATCCTTTCCACCGAATATCGCACCCTTTGCAATAATTCTATGTGGTTTAGTTCCGTATTCTAAGAAAAAATGTATTGGTGCTCCTGTTTCACTTCTAAAATCCCAAACTAGGTCAACTTTCATAAATCCAGTTTTTTCCAATGATAATGCATCTGATGCTCTTTGAGAAATTGAATTTGCTATATCGGTCTGACCCGGAAGTAAAACTTCCTCTGTAGCCCATAACATAATATTTTGGTCTATGAATCTATCTATCCTTCCCTTAGCAGAAAGAAGCCTTTGTTCTGTTAAATCCAATGACATAATTCATCTCTATCCACTTGAAGGTTCGACTGGACAAACTATTGTAACATCAACCTTAACTCCACCCTCTGTAGATTTTGAAATTTCTGTTGTAGATAATTTACATCGTGTGAATGTGAGAGTAGTTCCTGTTGATACTGCTGAAACATCTGTAAATTTAACAATCCAAGATTTTTCAGGTACTTCGCCAGTTGTTGTTGATTGAACTAATAAATCTCTAAATCCTGATGTATTTGTAACTCCTGCTACTATTGATGTTGTCCATTCATCTCTAGAAAATATAAAAGAACCAGTTATTGTATTATCTGTTGCACCTGTAAATGTAAGAACCCCACCCGATGTAGTTGGTTCTCTGAAAATTGGATGAGAAATATTAATTCTTGCATTTTGAAGAAATTTCCACTCATTACTTGAAGACCCAACATAAATTTTAAATAATTTAGCATTAATTTCTTGTCCATCAGTTCCAATGTCACCCATACTTTAAATATGACTTTTATGGTATTAAAGATTTTAGAAGGCAATCAATGAAGGTGAATTTCACCCTGTCTGGTTTTAGACTTTATTGGCCCTATAACCAGAATCTAGCCTTCTATGAATCTATTATGTTAAATTTATTTATAAGTTTTACTAAAACCGTAATTTTAGTATGATTTATAAATCAGATTATATGGTTATAGATTTAATCTAGGTTGCAGTGATAGTGACTTCACTTAACAGTCTTATTATTAATCTAAATATCACTCCCTCGTTTGTTCTATATAACATCTGAACTGAATTTGGCTCACCTAGGAATGTATGAGTTAATGTATAATTATCTGCTGTCTTATCAATATATTTAAAATTAAGAGTTTCCTTTTCACCTGTAGTTCTTATTTTCGCCAGTTGATTTAATTTTTCACCTGTACTTCCCAAATCAGCAGAATTTACCATTATACTACAGATGAAATTACCTCTTAAATCACCTGTAAATGATTTTTTAATTCTGGAAGAAACATAACTTTCTTCAATATCATTATATGATGCCATGATATCAACATCGAATACATTTGAATACACATAATCACTTCCCGGATTACTATCCATACTGCTTCCAGCAGAAACAAATGTTAGACTACCAGTTGGTGATATTGTTGCTGTAATTACCTGTCTTACTGTAATTTTTAAAACTGATACAATATATGATGGATGCCTTG
>ERZ1292625.3169-Hain-H41-01um-R1-3169-length-13800-cov-14_pt1 | contig 13800 bp, 14 predicted proteins | sample MGYA00564400_ERZ1292625 | MGnify/ENA primary metagenome ERZ1292625 (study PRJEB36523, sample SAMEA6512639) | groundwater metagenome | collected 2019-01-08 | study: AquaDiva: Metagenomics assemblies of 32 groundwater samples | reverse complement strand
AAAGATAGGTGTAGGCGGTGCGGGCTTCCTGATTGATCGCAAGCCGGGAAAGCGCAAGTCCGGTTACCTGCGCCGCACCGTAGGAAGGAAAGCCGAGGACGCGCTTGGCGATCCATTCGGTATCAATGGGCGTGCGGCGGAGGAGGTCTGCGGCGACCGCGAAGGTGTCGGCGGTCGTGTTGGTATGTAAAAACCCCCCTGTGTCGGTCACGATACCCGTATAGATGCAGGTAGCCATTTCTTGCGTGATTGCAATCGCGTTTTCGGTAAAGAAGCGGTACGCGAGTTCGCAGGTCGAGGAAAAAGAGGTATCGACGATGCACACGTCTCCTTCCTGAGTTGTTTTGGGATGATGGTCAAGCGTGACGAAGTGGTACGTGCGGGGGCTTGTGTAGGGAAGGCGAAGGCGCGCTACATCGCCGTAGTCAAACCCGATGAGCAGGTCAGGCTCGCTGAAAGAAATTTCAGAAGAAAGTTTTTCAAAGTGAGGAAGAAACGAAAGATACTGCGGAACAGATCCCGTAACGTACACAACATACTGCTTGCCGAGAGTGTCGAGGTAGTGCGCAAACGCGAGCATCGCGCCGATGCCGTCGCCATCGGGGTACTCGTGCGTGGCAAGCACAATGGTGCGCGCGCTCTCAATAAGATGCTTGGCGCGAATAAGATCTTGAGATGTTGTTTCACTCATGGTCTTCTTTTTCGGTTTGCGCGAGGATGTCGTATAGGCGCTGTTCTTTTTCGTAGGTCGCGTCGATCTCAAACCGGATCCGCGGTACCGGCCGCATCCTTAATTTTCTATTTAAGAGATGTTGAATGGTTCCCGCGTTATACTGAAGCAGTTCGAGTATTTCCTGTTCTTTTTCTTTCAGGATCGCAGAAACGAGGATCGTCGCATGCGCGAGGTCGGACGATGTTTTCACGCCGGTGACGGTAAGAAGAATATTCTTATCAATGTCGAGTTCTTTCAGAATGATCTTACTGACCTCTTCTTTAATGAGCTCGTTGAGTTTTTCAACCCGGTGTTTTCGCGGTACGATGTCTTCCATAGGATTTTGTTATTCAAGCGGGCGCAGTTTTGTTTCTTCCTCGTACGCCTCGACGCTGTCGCCAACCTCGATCCGATTGGTCGCGGAGGGAGTTGCGGGGGCAAACATGATCCCGCATTCGTTTCCTTTCGGCACTTCGTTCGTTTCTACTTTATTATGCTGGAGCTGAGTGATCTTTCCTGTCATAATAAGTTCTCCTTTCCGCATAACGTCCGCCTTTGCGCCGCGTTTTATCTTGCCGTCGGCGATTTTTCCGCCGACGATCATCCGTGCGGCGTCTGTTTTAAATACTGCAAGAATAGCAAGCGTGCCGATAGTGTTGCGGATAATATCGGGCGGAAGGAGTTTGCGAAGCTCCTCTTTCAATGCGTCGGTAATCTCGTAGATGATATCCGCTTCGATGATTGTTACGCCCGCATTTTGCGCGGCCTTGGCGATCCCCGAAGGTGTTTTTACCTTGAATGCGGCAATGACCGCTCTCGAGGATTGCGCAAATGAAATATCTCCGTCGTTTATTTCACCCGCCTCGCTTCGCACTACGCGCATCGCCGCAGTAGGGAAGTCGAGTGCCGAGACCATTTTTTCAAGCGCTTCCTTCGTGCCTGAAGTGTCGGCTTTCAAAATAACATTCAGCACAGGCCGTTCTTTCGTGTTTTCTTGTATGACGGCGGCGGCAGGCTTCCTTTGCGCTTCTCTCCATGATGCGGAGAGCGCTTCAGCATCTTTTTTGTTTTTTGTTGCGATGAATGTTTCCCCGACATCCGGTAGTGTTTCAAATCCTGAAACGATCACCGGGGAAGAGAACGTCACCAATGATACGGGTGTTCCGGAAGAAACAGTCAGCGATTTCACTTTTCCGATCGCATTTCCCGCAACGATGAAGTCTCCCTGTGCAAGCGTTCCGTTTTTTACCAGCAAGGTGGTAATAATACCTGCGCGCGCGCTTTTGTGCGCTTCAATAATCACGCCTTCGGCGGGTGCCGAAGCGTCTGCTTTTAACTCTTCAAGCTCTGATGCAAGAAGAATAAGTGTCAGAAGATCTTCAATGCCTTTTCCCGTTTTTGCGGAGATCTCCTGGTTGAGAACTGTGCCTCCCCATCCTTCAAGGAGCACGCTTTTTTCCGCGAGTTGCTGTTTTATTTTTTCCGGATTCGCTTCCGGCTTGTCTATTTTATTGATAGCCACCAAAAGTATGGCGCCGGATTGCTGGATGTGTTCAAGCGCTTCAAGCGTTTGTGGTTTTATCCCTTCGTCGGCGGCAACCACCAAAATAGCGATGTCGGCGACTTTCGCCCCGCGCGAGCGCATTTTTGAAAATGCCTCATGGCCGGGAGTATCAATGAACGTGATGCGTTTTTTTGAGCCGTCGGGGAGTGTGTGCGTGATCTCATACGCGCCGATGTGCTGTGTGATGCCGCCTGATTCTCGTGCGGCAACTGCCGTTTTGCGGATGTAATCAAGCAAGGTCGTTTTCCCGTGGTCGATATGCCCCAGCACCGTCACGATGGGCGGGCGCTCGGTGAGCGTAGGGGATGCTACTGCGGTTGGTTTGGTCATTGGAGCGTGTCTTTTAATAATGTCTCTTCTTCCGGCGAGAGTTTTTGCTGCGGTTCGCCGCGCGTGATCGGTTTTAGGAACATGCGCGGCGCGGCGCTGAGATAAAGATTGGTCAGGATAAAGCCGGTGTTGTGTCCGTCAAGCATGGCGATCGCAAAGCTTTGGTTTGATCCTCCTTCATCAAATGAATTAAACCGCGCCAGTTTTACCTTTTGGAACGAGTTGAAAAGGTCTGTGCGCAACGCGAGGATCTCTTCCAACTGCCTCTTTGCTTCTCCTTCAAGCTTCATGGTCTTTTTCATTTGCGCTTCGATCACTTTTTCAAGCGCCGCGCCTGTGTTCCCGCGAAAAAACACCTTTAATCTTCGCGCAAGGACAATGTTCCACAGCGCGAGGAGAGCGACGATGACCGCAAGACCGATGAGAAGAATAATGTCGAGTGAGATATTCATAAGAGGCATGGTTTTTCAACGGATGAGGCGTTTTGTTCCCAACCAAAGCGGAGGGTACAGGATTTGAACCTGTGAGGAGATTGCTCCCCAACCGCATTTCGAGTGCGGCGCGTTAGACCACTCTGCCAACCCTCCGCTTTGGTTGGGATCTGTTGTTTCTGTGAGCGGTCCTCGCCGCGGCAAATATTGTGGCATAATACATTATAAACCCTCATTTTACAAGGGTTGACCTTTTATTTTTGGGAGAGGCATGGTATGCTTTTCTTTTTAACAGAGTTTTGAGAGGGTATGGAAAATAAAAAGCATACGATAAAAAAAGTCATCGCGAGAGAGATCATGGACTCCCGCGGCAATCCGACAATTGAGGTTGATGTTATTCTTTCTGGCGGAAGCCTTGGAAGGGCGGCGGTGCCGAGCGGCGCTTCGACCGGAAGCCATGAAGCGCATGAGCTTCGCGATAATGATGCGAAACGATACGGAGGAAAGGGAGTGCTACGGGCGATAGAAAATGTAAATAAAAAAATAGCGAAAAAAATACAAGGGAAAAAGTTTGATCAGCGTTCTCTTGATACCTCGCTCATTGCGTTTGACGGCACGAAGAATAAAATCGTACTCGGAGCAAATGCGATCCTCGGCGTTTCAATGGCGTTTGCACGAGCGGCGGCAACGGCTGAAAAAATTCCTCTGCACAAATATTTCAGACAGATAAGCAAAAGCAAGGCGCCTGTTATGCCGGTGCCGCTTATGAACATTATCAACGGTGGCGCGCACGCGAAGGGCTCAACCGACATACAGGAGTTTATGATTGTTCCCGTGGGGGCGGGGAGCTTTACAGAGGCGTTGCGATGGGGGTCGGAGGTCTTTCACGCGTTAAAAAAGATCTTAAACGAAAAGGGGCTTCCAACGACAGTTGGAGATGAAGGAGGATTTGCTCCTGCGCTCGGATCAAACGAAGGTGCGCTTAAGCTTGTTGTGGAAGCCATAACGAGGGCGGGGTATAAACCGGGTAAAGATATTTGTATTGCACTTGATGTTGCCGCAACGGAGTTGTATGTGGCGCCATCGGGCGCTTATCATCTTTCTATCGAAGGCAAGACCTTGAGCAGTGAAGAGTTAATAGGTCTTTATGAGGTATGGGTTAAAAAATATCCGATAATTTCCATAGAAGATGGGTTAGCGGAAGATGATTGGAAGGGGTACAAAAGATTGGTCGCGCGCCTTGGCAAAAAAGTGCAAATAGTCGGCGACGATCTTTTTGTGACCAACTGCGAACGGCTTAAGAAGGGAATTGCCGAGGGCGCTGCAAATGCAATACTTATTAAGCTGAATCAGATTGGCACGGTCAGCGAAACAGTGGACACGATAAGTATGGCGCGCGCGCATGGGTTTGCATCAATCGTTTCTCATCGGTCGGGAGAGACCGAAGATGCGACGATAGCGGATTTTGCGGTCGGCCTTGCTACGGGGCAGATCAAAACAGGCTCTCTGTGTCGCGGCGAGCGCACGGCAAAATACAACCAACTTTTGAGAATCGAAGAGGAATTAGGAAAGAGGGAGGCGTACGCAGGAAGAAAAGCATTTACGCGGTAACATCATGGCAAAATTATTTTTAGTACGGCACGGGAAATCGGAATGGAATAAAAAAGGGTTGTGGACCGGGTGGGCTGATGTCGATCTCGCCGAGGAAGGACGCGAGGAAGCTAAAAAAGCAGGAGAAACACTGAAAGGAGAAATCATCCACGCAGTATATACGTCAGAGTTGAAAAGGACGCATCAGACGTTTGAGGGGATACAGGAAGCGATGGAGGTGTCTCATCTTGAGCGGATATCTCATCACGCGCTGAACGAAAGACGGTATGGGGTTCATACCGGGAAGAATAAGTGGCAAGTGAAAGAGGAGATCGGGGAAGAAGCGTTTCACCAGATCAGACGAGGGTGGGATGTTGCAATACCCGAAGGAGAAACGCTGAAAGATGTCCATGCCAGAGTTGTGCCGTACTACGAGGAGAATATTAAAAAAGACCTCGTGGAGGGGAAAAATGTGCTAGTGGTTGCCCATGGTAATTCCTTACGCGCGCTCGTTAAGCACTTGGAAAACCTTGATGAAACAAAGGTGTGCGAGCTTGAAATTGAGACCGGTGAGGTTCATTGCTATCATATTGATGGATCAGGCAAAGTCCTTCATAAAGAGATGAAAAGTTCCGGCCATTGAGATGTTTATATAGGAATAATACATATATGAAAAAAACGAAAATAGTGGCGACCATCGGGCCGGCGACCGAATCAAAAGAAAAACTTGAAGAGCTTTTAAAGGCAGGTATGAATGTCATGCGGATCAATTTTTCGCATGGGGATTTCACAGAGCACGCACGGAAAGTGGTTAATCTTAAAGCGGCGATGAGAACAACGGGCATTCAAGCGGCAATCCTGCAGGATCTCGGCGGTCCGAAGATCCGGATAGGAGATTTCAAAGCAGATTCCATCGAGCTGATCCCCGGGAGAACTTTTACATTAACAACCGATCACGTAGAAGGGGATGAGAAGAAGGTTTCGATACACTATAAAAATCTTCCCAAAGAAGTAAAGAAGGGGCATATTATTTATTTGCACGATGGCAAAAAGAAGCTGGAAGTCGTAAAGATCGCGGGCAATGACGTACTATGCAGGGTCATTGTGGGAGGGAATATAAAAGGAAGAAGAGGGGTGAATTTGCCCGATTCAGAGCTTTCCATAAAGTCTTTGACAAAAAAAGATCTGCACGATCTTGAGTTCGGGCTGAAATACGACGTGGATTTTATTGCATTATCGTTCGTGAGAAGGCCGGAAGACATTGATGAGCTCAGAGCTATCTTGAAAAAGAGAAAGTCCGGCGCAAAGATCATCGCAAAGATAGAGACCCCGCAAGCCATCAGAAATTTGGACGAGATAATCAGCAAAGCAGACGGGGTCATGGTTGCGCGGGGAGACCTGGCGATCGAGATTCCTGCGGAACAGGTGCCCTTGGTTCAGAAAATGATCATAGAGAAATGCAACAATCTCGGAAAGCCGGTCATCACGGCGACACAGATGCTTGAATCAATGATCAACAGCCCTATTCCCACCAGGGCTGAGGTTTCCGATGTTGCCAATGCGATCTTGGACGGCACCGATGCCATCATGCTTTCTGAAGAAACCGCGCTTGGGGATTATCCCGTAGAAGCGGTACGCATGATGAGTAAGATTGCCAAAGAGATCGAGGCAAATTACCCTGAAAGAGTGATAACGCATTCAGGTAACGGAACATCGGATATCACCGACTCCATTACGGGTTCTGTGGTGAAGGCGGCGCATGATGTGGGGGCAAAGGTCATTGTGGCGCTTACCGAGTCAGGGTTTACCGCACGGATGATTTCGCGCTTCAAGCCGGAGCCTGCGATCCTTGCGCTTTCCGCAAATGAAAAAACATGCAATCAAATGCATCTCTCGTTCGGCTGTTTTCCTGCGCGCGTAAAAAGATATAAAACAATAAACGAAGCGGTTTCGCTTGTGCGGCAAAGCTGTCTTGCCGAAAAGATAGCAAGAAAGGGGGACAGGATGGTCATCGCATGCGGCGTTCCCTCCAATAAAAAAGGAGTGATCACCAACATGATCTTGGTGGAGACCGTTTAATAAGAGCGGGCTGTGCTCTCACGCTGATTTTTTATACGATTCGCTGAAAAATGCGGATAAGAGGGGAGAGTGCATAGTCGAACCATTGCGGCTTTTTTATTGAGGGGTCGAAGATAAAAGATTTTTTCTTCCACTCTTTGATAATCTCTTTAAGCCTTTTTACCATGGTTTCTTCCCGGAAAAATATTCCCGCTTCAACGTTGTATTGAAAAGAAAGCGGATCGATATTTTGCGAGCCGACCATGCCTTCCGCATCATCGATGAGCATTGCTTTCGCGTGATTCATTTTTTGGGAGAGATGAATGACGGCGCCCAGCGAATGCAGACGGTGCATATAAAAATAATTTACGCGGTTCATATACCGAAGATCGGTATATTCAGGAAGAAGGATATGCACGGCAACGCCGCGGAGTATTGCCTGATGTAAGGCGCCGATAAGCCATCGCTGGGGCGCGAAATACGGCGTAACGAGAGTGATGCTTTTGTGCGCGTTACGTATGACTTCCTGGTAATATTTCTTGACAAGCAGACGGCTTTCCGGCTGCCAATGTTCGAGGATTAAAAGTTTTGCCTTGCTGAGCTTTGTTTTTTTGTTATTCCATGCAAGCACCGACAGATCCGCCCCCCCCGCATAGTTTGTAGGTGCGCGCAAACGAGCGGATGATGCTTTTGACGATCGGGCCTTTTACGCGGACCTGCAGGTCGTTCCATTTTTTAAACAATGTGTGGATGTTCACGCCGCCTACAAACGCGATCTTCTCGTCAACGACAAATATTTTTTTATGCGTATGTTTCAGCCAATAGCTGAAAAATAACAGCTCAACGCCGGCTTCCCGCGCGTGTTTTATGGCAGATGATTTTAGTTCGGTGCTTCCCAAAGCATCAATGATTACGCGTACGCGAACGCCCTCTTGCGCCTTGCGTGCGAGCATATCGAAAAAGCCGTGGTCGGGAGTGTTGTCGACAAAAATATACATCTCGCAATAAATAGAATGCTGTGCGCCTGTTATCGCCCGGAGCATCCCGTCCCACGCTTTTTCAGAAGTAGTATAAAATGTATAACGCATACGGTCGTTTCTTTATGTTATTCATTTTGTGATCTTTTTGTCCGATAGGTGAGCGCGAGAAAAAACACAAGCCATGAACCGACGGCGCCAAGGAGAAAGCCGATCACAATGACGGTATCGCGCGTATATATGCCGTAGGCGGTCCATGTTACCGTGCCGATGCCGAGGATAACATACTGCGCGAGCGAGATGTCGTCCGCGGACTTGTTTTTGAATATTTTTTTCGCTTGCAAAAAATAACCGAGGGACATAAGTATCCCCGTGGCTGATGTGATCAGTTCAAAAAGATTGGTGAATGACATATGGTTGTTAGTGGGCTTCGTATGCGTGAAACGGAACCAAATTATTCAAGAATTACACGCTTGGCAGGGCCCCTTGTTTTTGTATTTGAAGTAAATAATGACCACTGACAAGGCTGTAAATAATTTTATTGTGTTGCCAATAATCAGAGGCCAATTACGAATTGATATGCCATATATAAGCCACAATGTGCCTATCGTAATTATGGACAAGAACGTCCATGGCGATACGTCTTTTACGCTTTTGCTCTTAATACTCTTGACGGCTTGAAACAAAGGGTTGAATTCCAGAAGCGCTGAGATGATTAAAATGTACTCAAAAGGTGTTAGATTCACGCTGATTTATTTTATTAGCATAGATATGAGTGGATTGGTGTGGTGTTATTGTAGCATTTGCGCGAACCTTTTTTAAAAAGAAGTCCTGACCGCACCCCGCCTCTTTTTCTACTGCATTGATTCTATCTCGGACTTCATCTGATTAAATATTTTGATATGTCCTTTGGTGTTCGGATGAAGCCCATCAATAAGGTCGTCGTTCCCAACGATGCTTTCCATTGGGATGAATTTCAGCTTGGTGTCCTCGCAAAACTTCTTAATAACATTATCAAGTCGTTCAATGTTTTCGTTGGTGTAAGACTTGGCGGTATTCCACGGAATAGGAGCAGTTTTTGATTCATCAACTTTTGTTAGACCAACGAAAACAACCTTGTTGGTAAATTTCTTCGCAAGAGCAAGAAGTTTTGCGAGATTTTGCTGAAATTCATCAGGCGAAACGCGCAAGCCGTTTGTGGAGTGAATAAATTGCGCGTCATTGATTCCAATGGCAAAAATTATCAAATTCGGCTCGCGCGATTTCGCTTCCACTTCAATCCGGGCGAGCAAGTCGGCTGTGGTGTCGCCGGAAATTCCGAGGTTGTAAACAGCTACATCGTTGTCTTGCTCTTCAAAATAATTTCGCAAACGAGTAGCCCAGCCGCCTTGCTCTGGATCGTATGCGCCCCACGTTATGCTGTCGCCGAAAATTAGGATATTCATAAATTTTCCAAAGGATAAATATCAAAAGCAACTTCCTCGTTTGGTGGACCTATGGGGAGTCGGACCCCAAACCCATCCATGCCATGGATGTGTATTACCGCTATACTATAGGCCCGTATTATTTTTTAAGTGCCCTCGGGCGGAATCGAACCGCCATTGCCTCGTTAGGAGTGAGGTGTTCTATCCATTAAACTACAAGGGCTGTTTCCGTGCGGCTTCCCGCACGGAAGGCACCACACTGTTACCATCACTGTATAGGAAGAAATTGTTTTTATCAATATTTTTGCGTTTGAAAAAGCAAGCATAAGTTGGTATAGTGATGTATACGTTTATGAGCTACGACCATACAAAGATCGAGCGGAAATGGCAGCGGGCGTGGGCGAAAAACCCTGCGCTGGCGCGCGCGCGCGATACTGCGAAAGGCAAGAAAATGTATGTGCTTGATATGTTTCCGTACCCATCGGGGGAGGGGCTTCATGTGGGGCACACCGAGGGAGAGGTGGCAACCGATATTTATGCGCGCTTTTTGCGCATGCGGGGGTGGAACGTGCTTCACCCGATGGGGTGGGACGCGTTCGGCTTGCCGGCGGAAAATTATGCCATCAAGCATAAAGTGCACCCCGCGAAAGTGGTGAAAGATAATATCGCGAATTTTAAAAAACAGATGCATGCGGTCGGGCTTGCTTATGACTGGTCGCGCGAGATCAATACCACCGACCCGGAGTATTACCGCTGGACACAATGGATTTTTTTAAAACTGTTTGAGCACGGGCTCGCGTATGAGGCGGAGGCGCCTATTAATTTTTGCCCGTCATGTAAAACCGGTCTTGCAAACGAAGAGGTGGTGGGGGACGGCGTATGCGAGCGGTGCGGCACGAAAGTAGAACGGCGCAATATGCGCCAGTGGATGCTCAAGATCACCGCATACGCGGACCGGCTGTTAAAAGATATTGACGCGCTCGATTGGTCCGAACAACTGAAAGCGATGCAGAGAAATTGGATAGGCAGATCGGAGGGGTCAGAGCTTGATTTTCACCTATATCATGAAAAGCAGGACAAAGTGCTTTTTGCCCTTATCAATGAAAAAGGGGAGACATTGCTTGAACGGAGAAAAGGCGGCGCATTTGCAGGAAAATTGCTTTTCCCCGGGGGGAGGATAGAGGAGGGCGATGCGGATATGGTACGCTCAGCGATGCGGGAGATACGGGAAGAGACGGGGTTTGGCGCAAAAGACATTGAGTATCTAGGATTTTTAGGGTATTTTCACCCCGCAGGAAAAGAAAATATTCCTTTATTGGTGTTTCGCATGAAGAAAAAAAATGCGAAGCCCGCGGCCAATACCGGACATGAAATGAAATGGCAAAGCGTAGACGAGATGCCGAAAGAATACGGGCACGACGCGTTTGCAGAGATGTTTCAAGGCGTGAAAGATGCGGTAAAGACAGGAAGGGTTTTCCCGAGCGCGATATCAGTGTTTACGACGCGCGCAGACACCCTATGCGGCGCGACGTATGTGGTGCTTGCGCCCGAGCACCCGCTGGTGCAGAAAAATATTTTAGGCATTGAAAATTATAGCGAAGTGAGCGCGTATATCGCCGCCGCGAAAAATAAAAGCGATCTTGAGCGCACCGCGGAAGTAAAAGGAAAAACCGGCGTACGGCTTCTGGGCGTGAAAGCGAAAAACCCCGCGAACGGGCGGGCTATTCCCGTGTATGTCGCCGACTATGTACTCGGGGGGTACGGTACGGGTGCGGTGATGGCGGTGCCAGCGCATGACGAGCGCGATTTCGCGTTTGCGAAAGCACACGACTTGCCGATCGAAGAAGTGGTCGCGCAGGACGGCGCTTCATCACATGAGCCAGAAAATCTTTCACAAGCATTTACGGACGACGGCGTGCTTGTCAATTCCGGAAAGTTCAGCGGCATGACATCAGTGGAAGCGCGTGCGGCGATCACCAAAGACGCGGGCGGGCGCACGATGGTGAAATACAAATTGCGCGATTGGGTATTTTCACGCCAGCGGTATTGGGGGGAGCCGATCCCGCTTGTGTTTTGCAACGAGTGCAAAAAACAAGCGGAACTAAAAACTAAAAATTCTAAACAAAAAAGCCAATTTTCAAAAGGTGAATTACTCAATCCCGGGTGGATCGCGATGAAAGAAAAAGATATGCCATTGAAATTGCCGAATGTGAAAAGTTACGAGCCGTCGGGTACGGGCGAGTCGCCGCTTGCAAATATTACTCAGTGGGTGAAAACAAAATGCCCGCGATGCGGGGGTCCGGCGCGGCGCGAAACAAACACGATGCCGCAATGGGCTGGGTCGTGCTGGTATTATTTGCGGTTCATCGACCCGCATAATACAAAAGCGCTTGTTGATAAAAAGAAAGAAAAACAGTGGATGCCGGTCGATGTGTATGTGGGCGGAGCGGAGCACGCGGTATTGCATCTGTTGTACGCGCGGTTCTGGCACAAATTTTTATATGACATCGGCGTGGTTTCTTCGAAAGAACCGTTTCGCAAGCTCATCAACCAGGGGCTCATTTTGGGGCCCGACAAGCAAAAGATGTCCAAGTCGCGCGGGAATGTCGTGAATCCTTTGGAAACCGTGGCACAGCTTGGCGCAGACGTACTGCGGATGTACGAGATGTTTATGGGGCCTCTTGAAGACGCAAAGCCGTGGGACACGAGCGGTATTGCGGGTATTCGGCGGTTTTTGGAGCGGACGCATCGCATAATTTCTAAATCCGAATTTCTAATTTCTAAACGATTAAAAAATTCTCAATTTGAGACATTGCTGCACAAAACGATAAAGAAGGTAACGGAGGATATCGAGAGCTTTCGTTTCAACACCGCGATCAGCGCGATGATGATATTGCTCAACGAAATGGAAAGACAAAGTCAGGTATCGGGCGATAGTTGCCGTCTGTTTGTTAAACTGCTTGCGCCGTTTGCACCGCATCTTGCCGAAGAGATGTGGCAGATGCTTGGCGGGGAAGCGTCCGTGCACGCAGAGAAGTGGCCGGGATATGATAAAAAACTGATAGTGGAAGATGCGTTTGATCTGGTTGTGCAGGTGAGCGGCAAGGTACGCGCCGTGATACGCGCACCCAAAGGGACCAGCCAAGCAGAAGCTGAAGCGCTCGCGTGCGCAAGCGAAAAAGTAAAAAAATTCATTGAAGGAAAAGAGATAAGGAAAAAAATATTCGTACCCGATCGGCTTATCAATATTATTATTTGACAGGTCTGATGTAATTGACTTTTTCCCCTCTTTTCTTTATGGTGTTTGAAGTTCTTTGCATATAAAAATATTTCACACATAAAAAAGGAGGGGTGTATGCTAGCACAGGGGAAAGTGGATTATCAGCAGGGGGACGGTGAACGTCTTGCGTTGATTTTTGCGCAGGCGGTAAGGGACGTATGTTTTACCTCAACCGATATGCGGCTTAATGCTATCGGAGAAATAATCGGTGAGTATGTGCGGAAAAACCCGCACAACGATGTGCTTAATCGTACACGGGACCTTTTTTTTATGACACGGAGTCTCACTCATATAGAGGGCTTTGTGTTGGACGCATCAGAGTGGAGAGAGGCGATACAAGAGATTAAACACAGGACTTCTCTTTCTCCTTTGAAGGACCAGGTCGTCCTTCAAAGGCATCACGGAGATTTTGAGGTATTTCTTGAACGGGTAGAAAAGTATGGCCTTTTGAAGCTTGAAGAAAATCATGTTGAAATGTTAGAGCAATCTTGAGAAAAAACAAATCAAAATAAAAGCATGAAAAAAGGTGGCCCAACGGGTCACCTTTTTCTTATGGGGTGCTTTATTCTTAAAATAGTTCAAACGCATTTCGCCGCCTGCGGCGGAGCCGTACCGCTGACAATTTCAAGTTTTTGGCGGCAAAATCTTTTTGTAAAAGAAAAGTCCCTTGCGTATTATTCTTGCGCAAGGGACTGATGAACGGTTCCCTACATCAAAATCCTATTACCTGAATTTTTTTGTAGGGTGCGAAAATGGATTTTTTCTTTTCGACTCTGTCTTTGGTCGTAACGACCCATAGGACATCAAAGCCATGATAAACAGTAAGGATAAATTGGTCGCCGTTGACATGACAAAGCACCGTACCGATCTCTAGCACTGGGATAACCACGCTTGCATGAACACCTAAATCGGCCAAGCGATCTTGAATCTCTGCCTGATTTTTTTCCAATATATCCCTTGCTAATTGTTTTTCTTCCAGGCTTTCGGTTTCACGACCTAATGGGCCAAACTCTCTGACAGGCAAGTCAGCCGCTACAAATGCTTCATTGATTTGTGTACCGCCCCCGACACACACCACGACAAAATACTCTTGACTTAATTTTTTAATCCAGTGAAGTACGTCATCGTTAAGCACATCGCCTGATATTTTAATTAAACAGTTTTTTCGAGACATTGGCTTCCTCCTTTTCTTCCTCAATAGATTTTCAACGAGCAAATATAAACCCTATTGGAATAAATTACATCAAAGTAAGGGAAAAAGCAAGGTAAAAACAAAAACAGAAATTCCAAAGAATTTCTACAATAAACGATATGAAAAAATTTTCTTTTACAAAATGTGATTCGAGCCGATGTTTTTCTACAAATTCTTTTTCCTACGTGGTGCCCGGAGAGAGAGTCGAACTCTCATGCCTTGCGGCACACGATTTTGAGTCG
>ERZ1292625.3168-Hain-H41-01um-R1-3168-length-13802-cov-4_pt1 | contig 13802 bp, 13 predicted proteins | sample MGYA00564400_ERZ1292625 | MGnify/ENA primary metagenome ERZ1292625 (study PRJEB36523, sample SAMEA6512639) | groundwater metagenome | collected 2019-01-08 | study: AquaDiva: Metagenomics assemblies of 32 groundwater samples | reverse complement strand
CGAACTGTAAAGCTATTCTGTCATGGTATTCGGATCTGAGAAAGTCAGCATGACAAGTGATATCCCTTCTATGATGGGAACAGCGGGTTGCAACCCGCTGTTCAATCTTGTGACGGCATCTGTGATTACTGCTGCCAGTTCCCGTGATGATACATATGCGCAACGTGCCATCTACTTATTTGGCCGATTGTTCAATATTGAGAAGCTCAATGGTGAAAATGAGCGTAGAGTTCGGCGGAATGCCCGAATTCCCCCGTTCGCCGTACGCGAGCGCCGACGGGATATACACTTCCCACTTCGATCCGACGGGCATCAATTGCAATATCTCGGTCCAACCCGCAATGACGCCTTGCAACGGGAAATTGGCGGGCTCGCCGCGCTTGTATGAACTGTCGAATTCCTTGCCGCCGATAAGCGTTCCCTGATAATGCACGGATACGGAGTCGGTGAGTTTCGGTTTCGCGCCGGTGCCGGCAGTGACCACCTTGTACTGCAGTCCGCTCGGGAGCGTGACGACGCCGGCTTTCTGTTTGTTCTTCGAAAGGAACTCTTCGCTTTCCTTGCTGCCGCGCGCTGACGCCTTCTGCCGCATCTGTGTCTGGAATTCCATCATCACCGCATTGACCTCATCCTCGCTCATGGCGGGTGTCTTTCCGGCAAGCACGTCCTTGACACCCTGCATGAGGACGGCAAGGTTCAGGTCCAGCGACTGCTTTTTGAACGAATTCCCGATGTCCATCCCGATGGCATAACTTACTTGGTCGTTGAACTTTTCGTACGCGGGCTTCTTTGTGTCGCCCTTTTTCTGTTGGTCCGTTTTGCCAGCAGCCATGAGCAGTACTCCTGTGATGATAGTAATGAGCAGAATTATTCTTTTCACAAAACTCTCCTTTACTGACGATGTGTCCTTCTTCCATCGCGTATGATGAGCATAATACAAGCGGTGAAGACACGAATGCAACGATTGGACAGTATATTCCCGCTGTCGAATGACGTCAAGACGCGGTGTAGGACTTCCCCCATACCGTTTTAATTCATTACCCTGCGCAATGCCGATCCCAGCCTGATAGCGTTGCCTTGCGCGTCATTTTGACGCATTCTCCACACACGTTTTATTTTCTGTGGAAACACCGCTCCTGCCCCGTCTGCGGCCCGGTTACGGGTACCTATTCTTCGCGAGCTTCGCGTGGAACACTCTCGCTCAACGAGAATATGAAAACATAAAGAAGATGTCACGCGACGGCGCGAAGACGCGACGAAAAGGAAAAAACACACGGACAATACAGTCGATGCATCCGCATATCCTTAAGCTATCACATCCTGTCGGTGCCCATCTCCTATCAGGATTTGCATACGAATGCATGTCTCGCACCCCGAGAAATGTGCACTCGGGTTCGAGAAAGCAGTTATTGGGAGAAGGGGTACTCCTCCCTAATACCTGACTTCCTTCCCCGTCTTAGCACTTTCATACACGCCATCAAGTATCTTCATCACTTTGATGCCGTCCTCACCGTCAGCCATCGGCTTACGCTTTTCCATTATGCTCGCGACGAATTCATCCTGCGGCGTCGGCACAGGCACACGGCTCTGATCGAGCGTTTTGGTGAACTCAAGGCCATCCTCGTTCGTGTATATCTCCGCGGTGAAATTGTAGCCGCCGTCGGTGTTCTTCTGAACGATGCCGCCCTTCTCGCCGTAAAGCGAGGTGATCATATGCTCTTTCTCTTTGATATGGAGCGCCCAGCTCGCTTCGAGCATGAGCGTGGCGCCTGTAGCGAATTTGATGATACCGCAGGCACAATCTTCGACGTCGAAGGGTTTTCCTTCTTTCGCCGCATGCTGCGCGGCTATCTTATTGTACGCCGAACCGCTCACGGACACCGGTTCCGGATATCCCATAAGCCAGAGCGCAAGATCGAGGCGATGCACGCCGAGATCGATGAGCGGGCCTCCACCGGAAAGCGCCTTCTGCCCGAACCAGCCGCCGAATTTCGGCATACCGAGGCGGCGATGCCATACCGTACGCCCGAAATATATCGGACCGATGACGCCGCTGTCCACGGTCTTCTTGAGCGCATAGCTCATGGGCGAGAATCGATAGGAGAAGTTTATCATGAGATTTACTTTCTTCTTGTCGGCGGCTTTCTTCATCTCCACTGCTTCCGCGGTGTTCATCGCCATGGGCTTCTCACAGAGCACATGAAGCCCTTTGTCAATGGCGGCAAGCGTGAGGGGCGAATGGAATTTATTGGGCGTTACCACCGACACCGCATCGAGCTTTTCCTTGGCGAACATTGCGTCGGTATCGGTATATACGTTCGCAACGCCGTATTCCTTCGCTATCGTATCCGCGAGCTCCTTGTTCATATCGCAGACGGCGGCTATCTCGACGTTCGCATTCGCCTTGTAGTTCTTGAGATGGCTTTTGCCCATGCCGAGACCGATAACGCCTACACGTATCTTATTCATGATAGACTCCACTTGCAATAGAATTATTATTGAACGGCTGAACGCGGGATGCGTGACCCCGCGTTCAGCTGTGATTATTCGGATTACCCTTCTATTTCGGCTTTATCGGTTCGAGCGACACCGGCACATGCGGCGCCGCCTTCATGACATCGGTCGCGCCTTCATACTTCGCCCATGCAATGGCGTTGTCGATGACCTGAATGACGGTCTTATTGAAGTATGTCGGATGTGTTTCATGGCCGGGGCGGAAGTAGAATATCTTCCCCTGCCCGCGAGTATACGTTACGCCGCTCCTGAACACCTCGCCGCCTTCGAACCATGAGATGAAGACGACCTTGTCCGGATCGGGAATATCGAAGCGCTCGCCGTACATCTCCTCTTCCTGAAGTTCAAAATGCTGCGGCAGTCCCTTTGCGATGGGATGATGTGGCTCGACGACCCACAAACGCTCTTTCTCTTTCGCTTCGCGCCAGCGCAGTCCGCATCCCGTGCCCATCATGCGTTTGAATATCTTCGAGTAATGCGCCGCGTGAAGGCAGATAAGCCCCATGCCTTCGAGCACGCGCTGCTGCACGCGATCGACGATGGCATCCTCCACCTTCGCATGCGCCGCATGCCCCCACCAGGTAAGCACATCGGTATTGGCAAGAACATCGGCAGTGAGTCCATGTTCCGGCATGTCCAATGTGGCGAATGTATAATCGTACTTATCGCCGATCATCTTCGCGATCGTCTTATGCATACCGTCGGGGTATATCTTTTTCACCGGCTCATCGCGGTTCTCATGGACGAACTCGTTCCAGATGGTCACTCGTATCTTTGACATCGTTATCTCCTTTTTATTCCTGCGTGTTCATTCTATACGTGCTCAGGTGTTTTTACAATTACAATTCCCGCACCCAGATATTGCGAAACCGCACCGGATTATTGTGGTCCTGCAGTTTCACAGGCCCAGTTGCCGCATGCTTTTCATACGATGCTATCTGTCTATGCTGGGTCGGCCCCTGCAGTTCGCGGGCATGATGCACGACGATGCCGTTATGGAGCACTGTGATCCGTGCCGGTGTAACGCATCGGTCGCCGTGAAAATGAGGGCATTGCCAGATGATATCGTAGCGATGCCATTCGCCCGGTCTGCAGCAGGCATTCACCATGGGCGGATATTGTCCGTACATGGCGGCCGTTGTGCCGTCCGGATATGTCGGGTTCTGCCAGCAGTCGAGCACCTGCACTTCGTACATCCCCATGAGAAAGACGCCGGAATTGCCGCGCCCCTGACCTTCGCCCTCGATGACGGTCGGCGCCGACCACTCGACATGGAGCTGTATATCGCCGAAATGCTTTTTCGTCTGAATATCACCGGTGCCCTTCACCACCTCCCCGGTGCCGTCGCCGTTCATTTTCCAGCCGACGGCCCCGCCGGTCTTAACGCTTGCCCATGCGTCGAACGATGACCCGTCGAAGAGCACGATGGCGTCCGCCGGGGGCTGTACGGGCGGTGTCGTCGAGATATTCCCGGGGTCGACCACTTTCGGCTGCGGACGCTCGCCGTCATGCACATGCCAGCGCGTGGTCGGGATGATCGGTGTATCCTGGTATCCAAGGGCCATGAAGAACTCCTTGCCGCCGGTATCAGCGGGGCGTTTTACTGTGGTGATATAGTAATCATGCCGGCATGCCCGGCAATAGCAAAAAAACGATATTTATTATGATTTTCCGCGCCCATTAAGCCGGCGATACACTGACGGGGAAGCCGTATACCGCTCGCGGAAGACGGCATTAAAGTAGTTCGCGTTATAAAATCCACAGTCGCGGGCTATCTCCACTATCTTCCGATCGGTGGAAAGGAGAAGTTCGGTGGCGCGTGATAACCGCATCGCATTGATGTGCTGATGCATCGTATACCAGCGGCGCTTCTTGTAAAGCCGTGTAATGTGATCGGTGGAATAACCGACATGCGAAGCGACATCGGACACGGTTATGGGGCGCGTAACGTTCGTTTCGATGAAACTATCGGCGTCGGCGATCGCCTGTTCCACAGTCGGGTCCGGTGCCGCAAGGCGTTCATGCGCTTCACCCTTCATACGCGCGGCCTGGCGTTCCAGATCGATGAGGAAATTTTCAACGATATTGGCAGTGTATCTTCGCTCATGCACATCGGCAGATGCGAACCCCGAGAGCAGCCGATGGTCCGGGAACGAATGCGCGATAGTGAAATGCTTCGTCGTTGCAATACCAGGGTAGTTCATCCCCTTCGAGAAATAAGACACCCAGATACGCGTGCCCGGCTGCGACGGCCTGATAACGAGCCAAAGCGAACGATACGGGGCATGCTGCCGTGTCGGACGCTCATGATGCGCCACTCCCGGTGCAAGCAGTATCATGGCGTTCTCAAAAACACGCGGACTCCCCGCAAGGTTCATGACATATCGTCCGTCATACACCGCGGTGAATTCATACGCCGTATCGTGCGCATGAAGGAATTCGTTCTGCATCATCTCGCGCCGATCGGGCCGTATCCCGTGCGGTGCGTTGACGAACGTACATTCCGCGCGTGCGATGAGCCCAAGGACCGAGGAAAGTCCTCGGCGGATGATCGACAGGTCCTCCTGGCTCATCGCGCGGACACCTTGAATCCCGGAGCGCAGTATCGCCCATAGGACTGTGTATGGCTTTTCGAGAAGAAGCGGCGCACCGCCGGGAAACCGGTGAGCATGAACACGGCCCAGGCGAACGGCGGGAACGCCGCAATATGAGCGATAATAACGACAGCAATGACCGCCGCAGTATGGATGAGCACACGCAGCCACGCGGCATCCTGATAGAACGGCGCGATGTATCGAAGCGACCATATCCCCGCTGCGATGATGATGCCCGTGAGCACCGAGCTCATGATAAGCGCCGAGAGCGAAAGCTGTATCGAATGCTTCGGGCAGATGTTGATACAGCGATTGCACGCCTCGCAGGTGAAGCGCCAGAACGGACGCGCGTTCTTCTTTCCACGCATGACAATGGTCCTTGTCGGGCAATGCTTCGCGCATATCCCGCAGGAATTGCATTTTTCATCGGCGATGAAACAACTGCCGAGGCCCTTGCGACCGATGACCAGAAAGAGCGCCGCGATAAGCCCCGTGATCATTTTCGGCAACAGCTTCGCACGATAGATCGATCGCTTTCCGGATTTGAACGTCTTCATAACAGCCCGTATCTCATCATCGCCCTTGCTGCACGTCGCCGTCACATCGCCGCTCTGAAGCGGTGCCACGAATTGCGTCCAATTATCCGGATATCCGGCATCCGCGGACGTGGTAACCTCATACCCCTTCCGCGTAAGGATGCGTTCGACCTGTTCGATCGCGCAGCCGGAATATCCGCCGCCCGCGTCCTTTTCCGGCACTCCGCCCCGCACCGCAACGACAGCGCATCGCGCCGCTCCACGCGGGAATTTCCTGAGAAACCGCTGCATCGATACCGGCGCCATCCAGGCATAGACCGGAAATGCTATGATAGCAAGGTCGAGCGGCGGCGCGGGCGGCGATGTCGCTGCGTCGACCCGTGTCGTTCGCACGATATAGCTTTTCGATGAGAACTCTTTTTTGATCACATCGACGGCGCGGGCGGTGTTCCCGGTGCCGGTGTAGTAGAAGATATCGACATTCATACCGCCTCCCGGGGGAACGATCTCACGACATGCTTATACTCCGTCAACGCACGTTTGCCGTCAGCGGTCAGGCAATAGTGGCCGGGGGACACGCGCTCGAACCAGCCGTAGAAATTGCTCCGCAGTATCGATCCCGTTTTTGCGCTCATGCCCGCTTCGCACAATCCCTTTGCCGACGAAGCGCCCGCTAGAAGTTTCTGCGCGATCCGAAGCGCCTCTTCGCGATACGCGGTGATAAGTTTCACCCGTGTCGACCCGCCGACATTATGATCATGCGAACGCTTCGCTATTTCAGCGCGATATCTGAGCGCACGCTTTTTATTGATGCGCGGGGCATACGGTTTGGGATCGAACACCGCCTGCACACCGCTCACCTTCGAAACGAAAATGAGCCCGAGTCCGAGCCGGCGCAGCAGTCTGAACTGAAGCCGCCATTTCTTCTTCCGTATATTCTCGCTCGGCAGCGGTATGGCTACATAGACCGACGCGGTGACCGAAAGCCGCTCCACCGCCTGCAGTATGAGCGTAAGCGTGTACGATGTCTTCATCTCGACGATGACAAGTTCATCGCCCTTGACGGCGGCGACATCCGCGCCCTTCACCTCGCCGCGCACCGTATACCCAAGCCCGGTGAGAAAATCGGCTATCGGGCGGTAAAGCTCGGTCTCTCGTAGTGTGCTCATCAGCGGCAGTATACGCTGAAAACCGCCTTTTCTCAACCAATGCTTCCGGCGACGGGCAACCATTGCATTTCACGTTTTCTCAAGTATAGTGTGGTCATCATCTTCAAGGACACCATCATGAAAAGACGTTCCGTACTCGTCGCTTTGTTCATCGCGTCATCGATTTACGCCAATGGGATATCCTGGCATACCGACGCATCCAAAGCGCTCGCGGAAGCGGCGAAAAAGAACACCATCGTCATGATCGACGCGTATACCGACTGGTGCGGCTGGTGTAAAGAGCTCGATAAGAAGACCTACACCGATGCGAAGGTGATAGCACTTGCAAAGGAATTCGTTTCGCTCAAGGTCAATCCCGAGAAGGGCGGGAAGAACGCCGATTTCCTCTCGCGCTACCGTGTCGAGGGGTTCCCCACCATTCTGTTCGTCGATGCACATGGCGCGCTTATCTATGTCATCGGGGGATTCGCCGGGCCGAAGGAATTCGCGACCAAGATGGCGGATGTGCTCACTATTCAGGAACGATATCTAGCGCTCGCGCAATCGTACGCAAAAGGCGACAGGAAAGACGCCGCGGAATATCTCGACATGCTCGTGTCACGAGGCGATATTACGAAGGCGCTCTCCGTCTTCAACGTCCTTTCCGGAGCGAACGTCATTGCGAAAGAGAAACGCGGCACCTACTACATCGCGTTCGGCTCCCATTTCGGCGAAGCGAAGGAATATGCGATGGCGCTGCCGTGGTTCGAGAAGGCCGAAAAGGAATATCCGAGAACGGATGTCGGCTACCAGGGAATATTCTTCCGCGCGATAACCCTCGGCAATATGAAAAAAATAAAGGAATGCGATGCGCTCCTGAGCAAGGTCATTTCAGACAAGGGGACATCCAAGGAATGGCGTACTCGTTTTGAAGGATTACTGAAGGAAGGCCAGCGCTAACGCTTCGAGCGCGCCGCCTTTTTCTCGAACGCGGCGAACGCCGCGAGATAACGCTCTTTGAGCTTTTCCTTCTCGGTAAAGCTCAGGAACGCCGCTTTTATCGCATTGAGATTGACCTGTCTGAATTCTTCGAATCCGAACGAAAAATGCTTCGCGGCGATCTCGTAGTCGTCGGAAAGCGTGATATCCTCGATGGAGGGATCATCGGTGGCCATTGCGACCGGCACGCCCGCTTTGAGGAAATGCGGGAGCGGGTGCGATGCGATCGATGCTGCGGCGCCCGTCTGCAGATTGCTCGTAATGCATTGCTCAAGCGTAATATCGTGCTCAGTGAGATAATGCATGAGCTTCTTGTCCTTGATAGCGGCGACGCCATGACCGATGCGGTCTGCATTGAGGTGTTTTATCGCATCCCACATGGAGAAGGGACCGACAACCTCGCCTGCATGGATCGTAATGCCGAAAAGACCGGCATCCTTTATCTTCCTGAATATCCCCTTGAACTGCTTCGCCGGATAATTGAGCTCATCCCCCGCGAGGTCTATGCCCACCATGCCGTCAAAGTGGAACGTCTTCGCCATATCGAAAAGATATTCCATCTCGCGCACCGTCTGTTTCTGGCGGTTAAGCGTCAGAAGATATTTCACTCGGATATGCTTGTATTTCTTTTCCGCTTTTCGCGCCCCGGCGATGACGGCATTGACCACTGCATCACGCTTGAAATTATTGACGAAGGCATAATGCTCCGGGGAAAAGCGCATTTCGTAGTAAAGAACATTGTCCTTTGCCGCATCCTCGACGGCTTCGAAGGAGACACGCTCGACGTCCTTGAGCGATGAATACCAGACATTGATGAACTTCGAGAGGAAATAGAGGAAATCCGGCTTATCACCCTTGCTGATGGTGACCACCGATTTGAATTTTTTCGGATTGGTGTACGGATACTGCGTAAGCTTCTTTTTTGCGGCGAATTCCCTGAGCGTCTCGGGACGCATGGCCCCCTCAAGGTGCCGATGAAGCTCTATCTTGGGCAGAAGCATCAATGTTTTTTTCAATACCATCGCAGTCCTCAGCGGCAAATACCGGCACTGTCCGCACGCCCAGACGACGCGCAGAGGATACCTTATATTGATTATCGGTAGTAGTATGCTTAAATTTTACCCGACAATACCGGTCTCAACCGCCGTTTCGCGTGAGAAGAAGGGCTTCCTCAAGGGATAGCCGCCCGTCATAAATAGCCTTTCCGGTGATGACCCCGAGAAGATTGGGGGTATCGATACCCATAAGCGTGCGAATATCGCTGATGGATGCAACCCCCCCGGAAATGATGACCTGTATCGTCGTTTTCGACAGAAATGAACGCACCGCGTCGGCACTGATGCCGGTAAAGGCGCCGTCGCTCCGAATGTCGGTATGAATGACCGTACGCACGCCGATGCGCTCGTATTCACGTAAAAGCACCTCAACGGAATTCTCGACGATGTCGTACCAGCCGCCGACCGCGGGCTTCCCGTCCTTCACATCGAGTCCGGTGATAATGCGCTCGCCGTATGTACGCACCGCGTTCTCAAGGAAATCGATATCGATGATGGCCTTCGTGCCGAGTATCAAATGATCGATGCCGATATCCGCATACCGCTTGATATCCTTCATGGTGCGTATGCCGCCGCCGACCTCAAGCGTACAGGACACACGCCTGCGCATGTCCTCGATAACGGACGCGTTCACCGTCGTTCCCTCGCGGGCGCCATTGAGATCGACGATATGGATACGCGCCGCCCCTGCTTTTACGAACGCTTCCGCCTGCTCGGCAGGGTCATCACCGTATTCGGTCACCGCATCGTAGCTCCCCTGATAGAGCCTCACCACTTTGCCGTTGAGAATATCGATAGCCGGTATTACCTGTAACATCGACGCTACCTGCAGACCTTATCCATGAAATTCCTGATAAGCGACAGCCCTTTCTCCTGCGACTTCTCCGGGTGGAATTGGAATCCGTAGATATTGCCGCGGGCAATGGCCGATGTGAACGGCACACCATATTCCGTCTCGAAAAGCGCGTCAGTTGTGTCCTCAAGCTCGGGGTAATAGGAGTGGACGAAATAGAAATAATCGCCGTCCATGACATCCCGTGCGACGATGTCCTTCTTCTTGACGGTCACGCTGTTCCATCCCATATGCGGGACCTTGAGATCGGTCTCGAATTTCCGCACACGCCCTCGTATGAGCCCAAGGCCTCTGGTATCGCCCATTTCCGTGCTCGAGTCGAACAAAAGCTGATAGCCGAGGCATATGCCGAGGAAGGGCTTGCCCTCCGCCACTTCGCGCCGGATGACATCGATGAGGCGGCGTTGCGCGAGATTCTTCATCGCAGCGGGGAAAGCGCCGACGCCGGGGAGTATCAGCCCGCGGGCTTTCCTGAGATCGGCGGGCTTATCGGTGCGTTTTACTTCGGCGCCGATGAACTCGAACGCCTTTTTTACCGAGCCGAGATTGCCCATGCCGTAGTCGATGAGTGCAAGCATGCAAAAACTATATCGTACTGGCGGTAAAATTGCAAACCGATGCCGCACTTGTGCGAGGCTGTTGGGAAAATGCTATTCGCACATAACGAAGAATAATTAGCATCAAAATTTTATCAGGATCGCTGAGAACAGCGGGTTGCAACCCGCTGTTCTCTATTTTCGCGACGATCTGTGTGCATGCGTTGCTTTCGCCGGGAAACATCATATAATGCACCGCCACATGACAGCCATCATCAACGGACTTAAGAAACTGCCCGGAACACAAGGCTCTGCGGTGACCATCGGCAAATTCGACGGGGTTCACCGCGGCCATGAAGAGCTCATACGCCATACGGTAGCTGTCGCAAGAAAAAAAGGCCTTCGCTCGGTGGTTATTACGTTCCGTACACGCTACGAGGACGTACATTTCCCACACCCGCTTCCGCGGCTTTTTCCGTTCGAAGAGACGGTTAAGCGGATAAAGGCGCATAAGCCCGATCTCATCGTCGTCATTGACTTTTCCCCCGCTTTTGGTAGAATGGTTCCCGATGAGTTCTTTCAAAAGTTGATCGAGTGTTATCGCGTAGAAGCGATAGCGGTCGGGAAGGATTTCCGGTTTGGACGCAATGCCCAGGGCACTGCGTCAATGCTCGCTCGTTTTGCATCGACCCGCAAGGGAAAACGCATACAAGTGAGGATTTTCCCTTTCCTGACGTACCGGAAGAAGAAGATCGCCACGAGCGCAGTACGTAAAGCGGTCCTGGAAGGCGATATGACGGCGGCGGAGCGTATGCTCGGCGTACCGTTCTATTATTCGGGTACGATAGAAAAGGGAAAAGGAATCGGCAGAACGATCGGTTTTCCGACGGCGAATCTGAAGCCTCGTGACGGTGTCGTTGTCCCCAGATACGGCGTGTATCTTACCGCCGTGCGCGTGGGTACTTCGCGCATCATGAAGGCGCTTACCTTCGTCGGGCGTTCGCATCTGCATCCATCCGTGCTTATTGAGACACACATCATCGATTTTAACCGTACCGTATACGGCAGATCGATGGATGTGTTCTTCCTCCGCTATCTGAGACCCGTACTGCCGGTACGATCGATCGATGCATTGAAGTCGCTCATCGAGAACGACGTGCATACCGCACGCCGAATACGTATCAGGAGCGACCTATGTCGTTAGACGCAAAAACAAAAACGGAAGCCATCGGGGCATTCCGCAGGAACGAAAAGGACACCGGTTCACCCGAGGTGCAGGTAGCCATTCTCACCAAGCGCATCCTCACGCTGGCCGAGCATTTCAAGACACACGAGAAGGACCATCACTCCCGCATGGGACTTTTAAAGATGGTCAACAGCCGCAGGAGACTGCTCGATTATCTCCGCCGCACCGATGTGCAAAAATATCGCTCGCTCATCGAAAAACTCAACATACGCAAGTAACGACCGCGCTGCCCCGTACTGTACCGGCGCGGAGATATGTCCCCGCCTGGCATGTCCGGGACGGCATGACCGATAGACACGTCTATCAAGGATATATTCATGGACATCACAAAAGTATCAGTGGAATTGCGGGGAAAGGAACTTTCCCTCGAGACCGGCGTCATGGCGAAACAGGCATCGGGCTCGGTGTTCCTCCGCTTCGGCGACATCACCATTCTCTCAACGGCCGTCGTCGATAAAGAGACCGACCTCTCGCTCGATTTCTTCCCGCTCACCGTCAACTACAATGAAAAATACTATGCCGGCGGAAAGATACCCGGCGGATTCCTCAAACGCGAAGGGCGCCCGCGCGACCGCGAAGTGCTCACCTCTCGCATCATCGACCGCCCGATACGCCCGCTTTTCCCGGACGGTTTCCGCAATGAAGTGCAGGTAGTGCCGACATTGTTCTCGACCGACCAGAAACAGTCGGGCGACGTGCTCGCCATACTCGCGGCAAGCGCATCGCTCATGATATCGCCCATCCCGTTCGACGGCCCGGTGGCCGGCGTACGCGTGAGTTACATCAACGGCGAATTCATCATCAATCCGACATACAAAGAACTTGAAGAAAGCCTCCTTGACATCATCGTCGTGGGATCCAAGGATTCGATAACGATGATCGAAGGCGAGGCGAAGGAAGTGACCGAGGACGTGTTCATACGCGCCGTCGAGCACGCGCATAAGGCGATACAGCCGCTCCTTTCCATGCAGATAGAGCTTGCGAAGAAGCTCAACGTCAAGAAAAACGAATACCCGCTCTTCAAGGTCGACGAAGACCTCAAGAAAAAGATATTCGCGTTCGCCCAGGATAAAGTCGCCAAGGCGAGCAGCTGCAAGGATAAAATGCAGCGCTATGCACAGCTCGATGCGGTAAAGGAAGAAGTGAAGGCGCATCTCGGCGAAATACCCGAGGATAAAAAGTCGCATATCGGCATGATACTTTCTCAGATAGAGGAAGAGGTCGTCCGCAAGGATATCGTCAATGCGGGCAAGCGCCCGGATGGACGTAAGCTCGACGAGATACGGAATCTCGACATACAGGCTCGGGTGCTGCCCCGCGTGCACGGCTCGGCCCTTTTCACGCGCGGCCAGACGCAGAGCCTTGCCGTCGTCACGCTCGGCTCCCCCAAGGACGCGCAGCTCATCGACGACGTCGACGAACGCGGCGACAAATCATTCATGCTCCAGTACAATTTCCCGCCGTTCTCGGTGGGCGAAACGGGACGCATGGGTTCGCCCGGACGGCGCGAAATAGGCCACGGCAATCTCGCCGAGCGTTCCTTCCATGCCGTCATGCCGACGGTTGATTTCCCGTACACGGTACGTATCGTCTCCGAGATACTCGAATCGAACGGCTCATCGTCGATGGCGACCATATGCGCATCGTCGCTCGCGCTCCTTGACTCCGGTGTGAAACTCAAATCGAACGTAGCCGGTATCGCCATGGGGCTTGCAACATTCGAAGGAAAGCACAAGGTGCTAACCGACATCCAGGGTGTGGAAGATCATCTCGGCGACATGGACTTCAAGGTAGCCGGCACGAAAGAAGGCATCACCGCATTCCAGCTTGATATCAAGCTTACCGGCATATCCACCGCGATACTGACCGAAGCGCTTGAGCAGGCAAAGAAGGCGAGGCTTTTCATCCTTGAGCACATGGACAAAGTGCTTTCACAAGCCGGCGAAATGGCCCCTACCGCGCCGAAGCTTACCAAGGTGAGCATCAACCCCGAGCGCATCAAGGACCTCATCGGACCCGGCGGGAAGAACATCAAAGGCATTACCGAAGCGACCGGCAGCGATGTCGACATACAGGACGACGGTACGGTCACGATATTCGCCAAGGACGACGAATGGCTCAAGATGACGCTCGATATGATCGGCGGGCTTACCAAGGAACCCGAGATCGGCACCATCTATGAAGGCCCGGTGAAAGGCATAAAGGACTTCGGCGTATTCGTCGAGATAATGCCCGGCATCGAAGGGATGTGCCATATATCGGAACTCGCCGAGAATCGCATCGAGGATATTTACTCGCATATCAAGCTCGGCGACAGGCTC
>ERZ1292625.3166-Hain-H41-01um-R1-3166-length-13804-cov-6_pt1 | contig 13804 bp, 22 predicted proteins | sample MGYA00564400_ERZ1292625 | MGnify/ENA primary metagenome ERZ1292625 (study PRJEB36523, sample SAMEA6512639) | groundwater metagenome | collected 2019-01-08 | study: AquaDiva: Metagenomics assemblies of 32 groundwater samples | reverse complement strand
TTTCCCTCCACGACGCTGTTCCGATCTGCTCCGATATCCGGCTGGGCTTCCCGCGCCTCCCGCACCTCATGGGGGATGTCTTCCTCGCCGAAGAGTGAGGCCAAGACCCCGCCCCCCCCCGCCACCAGCGACGGAATCCAGGCAAATGGGGCCGTCGCAGGATTCGCGAGCATCGCCAACGCCGCGAGATTTCCGGCAATGTTCCCCGCCCCCACACCTTTCTGAAGATCTGACTCGGCTTGGGAGAGTTGAAAAGCTCCGCCGCCGAGCCCCAGCACTGGCCCCACCGCTCCAAGACCAGGAAATCCTGCCTCTAGAGCAGGCCCTACAGCCCCTTGCGCTGCGGAAGAACTTCCTGCCAGCGCCCCCGCCTCAACTGCCGTTTCTGCTCCAACAGGACCCGCCCACCCGCCAATAAAGTTCGGGTCAAAGATGTCCGAGGGGGGAGCCCCCCCTGCGGCAATCTCCGCGGCGAGCGGGGATGGGGCAAAGTTTGGGACGATACTGGGAATGACGTTTATCCCCGGGCCAGGCCCAAACTGCTGAGGCCGGAGCACCTCTGGAGCCGATGAGGTGAGTTGCCCAGAAGGGGTCGATGTGGCCCCAACCCCCTTCGATGCTGGGAACAGGTCGAATGGGTTGATTGACGGAAGCCCCTGGTCACGCCGTTGCTCGTCGGGTTCGAGCATCGAGGCGGCCAATGCGCCCGCCCCCATAGCGCCGCCTGCGGCCACCTCCCACGGCCTCTCCTCTGCGGGCCGCGTCACGGGCGCCGACGACGCAACCCCCGCCGGCCCTTCGGACGCCTGGATAATCGCGGGGTTCACGTTCGGAGTTATCGGGGGAGCTCCCGGGGGAGCTCCGGGGGCTGTGGAGCCTTGCGGCAACGGGACCTCGGGTGCCGGGAACGGGAACGGCCACCAGTACTCATACGTTGGCGCAGGCCACGCGGTCCTCGGCTCGAAGTACGCGGCCCCGCCCTTGACCTGGGCATACGGGGACCAGATCGGGTTGATGTTGAACTTTTTCATCAACTCGGAGAGGGCCATGAGCTTCCTCCTTCTTAGGGGACGACGATTTTCCCCTTCCGACGCCAGGCCATGAAGTCCCACATATCGGCGGCGATCTGTGTGAGGTCGTCCCGTTGCGTTTTTGCCTCCCGCCGCTCCGTGGTCTCACGGTACTCATCCAGGGCCGCGTTGATCGCTTTCGCGCCCCCGTGCTTCCACATATCGTTCTCCCAGAGCGTGAGGAGTACGCGCTCGTTCAGGGACCGGGGGGGCACGTCGCCCACATGGATGTACCCGTCCAGATACCGTTGCTTGACGTCTGGGTCCCTAGACTCGCCCCCATACCAGCACCGGGACCGCCGAATCTGTCGCTCGATCAGCCAGCATTCTCGCGTGGGCGACCACCGGAGACGCAGATCGGGGTCGTAGGCTCGGAGCTTTTTGACGAAGGCGGCCGGGGGGGTCACGGGAGTTCAACGTGGGGGTAGTCCTTCAGCGTAGTCCACCGCCCGCCCCAGATGAGCCCTTCCGCCTCCATGTACGGCCCGACGGGCTCGTAGTCGGCGGAGTCCCACGTGACCTTGCCCCCCCAGGTGACACAGAAATCAATCGCCCGAGCGGGAAAGTAGTTATGCTTCGACAGCGTGGACATCCCATCCACCTGTGTCACCACGCGCCCTGTCACCACCCACCGGGTTTCCCGGAACTCGCGTCCGATCCGCCACAGCCGCTGCTGCTCTTCCACCGACCGATGGGTGGCGGTCACGCGGAGGACGGCAGGGGACCATGCCTGCTCGTAATTCTGCCGTCCGCGCATAAAGGCTTCTCGCAGGTGGGGCTCACAGGCTTGGAGATCAGTGGAGGGCATCACTCGCCCCCAAACGTCCCGCTGGCGGGATCGCCTTCCCAGAGGGCCGGGAAGAATCCCCCGGTGAGGACGCCGTTGTAGCCGAGCCACTCAATGTCCGGCAGATCGGCCTCCAGCACGCGAAAATAGAGTACGTCATACTTATGCCGCTCCCAGAGGGCTTGGAGCGAGGGGTCAGGCGAGGGCGGTACATTCGCCCCTTCCATCTCGCAGACCGCCATGACGCGAGGATTGTACGAGTAGCCAAGCATCCAGGCCGCTCCGTAGTGCCGAATCCAGTCGGCGGCGATCAGGAGGCTCAGGAAGATTTCGACGGGCAGCACAATCCCCAACGAGACCAGCCGTTGCCATTCCGGGGCACCCGAGGTCCAGATGGCCCATACGGTCACGCACCCGGCCGCCGTGACGAAGACCCCCTGGACCCACGCGAGGAACAGGAGCACATTCCGCTCGTAGGGGTGGGACGTAAAGAGCAAACTCCGAATGCGCGCGACCATCCCAAGTCTCCTGCTGCTAGTTTACCACCACCCGCCTTGGGCACGCCAACTTGGATATGATACGGAGAGCACGCTCTCGCTCAGGAAGTCGTCAATTCTGCCAACACTCCCCGCGTTGATGTTTGCGTTCGTCATTACGCCCGCATACTGGTTCCCGGACAGGCTATCGTCCGACGTAGTTAACACCTCGACGCTGTTGAAGTAGCCTTTTTTGGCTGCGGTCCGTAGTTCCAACTTGCAGGTTGCGAAGACATTACTATTGAGTGTGACAGTCGTTGTGGCAAGCGCGGTTATTACCCCGCTCACTTCCTTTATGATACGAAGGGTCTTGTTGGGATCAGCGGCCCCGATCAGTTGGAGACCATAGGCATTGGCAAAGTTGCCTGCGGGCATTCGGCCTGCGAGGCCGATGAAAATAGTCGTATTTGAGCCCAGTTTGAGACGACCGCTCACATCCATTGCGTCACTGGCAATGTCGTCTCCCTTGCGAGCATAGTCCGTCGTATTGGCCGTATGTGCAAGGTTGTCATTTGCCGCGATAACCGTAAATGACGCTGTCTCGACAGACCAGCCCGCTCCCACATCCGGCGTGTGACTCGTCAAGGTCGTATCGACGGCCTCTGTGAATGTGTCTCTCCCAACCTCGGGATCGGGCCTGATTAGGACTGTGCCCCGGTTGACGTGAGTATGTTGTGCCTCAAAATTTGGATCAAGATGCCGTCCGACCCGCTGGAGCAACGCCCACAGCGAGCCGCCGACAAAGACCGACCCCGGAACCCCCCTCTGGCTGAGCGGCTGGCTGATGCTTTGTTGGCGGGCGTTCGATAGGTTCTCCCACCGTGCTGACGACAGGCGTGCCCGCACGTCATCGAACGATCGCTCGGCCCCCTCTTCGCCTTGGAAGAGGCGGATGAAGCGTGCATCCGCGTCGACCGCATTCCAATCCTCGCTTTGCACATACGCGATCCCCCACGAATACACGGGCAGTCCGGTCATGTGAGTCGGAATGACCGCAGAATAGCCTTGCACGCCTAGCACATCATCAACGGCAAGCCGCCAGGAATCCCGTATGGCCGCGTCAGGATCAGGAGACGGTGGTTCTGGCGGAAGGACTGGTGCGAGATAATACCGCATTACCCTGCTGCCGTGAACCCGTACACATCGAGCGTGGCGGTCGTGGCTCCCGTGCCAGTCGCAGAGAGCAGCGTGTTGGCCGCAATTTTGATTGGGGTGATGAAGTGCATGGCCAACCCACGCCCATTGACGGCTTCGAGGTAGTGCGGGCCAAAGACGGCGGTCGTGGTGCTCTCCTCAAGCAAAATAGAGGACGCGGTGCCGGCCCCAATGGAGAACACGATGTCGGTCACGTAGAGACTCAAGCCCGCGCCGGGTGCCGCCTTGACGGTGGTATCCGCCGCAATCAAGCCCGTCAAGCGGGCCTTCCACAGGCGAGGTCCCGACAGGCGCACAAACACGGCCCCATCACGGTCCACGGCCACTCTGACCGCATCGGCTTCCGCGCTGACCTGGTTCGGGGGGGCCGTGTCGTCCATGTCCTGGGCGATCCCGCCGACCAACACTGGATTTCCGGCGACAGCCGCATCATGGGCAACATCCCCGACCACTTCCTGCGCGTTGGCGGGTTCGGTTTTCTGCTGGAGTTCCGTGAGGAGCTGCGAGATCAGATCGGCGAGGCGGTCAAACCCTTCACCAGCCATGGGCGGTCATCGGCCCTGATAGATCATCGGGAAACTCGGCTCGCCCCCGATCAGCCGCGCCCAGTTGATCCGGTAGTTGTTCTCATCAACGACCAAGGGGACCCAGACCCAGCCAGGCGGGAGTGGCGTGGATTTCGGGAGGAGCACCATGGACCCGACCGGCACGCAGGCCGGCTCACCCCGCTCCCCTCGATCTCCTTTCGGTCCAGGGATGATGGAGCCCTTGCCATCTGTTCCGTCGCGCCCCGGCAGACCTGGAGGTCCGGCGACGAGGGATCGCGGGCCTAGTGTCCCCGGTGGACCCGGTGGACCCGGTGGCCCCGGCACCGTCGAATCCTTGCCGTCGAGACCGGGAGGACCAGGATTGCCCCGGTCGCCCTTCTCGCCCCTGATGGACGGACCCGGCGGACCCGGCGGGCCGGGTTTGGTTGAATCGGTGCCGTCGCGCCCATCCTTGCCGGGTGGCCCCGGCACCGTCGAATCCCGTCCCCGGTCGCCCTTGGAACCCGGATCGCCCCGGTCGCCCTTGGGTCCGGGTGGCCCGGTCTCGATGATCCGCACCTCGGTCGGGTCCGTGTAGAGTTTTACGGCCATGGTATTCTCACGGTCGGGGGGTCCGGATTCTCAGTTTCAACGCCTCGACCTCACGCTCCAATTCGGCTTGGCGTTCCGCTTCTAAGTCTGTGAGTTTCCGCACCCGCTGCGTGACCTTGATTTGGTAGAGGCGATCTTCCAGGATCACGAGCTTCAGTTCATCGCCCTGACCCCGAATCTCATGCCGTAACTCCCGCACATCGGCGGCCTTCGCGTACCGGGCTTCAATCGCCCAGACCCCCGACCCGATAAACGCAACGAGGGTTCCGCCAGCCGTCAGCCGTTTCAGCACATCGTTGTTTTTCATTCTCGCGAGCGCACGAGGCAACTCACGCGATTTTGGTTGTTTGCCGTCCCAAACAGGCAGACGAGCGCATCGCCCGGCGTCATCACGAGTTCCCCCTGCATGGAATCACTCACGAGGGATCCGTTGTCCGCCACGGCCTCCGTCAGGTAGTAGAGCCGATAGAGCGAGAGGCTATCCGCCACGGCCGCAGTGGTCGGCGCCGTCGTCGCCCGCACGTTGAGGGCGTATCGACCTCCTGGAATCCCGCTGAGACCAGCGGCTTGCGTGAGGCCCCAATCAGATGGCGGCGCCCACACCACGAGGTTCTCCCCCGTGGACATCACCCCGGTGGAGGCGTCCTGAAGGAAGAGGTTGGCGAAGTCAGTCCATCCGCTGCCGGCCGCGTTGGTATACCGGACACCGCGCACGGCGCCGGCCCCCACGCTCGCGGTCCCCACGTCGAGGGAGATCGCGTTGAACAAGACCCTGCTGTGGGCCACGAATCCATCATCGCCGGTCGTGGTTTCGAGCGGTATGACGCCTGCGGCATCATCCTGTGCAATAGTCGTGTCATAGGTAAAGGGGGTCGCGGCATCATCGTCCCACGTCCCGGCACTCCAGAAGCGGTTCGGGATGCGAACCCCGATGCCCATGACGATGGCGCCGCCCGAGCGGTTATGGAGGTTGAATCCCCCGAGCCCGATCCCTTGCGTGACGGACTCCCCGATGCCGCCACCGGGCGCCCCCGTCAACGCCCCTTCCCGAGCGCCAAAGAGTTGGGTCGAACGCCCAAGGCTCGGGAGCCGATAGATCAGGCCGGTATTGTTCTGCTGGTTATCGGCGCCCCGAAGCCGGGTCGTGTAGGCCCGGTCGATGAGTTCGTACAGGCCGACGGGCTTCATAGCCGTGTCTGTGTGCCGCGTGCGATTGCCTGAGTCGAAAACGAATACCAGATCAGCATTTGCTGTGGGGAGGACGCATCGTATGGGGAGAGCCACGCGTACGGCACCATCTGGGGCCACGGACTCCCGCAGGTCGGGCACTGTGCTGGCTGATTCTTCATTCGCTTCCTTCCTTTTCAGTACTCCCGGCCAGAAGGCCGTGAAGCGGATGTGGGGCTTACCAGGGCGGCGTATCTTCGACGATCCGTCCGCGAGCTTGCAGTTCCTCCCGTTTGGCTTTCGTCGAGAGGACGCGCTTGATCTGGTCCGAGACCTCCTCGGACTTACAGCCAGGGGTCAGCGTCACCACCCGCCCATTCGGGAGGCGGACCCGCGTCGTCTGTATCACGATCAGCACGGGGTCTCTACGCGGCATCGGGGCGCTCTTCGATGGTGCCGTCCTTGAGCAGCGCCTTGAAGATCTCTGGCGGGAGGGCCTTGACCAGCTTGGCGTCCAGGTTTTCGGACTCTTCCGTGATCGGGTTGATGATCTGTCCGCGCGGGCCTGCGGAGAGCACCACCGAGCGCCCCCCGCTGGCCCGAATGTGTCGCGTCTTCGTGACGTAGTACATGCGAGACCTCCGTGTCGGCTAGGCGCCGATGATAAATTCCGCCCCGGCCGCCGACCGCCCGATGGCGATCCAGTCTACGGGGAGGGCCATCAGGGTATCGTCCGCCACGTCCCGCGCGGCTACGAACTCGTAATCGCCACAGTTCACCATGGTGCCCACGACGTTGACGTTGTTGGTCACTGGCGTGCCACCCCGGTCCAGGTATTTGTTGTAGAAGAAGTTGATGTTGGACATGCTGCCGATTGTCCCATCCGCTGGACCCACCCAGACGCCGGGACCTGGATTCAACAGGGTGCCAATGTCATAGGTCACGTTGTCCTGAAACCGGGTGTTGTAAAAGTTGCAGTGGTCAGGACGGTTCTCTAACGATTGACGGAAGACGATGCCCCGGATGACCCCCGCGATGACCAGATCGTAGGTGTTGAGCATCTGCGTGCCCGTGAGGACCAGTCCCAGGGTGCCCGTGGTATCACTCATCAGGCGGACGTTGCGAAGGGTGGCCCAGTGGTCGCTCAGGTCCGCCGTCAGGACGGCGGCACTACTGGTCTCTAAATCCATCAGGGGCTGCGCCCGATCGGCGTCTGCGGTATCGACGTTCCCGACCTCAAGGTCGGCGAGCACGAATCCACGCAAGTACCCGGTGCGGACACGAATCGTGGGGCCTGCGGTGGCTCCATCACTGACAATCTGTATCCGCCCTGCGTGCGCTCCACCGGACCCGTAGATCCCAATGTCCCGCTTGTTCATGCGGCCCGCCGACCCTGTGGTGCCCGTCCCAGAGCCAAAGTCCAGGTTCTCCCGCCAAATACCAGGGCCGACGATGATCCGGTCCCCACGACCATCCACAGTGTAGGTGAGTGCGCCACTCGCGCCCCCAATGGTCAGAAAGGGCTCGCTCCGACTTCCCTGCGCCGACACGCCGGTGGCGCCGGCCGCGTCCGCTCCACCTTTGGCCACCCAGATGATCTTGGGGAGTGACCCATCGGTGTGCTTACCGCTGATGATTGACGGAAACGCGAGTTTATCAATGCCGATGCTTGCGCCTGGGTCGATGTTCTTTTCCTTGATCATCTGACACTCCTTTCGGCCTTTCGCCAGTGTGGCGAGGCGCCTACCGCCTGTTGTGGGCTTAGAGGACCAGGAGGACGAGGAAGGCGAGGGGACCGACCACGCTCAGAATCTGTGCCCACCAGGCACGCCGATCCGCAGCGTCAACCCGCCGTTCCGCGCGGTCGAGGGCGGCGTCGGCCTGCGTCAAGGCGCGATCATACCGCTCGAAGATGGCCTGCGTCAAGGTCTGCTGCTTCTGGCGCAGCAGTTCGATCTCCTCCGCGATCTTCACGGCCGCCACGAGCCGCGCATTGGCGTCTTCGAGCGTTTTGACTTGGGCCAGGAGCGTCGTGAGTTGGGCTGTTTGGGCGTCCAGCGTGGCCCGCAACCCCGCCAGCTGCTCGATGGCCCGACGCGCCTCTCGCAGCTCTTCGACCAGCGCCGGGACCTTGGCTGCCTCGATGAGGGCACCGGCATGAGGCGCCGGCTGTCCGGGTTGGAGTTCCTCGGCGGCGTGTGTCGGCCCCGGCCACAGGAGGAAGAGCACCCATAGGCTAAAACCCCAAGAGCGTAAGCGCACGCACGCCCTCCGTCAAGGTCGTAGGGGCCGGGGGGCGCGGGCGCGCCTCAAGATCCCGAAGATTGGCACGCAACCGGATAACTTCCGTCGCCTGCGCGGTGGCGGTGGCCGCTAAGGCGCGGGCGCGCATGCGATCCGCTTCAGCGGCCTCGACCGTGGCCCGCAGTTGCTTGGTAAGTCCGACCACGGCGGCTTGCGCATCCACCAATTCCTGTTTCTGCGGGGCGATCTCATCCCGTACCGCCTGGAAATCTGGACGCTTCAAGGTCCCCCGATCCTGCCAGAATGACAGGGCCAGAAATCCCGACGCCCCCAGGAGGAGGATGAGGAGTCCCCACAGTGCCGTTCTGCGCATAGCGTAACGAGAGCCATTTACTGGCGGCGGTGGAGCCGCACACGACGGTCCCAAACGCCAAGATGGCCCACGCATCCACGCCCACGGTCCAAGCCGTCCGAAGGAACGCGGCCGTCAGGGTGCAGTAGCCCACATGCGCCCACACTTTGGTGTGACTGGCGCGCCCGGTGCCGGGATCGCGGATCAGGTCCGACCAGTGCATTGCTCATCGCAGGAAGAGGCGGCGGATGACGCCGCCCCAGGAGTACTCGTCCCCGTGGATCACGGCCCGCCACGCGGAATGAAAGACCAGGAGCCCCGCGACGACGCCAAATCCCCTGATCCCAGCGTCCACGGTCCAGTGCCACGCTATGGCGCGCGCGAGGAGCGCCACGATAGCCCCGCCGAAGTAGCCCGCCGCCGCTAGTCCGATCAAGGCGAAATACGCCGGGATGCCCGCTTGGACATCCCGGCGCGCAAAGCCAAAGAGCGCCAACACCTTCTGGATCATGGCCCCATCGTTACTCGGTGTACACCAGCCCGACCTGCGTCCCGCTTGCCGTGCTCAGGGTGCCAGCTTCCAAGCCGGCCTCGGTGCCGAGTACGCTGGACCACCGACAGGCGGTGTCAAAGACCAGCGCCCGGAAGCCATACGCCGTCACCCGGTTCCGGGGAGCGTAGAGATACCCGAGGGTGTTCGTGGTGCCTTCGACGACGGTCGCGGTGTTGTACAAGGCGATATAGGCATCCTCGGCGGCCATCGAGTTATCGATCACACAGCCGAAGAGCCGAATCGCGTTGGCTTCCACCGTCACCTCGTCCACCCCCGCGAAGAGCGTATAGGCGCTCACCCGGGGTGTCCCGGTTTCCCGGAAGTCCATGACCATGTGCCGGAGGGCTTCTCGCCAGGTCCAGAGGGACTGATCGGACCTGGCTGTTGCCACCCCAGAGATCAGGGCATCCACTTGATGCTGAATCCGACTCCAATCAGCCATAACTCTCTCCTTGCGTATGATTAGGCACGGCGGGAATGGCTCTCCGTGGCCACGGCGGCTCGATCCTTGGGGTTGGCCAGCGAGAGGAATGTGATCTCCTGATCCCGCGCGGCCATATTGGCCCGATCAAGCAGTTCGGGGCCTCGATGGGTCAAGAGGGCGGGGACCGCGCCCTCGGGTGCAGCATAGGTGTCATACTCCTTGTCGATCCCTTGCACGAGGAGGGCGCGGACATCCTTCCCCGTGATCGGGTCCGACCGAATGATGCTCTTCCGCCGACAGAACATCGCGACCTCCTGCATGAGGACCTTCACCTCTCCGGGCGCCCAGCGATAGGGGCTGTCCGTGTTGAAGGCCGCGTCAAACTGGATCTCGACGGGCTCGCTATAGCGGTTGAGCACATTTAGCAGCGGCATTGTTACATCTCCCCAAACTCGTTAAGGATCGATATGCCTACTAATGTACGCCTTCATGTCGGCGTGCCTCCTGCGACTATGCCAGGTTCAGGGCCACGACGCTCGTGGTCAGGCCGTCTATCCGGAAACACGAATTTGGCCGCTGCATGACAAAGTTGTCCCGCATGTAGAACAGGGCCGTGAAGCTGTGGGTGGACCCCGCCGTGTCCAACTGTAGGATGCTACCCATCCGATCCTCCCACCGGCCTTCGACACTCATGAACCGGAGGAAACTGGACGTGTCCAGTCCCATCCAGGTCCCGTAAGGGAAATGCTTCTCTTCCCGGATCGGGACACGGCCAAACGCGACGTACTCCCCCTTGACGACCTGGGCCGCTTTGGTGCCGGCGTCTGGATTGCGGAGGTCGAGACCCGTGTACCGCCGGTCGCCTTCCATGGCCGCCAGATAGGCACGCCGCGTGGAGTGATGCATCATGTGGGCCGTGATATTCCCCTGGCCGCGCTGCTCCGCCACATCGATTTCGCGCTGAATCAGATCGCCGCTGATCGCCCCGGCATTGGCCACGACGCGAGACTGGAGAATCGGGTAGGAGGTCCGGTTCGCCCCGAAGTACTGGTTGACGAGCCCACCATCATCGACCATCCCCATGAGGCCCATGGTCGGTGCATTGAAGTCGGTGTCTTCCACCTGCGTCACGGTGGTCGCGGCCGCACGCACGAGCACATCGTTATCGGCCAGATCGGCGGTGTTGGCCTGGAAAACGACGGTATCGGAATCCGTGATGGAGTCCACCGTGAGGGGGGTATTGGCGACGAGCGCATTGGCGCGAACGGCCGCCACGATTTGCCCAGGGGAGAGGAAGCGGGTCCCGTTGGTCGCTTGCGTCAGGCCGCCCGGATCGTCCACATCGACGGAGACGGCGTTGGCCGCCGGGTTGCCATTGACGCGGCACAAAATCCCGGAGCCGAACCCCACGACTTGCTCGTTCCGGTACTGGACGATATCGCGGATGAGCCCGTCCATCTCTTCCATCGCCATGTTGAGAAACGCCCCGCGGTTACTCTCCGATTGGTCGATGACCTGGACGGTCATGTTGATCCGTCCCGTGGTATCCACATAGGGGACATACAGCACGAGGTAGTTCTGGTTGCCTGCCGTCGGCAGGATTCTGCCTTCGGGCGTAGTTTTCACCCCCTGGTTCCGTCTGATGTGGGTCGTGATGCGCGCCCGGCGCCCATCCGCCACCTCGGACTCTCCCTCCTGCGCGAGATCCAGCGCAGTGGTCTTGTAGTTGATTTGGGACACGATATACGGGGCACCAATGTCTCGGAAGGCTGCATCGGCGTTCGATAGGGTTTGTGGCATCCAACGACTCCTTTAGGGGACCAAGCCCCATGGGGTGATCGGACACGAGCGGGCGAGAGTTTGGTTACCCCAGGGCATCCTTGAACGCGGCGCGCACGGCTTTCCGGTCAGCGAAGTCGAGGCCGCGCTCTCCACTCCCGGCACCCGCCCCCCCCGCTGGGGCCGCATTCCGTGGGCGGGTGCCCACGAGGGCGGCGACAGCGCGGCGGTCTCCAGACCGCAACGGGTCAATCACGGCCGCCTTGACTTCCTCGAACCCTTCCTTGATGACCGACCGGTCCCCCCGCCAGAACCGCGCTTGGCGCGACGTGTCTTGGTTCATCCACTCCTTAATCCCGGCGGCAACGTAGGTATTCAGTTTGGGGTCGTCCACCTTCACATTGGCCGCCTGTTGGAGTTCCAACTGGTAGGCATAGGCCGCTGTCACCAGGGTCTCGGACGCGGTTTTGGAGGCTTGCTCGACGACATCGGCCATCTTGGGAATGCGATGCAGATGTTGCAGTTCCGGGAGAATGCGCCGCAATTCAGTCACGACGGCCTTCTCTTCTGGCGTCTGGTCGGCCTCTTTTCTGCCGGTCAGCATGGTCGCGACCTGGTCGATAACTGCCAGGCGCTTGCCCGCCGCCTCAAGCGAAACGGTCATCGCGTCGAGCCGCCCCGTGAGCGTGTCGTACTCCGCCTTCGAGACAAACTCCTGTTTGGGTTCGCCTGCGGCCACCTCCGTCGAGGCGGCGGCGGCTTGGTCGGCCAGGTCTTCCTGCGTGGTGTTGCGTTGGTCGTCGGGCATTACTTTTTCCGTCCAGCCTTGGCCGCCAGCTTGGCGTTCCCCGCATGGGCCAAGAGCTTCTTGGTCGAACTGGTCTCGCCCTGTGTCTTGAGCCCCCCCTTCCCGGATGGGGCCGGATCTCCGACAAACCGTTTCATGCGCGACCTCCTTGGTGGGTCCCACGCCGGACCCCGGCGTAGGGAATTGGGGCACCAGACTGACGAGCCTTGCTCAAGGCAATGGCCACGGACTGCTGTTTGGCCGCCTCCACCCCCTTCTTCTTGCGGGTACGGGCCACAATGGACGGCGGATCGGACTTGACCTCGGAGAAGGCATCATGGAGCTTCGAGCGGAGGGTGCCTGACTTCACGCCCAGGAGCCTACCTGACATATGCGCCACATGTCAAGCAAGAAAAAAGTCAGGTGGTGCCCTAATTTGAGAGGTGTCTCTCTATGGGTCTCCGTGTGATTATCACCCTAGCTCCCGGAGCTCCTTCTGGTGACATTTTAGGTGTGCGACCATCGAGGGCGTGCCCTGGTGGGCCTCCCGAACTACAACGTAATCTTCACCCTTGCCGAGAACCTCTGTGCAGTAAAGGCACAATTTCACCTCACCCCACAAGTTTTCTGAAGCCATCTCGGAGACCTCCAATCGTTCAAGGTTAGATCGCTTAGGTAGTGGTACGTTATAAATTCGCGCGGGAATCGAAACTGGAGAAGAAAGATCGAAGATGTTCACAATCGCGGGAGTTGGGATGGTCATGTCCCCACAGCCCTGACGCGCGACCTGTCCGTTCACGGCATCAGCGATATGGGGAACGATGACCTTGCAGTCTGGCTCGTCGCGCAGTAGCCACCCAACCGAACGGCAGAGCAGCGGCTTCGCGTGGCTCCCCTCAAGCGGTTGCCACTCGGAACTGCACCCATACGAATCCAGCCACTCGATTAAAACCAGCCGCACCGCTACTTCTTCTTGGGGTGAGGCCGATTCACCAGGGCCGATCCTGCCGCGCTTTTAGCCTTCGGTGGGGCGTTCGGGTTACGCAGGATGTTGGCGGCAATGGTGCCGACTCGCTTTGAGGTTTTTTGGTAACCCATTTTCTTCACCTCCTTCCCTTCCCGTCTATATATAGCCCGGTCTCGCATTGTCAAGAGAAAAATACCTTGACTCCGTGGCCGGGCACGCATACACTTTAGGCGTGGCTCGAAGGAAAAATCCCTCTGCCGTCAAGCTGGGGCGTCTCGGTGCCAGCAAAGGAGGCCACGCGAGAGCCGCCAAGCTGACTCCTGAGCAGCGCCGGGAGAGCGCGCGAAAAGCTGCTGAAGCCAGATGGACAAAGAAGTCCAAGGGAGAGGGAACCGCCCCATAGCTGGATCGGTCCCCCTCCTTTTGGCCCGAACGGAAATCTTGTGGCAGACTGGTGGTGGGCGTGCTAGGATCGGAACAAAATCAGCGAGTGCTCAGATCATAGCCCTTGCTCTTTAGCGCTGAAGATTTTGGCGGGGGAGGCAGGATTCGAACCCGCGAGCCGGGTGCAGCCGGCTAGCCGATTTGAAGTCGGCCGGTTTCGACCACTCACCCACTCCCCCGCCAAAGCGTGAGGCTGGGCCGCTAGGTCCGGCCTCACGTTTCTTCACCCTCTGCGCATCTCGATCAAGCCGAACGTGTTCTTGTCGGCTCGGTAGAACATTGCTTTCCGCTTGACCCATCGAGACAGGGCACCCACGAGCGTCGGTGCCTTGACCTTCTGGCCTCGGGTCTCTATCGCCCTGACAAGATCCCGGACGTGTAGAGGCCTGCCAGCCGAACG
>ERZ1292625.3165-Hain-H41-01um-R1-3165-length-13808-cov-4_pt1 | contig 13808 bp, 24 predicted proteins | sample MGYA00564400_ERZ1292625 | MGnify/ENA primary metagenome ERZ1292625 (study PRJEB36523, sample SAMEA6512639) | groundwater metagenome | collected 2019-01-08 | study: AquaDiva: Metagenomics assemblies of 32 groundwater samples | reverse complement strand
TAATTCATTACAAGTCCACACAACAAATTGCCATTTATCTGTTGGGACCGTTAATGCACTACTAACTGTAACAACTCCTCCTTTATTAAAGGCATGCAATGAATTTTGGTAAAACATTCCAGCTCCCGTGGAGGCGGTTCCAAAGTTGAATAGCCCTATATATCCACCATCTGCGCCAGAAAAAGAGGTACAATTGAGCCACATACACATGGTGAAACTTTCTCTAAATGTATAGGTAGCCCCACAATTTAACCTACCATTAGCTGTTGGAAACAACATTCCACCTCCCATCTGTGATCCTGTCCACACGCCTCTACTGGCAAGGTCAAATGTTCCTATATTAGACTCACTTATAATATCCCTGACTTTATTCCCATTGTCTTCATTAAAAAGCCAATAACCTACAAGACCCCTTGCGAGGGGATGTGCTCGGTTATATAGAATTCCTGCTTTTGGCTTTGTAAACCACTTTGGATTATACACTATTCTTCCTTAAACAGATTGTAGTAAAAACTCTCTCCGTTCTCCAATCCTATTTTAATGTGGCCCCAAAGAACGCCAAGTACAAAGAAAGGGGATAACAGTATTTTTTGTATTGTTTTCATTGGTTATCTTGAAGTAGCGTCAATATCATCGGCGTTCACTATATATTTATACATAGAGGATACGTTGCTGACGGTGAATAGTTTTTCGAAATTAGTTGCTATCTTTTTTGCCTGAGCGGTTAGGTTAGTAGTAGATACGCTTGCTGCTCCGAGTATAGTAGCGAAGTTAGTTCTAACCTGCGCAGCGGTTGCGTCTACCTCATTCCCGCCAATGATGGCAAACCATCCGTTCTGTTTCTGAACAGTAAGTGCCTGAAACTCCGTCATTACTAAGTACTTATTCAAATCCTTCGGGTTCAAATCTGGTCGCCACAAATCGAGTTGCGGAGATGCGTTTGTATTATAATAATCGGCGATTGCCTGAAAGTTAGTTTCCTGTAAATTGGCATTCATTGTCTTCCCGTTGGGTAGAACGGTGTTTAATTTACTGTTGATGTCGGTTTTTAAAACCGCTATATTTGCCGGAGAAAGACTTGTTATTAATTGAAATACTGCCATTAAATGTGTTTTTAAAAGGTTTATCCTACGCTGTCCCAGCTAATCATGTCAACTTCGATAGCAAAGGCTTGTGTAAATAAAGATCCATCTGCGACGACTCTAAGTCTACTTACTGAAGTTAAATCAAGTTGGGCTACAAACATCTCAGCAAGATCAAAAATATCAGAGGCAGCAGCGGTTTGTTCAAAAAGCAACCCATCTTCAAGAGTAACAGAGACTCCTGGAGAAACAGACTTTATTCTATGCCACTCAGAACTTCCGATAGTGGTGTTGAAAATAAATATCAATTCACCCGCTGTTAAGTTAGTGGTAGATCCTACCGCTACTACTGTTTCCCCAGCGGGTTCGGTGGCGGTGAGAGCTTCAGTTTCGCAAGTTGCAAAACCAGTGGTAAAAGTAGCAAGTGGATACCAGTGACCATTGAGTGAGGCTTTTGAGCTGGCTTCTATTCGGATATTAACCCCCACTCCTGCCGCGGTAACTGCCTCGCGTCCAAAATGGATAAATATTGTTGCACCCAATTTATTAGCAGTACTGACAACAGAACTCGTAGCCACAGAACTTGCCGATACCGTTTGAAGAGCCATTACGGAAGTCCCTACAGTCTTTGTCGCATCTACTTCTGGTAGAGTAGCAAGGGTTACATCGTTGTTTGTACCTAAATTGACTAAAAGTCCATCAGCCACAGTCCCCTGAATTGGTTGAACCACATTGGCCGCAACTTCCATCAGCATTACATTGCCGGTTATAGTAGCATCGGTATCTCCTTCGGTATACTGTGTTCCTCCCCCAAATGTATCTACAAATGCGCCGGCAGAACTTACTATTTGAGTATACGCCGCACCGTAATTCGTACCGCGTTGTGCCACGTTATCACCGTTGGTGGTAACAAGAGCACCTGGCGTGTCTGATCTAACCAATATAGTTGCTGTCCCTATTGGATCGGCGGCAGCTACAGCATCTTCGGTATATTGGGTTCCTCCGCCAAAAGAAGTTATCTGATCTCCATTGGCATCTACTATTGCAGTAGTTACCGGATTACTGTTAGTTAAATCTAAAACGTTAGCATAACGACCCCTCGTAACTCCGTCCTCTATCACCCCGACCGTAGCTCTTTTTACATCTATTCTTGCGGCAGCAATGTCGTTTTCGGTCAGGGCCGTACCCGCCACCTCGTCATAGATAAACCCTATTGGTTGTAACTTGGTAGTGCCGTCGGTAAAACCAGCGTTATCCGCCAATTTCTCTGAATCCTGAACAGCAAATGTTCCACCGTTGTCGACAGTAATACTATTGCCGGAGTCGTTTATCCCAACTTCATCCCACGTACCGCTTTGTGTTACTGCAACGGTTCCCGTTATCGTAGTTGATGTAAGACTTACCGGCAATGTTTCCCCGGAAAAAACCTCCACCTTAAGTCGTCCATTTGCATCAACCTGTAAAGGTGATATTTCATTTGTTGTATCTACAAGTGTGGTATCCGCATCACGTCTTACCGCACCAACTATAAATCCTTTTGAACTTGCTTCGGTATATGTAGCTGTACCTAAAACGGCAACCGGATCGTCTATTAATTGAAGGGCGGTTAGCGCAGCCCCGCTTTCCTGTACTGCGAACGTACCGGCGTTGGTTACAGCAATTGTGGTATTACTAAATGCAATAGTTCCGTCAACAGTGAGAGTACCGCCATTATCATCAACACTCAGTTCTCCGGTTGAATCGCTGGCTATTGTAACACGTAGAGCAGTGGTTTCAACTCCTCCGCCAACAACAGAAAGTTGGGGATTATCAACAGTAATGGAATTTCCAGAGTCATTTATACCAACCTCATCCCACGTTCCACTTTGAGTAACGGCTACTGTTCCTGTAACAGTGACATCATTATTTCCGCCGAGATTTACCAATAATCCATCAGCTACGGTTCCCTGAATGGGTTGAAGAACATTACTTCCTACTTCCATCAAGACCGCCATTCCGGTTATAGTTGCATCTGTATCGCCCTCAGTATATTCCGTACCAGCTCCGCCGAATGAAGTAACCTGATTCCCGGAGGCATCGACGATTGATACATTTAAAGAATCAGAAGCACCTGTATCCCGAACAGTAGCGGTGCGGGTTGCGTCACCTATTATCACGTTTACCGGAGTGCCAATAGGAGCATCGACGGTAATGCTGTTTCCGCTATCGTTTATCCCAATCTCGTCCCACGTGCCACTCTGAGTGACAGCCACAGTGCCCGTTATAGTTGTGGATATAAGGTCTACGGTTATGCTGTTGCCGCCATCTTGTATATTAACCGCACTTGCACCGGCAGCGTTATTGATAGTAACGTCACCTATATCCACACCAGAATTGGCGGAAAGAGTGCTTCCAGAAACATCTACTTTATCAGTTGCAAATACAAGATTACGTATATCAAGATCAGTAGCACTTACAGGAATAGGATTACCCGCGTCATTCGTTATCTCAACAGTACCAACAGTTATACTTCCGCCGGTAACATTTACATCAATAACGTCAGTTTGCTTTACATATAACTCACCTTTATTGGTGGAACGTAATGCGATATTATCACCATCGGTGTCTGTAACGGCTGCTAACGTATCGGCACGAACCGCCATATTCATGTATCCCCCGGGATCGGCATCCGCAGGATCGTCTTCGGTGTAAAGAGGAGAGCCACTGAACTGAAGAGTATTCCAGTCACTTACGCCATCGCCTATTTTAAACAACTGAGCGTCTAAATCCAAGCCCTGCTCGCCGTCGGCAAGTATGGGGTTTACTGTTGTCCAGTTAGCTGCGGTATCGCGCCTTACCTGAATGATCGTCGAAATGAGTACCTCCTTATGTTTTAGTTATGCTCCGCCTCCGTTAACGAATTGAACGGCGGTGTAGATTGAAGCGGCATGTCCTCCTTCGAGGTTGGGTGAAGTCCCCCCGCCGCAGCAGTTAGTTTGAATATCTATTATGTCGTTTTGAATATCTGTAATGTCGTCACCTATATCCCCTATACTTCCGTCAAAACCAGTAAGTACATCCCATATATCGTCAAGATACGGACGCAGTGGAAGGTGTGGAGGATGAATGATCGGGGGCATATTATTCGACAGTAATAATTACTGTATCTACCGATGTTTCAGCACAAGGGCAGTCTTTGCAATCGAGGGATATTGTCCATGCGAAGGTGTTATTTCCGGCGGAAAGACCTGAGACCTTAGTATTATATTTCTTCTTATTTTTGATAACTGCACTTCCACTGGTAGTCCAACGACCACATCCGATGGTAGGAATATTTCCATCCAACGTAGCGTAGGTAACGGAAACAGTTTGATCATCACCGGCATCGGCGGTAGTTACTTCACAACAGCAGTCAGTCATTGAATATCTTGATTTATTACCCCCATTACAACCACAACTATTCCGCCAATTGCCGCAAGTGCAACTCCTTCCTTCCATCCGGCAATAAATCCGAACAAGGCCGAACCCGCTATAACGTAGTTAAATCCGCGGAGAATACCTTTAAACCCAAATGGATTCCTGAAAATCAACCAAAGACAGAATACGATGAAAACCGCGGTTAGCACCTGAGAACTAATTATACTTAGTACTTCAATCATTTTCGTCTACCGCTAATACCGGAATGAGTTACCCTTGGCCGTCCTATTGGGCGAGTGGCAACGGCCTTAACGGTAGCAATGGAACTGACCTTCGGCAAGGAATTGATTTTAGCCTCTACCGAGGCAACAGATTGGGATGCAGCTTGAGCTGCTTTTTTACGGCAAGATGAACACATAGAACGGGTTTTAGGGATTATTTCTTTTTCGCCGGGAACCTTTTTGCCTAACCCGGCGTTACTACAAAAGTACAAAATGTTAGCCCAAACCACAAGCGAACGGGTAAGTATATTCAGGCTTTTCGTAAATATCTACAATGGAATGAGTAAAAGACCAAACTATATAGCAGCCGTAGACCCAGGATTACAAGGAGCCATTTGCGTAATAGAATCTCCAAGTGGAAAGTTAGCGAGTAAGTTTACTTTTGACAAGGATTCTTCCGGCAAAATAGATTGGATTAAAATGCGCGAACTTGTGGAGAAAATCAACGATGTGTACTCGCCGACGTGGGTTGTTGAAAAACTTCAGCCTATTTTTGGAATAAGTAAAAGCTCGGCATGGAGTTTGGCCGATAATTGGGGCACGATTAAGGGGATACTTATAGGGCTGTATTGTCCCGATTTTATATTAGTCACTCCCAAAGATTGGCAGAAGAAAGTCCATATACCGACCGATGTTGTTTTAAAGAAAGGAAAGAAAACGAAAGACCCCAAACTGACAAGTCTGAAATCGGCGGAAAGACTGTACCCCCGTGAGTCATTTTTGTACGGAGACAATGAGAAACAAAGTGGAAGACGGACGAAGCCGAACTTAGGAATCGTAGATGCGTTACTTATAGCACATGCCAATCTTTAGAGTACAGTCCGGTGATTTAGATATAAATGTCAGGGCTATTACGGCGAAGACAGCCGCCTTTTTGGCGGTAAACCGTTATCCCAATAATCTTGGTACACTTATATCAGTAACAGATAAAGAAGGTATAGAAACTACGTTTTCAGCATATCGTATACTTGAAGATATGGATTTAGAAATACCGGAGGATCAGAATTAAAGTCTTTCCGCCAAAAATAGAGGAAGATGAGTCTACACATGTCGAAGCAGAAAATGATGAAGAGGAAGATTGGACGGGAAGTAATTTAATGGGAGGTTAAAACAACATAATATGAAAAATACATATATCTTTTGGCGGAAGAAAGATACCTTCAAATATACTTTCACCAAGTCGTGGGTCAAAGACGTAATTGACACAGACAAAGGAGAACTTCTGGAATTAATAGATTACGAGGGCTGTCATAGCATTTCACCTATTCGCTACCTTGTTTCAGATCTTGAAATTGTAAAGATTAAAGACGAACAGAAATGACAGATAAAGAATTACTAATGTGGTATACCCGAGGTTGGTATGATGAGTCTAAAAACAAGGATGATGTTTATTCTATTGAAGGTCTTCCGGCAAAAGCATACCTTCTCGGCAGACAGTATTATTGGGCGGGAGATGATGTTAGTTCCGCGGACGAAATGAGTGATGAAGAACTGATTAAACTGATTAGAAATGGATGAACAGCTAATACTACTACGATATAGACAGAAGCCTCCGGAGGGATATCATTTAGTGGATTTAAGTGATGTTTCAAAACAGATTTGGAAGAGGCTTTCTCCGGCAATTATTTCAAATGTTTATTGCTACGGTGGATTGAGTTCAAAGACGATGCACAACGCATGGACATACTCTCACGTTTATCCCGAACACGATGACGGTGGTAAACCAAACGCCGACTGGTATACTTGGAGGGATACCGGATTTTCGCGGGAAAAAGCAATTATCAAACCAATGAAAGACAGCAAGCCCATTTACATTTGGTGGAATGGAGTACGATTTGGTGAAATAGAAGCACGTAAGAACATATACATCCCGCTATACCTAAGATCAATAAAGAACAGTCAGACGTTTAAAGAACTTCGAAGACTATACGAAAGAGGAAATAAACTGGCGTTAAAGGAATGGCATTCCTACCCACTTGATGACGGAAAAACCTCAAAAGACGCTTTAAACGACATCAGCAGGAACTTTTCGTATGCCTTCATCGTTTATCACTTATTGACTAATTGTGAACTATTATGATAACAAGAGAACAAATAGAAGAAGCATTTGGCGACAACCGAGAATCCTTTAAAACAAAGAATATAGACCATGACTTTGTGGCGATTTCCTTACTTAGAGATCGGATTCCTTATGATAAGTGTAAGAACATAATTGTCGCAGCAGAACACGACTCTTTATACCTGTGCCAAGTAGATAAGGCACTTCCTTATTTAGACGAAGATGATTTGGGGGTTCTTGCCGACTGCAATGTGGTTATTAATGACGATAATGATTGTTTATTTTTATTTGTATAACTTTGACCGCCGAAAATGACATTTGAATTAAGCGACGAACAAGTTCAAAGGTTTGTAATTTGGCGGACAAAATTGGAAACCAAACACAAGAGGTACGGAAAATATCGTTTTGAATTCAGCAGCAGTGGAATAGGCGAAGTAGTAAAGGTAAAGAGCGATTTGACACATAAGAAATTAAATTTGACAGATTACGATAAATGGTAGCATGATATACGAAAAAGATGAGATTCATCCCGAGGCGGTTGTACGAATTGCCGATCCCGTGTTTGAAGGTTACGCGATTCTTATTTCCGCCGACGGGGAGTTGTTTTCAGAGATGGAAAGCGATCTGAGCCGCGTGACGGTTGCCCAAAGATGGCGTGTACAGTTTTTGCCGGTAAAACCTGAATTACAATTAACAATCAGTGAAAGATTCACACAAGCAGCTCAAAAGGAACGCATTACTCATAGAGTTATTAGATTCAACGCCGGATGTTTTACAACCGCGTATAAGAAGTACGGAGGAGAACAGTCTGACGATAGTATAGATCGAGATTTATTACCCGATATCTTCCTGTTCGATTCGTTCTGAGATGAAAGGCAAACGTTTACATAAACCTTGGCCTGTTTACTCCGCTGCGGGTATTCAACTTCTATTGGTGGTACTTAAATTACTAAATGTATTGCTATACCCGTGGTGGGCTATACTATTTTTGGCGGAAGGAACTGTTATTACAATACTAATTTTAATAATCTTTATACTACTAACTAAATGACGCTACTTATTCTTGGACTACTTACGGTAATGCTTTATCTACTTTCTCAGGATGGAGATAACAATTTTCCGCCAAATAATACGATATGATAATAGAATACGGAGAACACTGCTACGGAGAGTATCTAAGAGTTGGAGGACAGGACTTCGACGTAATGGACTACGCGGATAAGGCGGACTGGATGGCCGTAATATTCTCCAACCTCGATGACGGTGCTAAATTAAAGGTGCTGATCTACGCTCTCGGCAGTTTGCCGGGAGAAACCTTTATATCAGAGAAATTCGATCAATGCGATCAGTGTGGAAACTATAATTCGAGTACCGTAAGAGAAATAAAAGAATGAATTTTAAGAATACCTACGTATTCGATTTAGAAACCTACAAAAACCTACTGGTGTTTGTAGCTAACTCCTTGGAGGACGAGAGTATTTACCATAAGTTCGTGGTGGGTGATGTTCAAAACGACTACGATAAGATAATGGGGTTTTTAAAGACACGTCCTACTCTTATATCGTTTAACGGATTGACCTTTGATTCTCAGATTCTGGAATTAATGTGGAGATCTGATAAGCAGGTTTCTCCGGCAGAAATATGTGATTTCATAGACGATATGTTTAAAAAACGAGAAGAGAATCGTTTTCACGTCGCATATTCTGAGTGGGACTTATCGTTCCCTCACCTTGATGTGTTCGCCTTCAATAACTATCAGAACCCAAGTAGAATGACCTCTTTGAAGTGGTTGGAACACACCCTTCGCTTAGATAAGATGGTGGATTTACCGTTTCCGGTAGGTTCTGTTATCCCGCCGTCGAGTGTGTCTAAAGTAGTTAGTTACTGCAAACAGGACTGTGATGCGCTTAAAGCGTTTTTTAAACGTTGTTTACCAATGGTTACTTTGCGCAAAGAATTGGCGGAGAAGTTTGGTAATCCTCGCATTTACAATATGGCGGACTCTTCAATAGGAGAATATCTTCTAAAAGAGGCGTTGAAGAAGCACGGTATGAAAGAGGCGGATTTAAAAAAGACTATTCCGCGGAAAAAGGTCGTTATAAAAGATATCCTTCTCGACTATATCGTTTTTAAAAGTGAGGAATTCAATACTGTACTGAATACCTTTCGCAACATGACGATTGAAAATATCAATGTAGACGGTTTAAAGAACGTACACAATCAGGTTGTGGAGTTTAAAGGGGACAAGGCGGTATTCGGGGTTGGAGGAATCCATCTCGCGACAAAACCTGGAGTATATAAAGCCGACGATGATTACGTGATTGCATCCGTTGACTGTAAATCGTACTACCCGTTCTTAAGTATCGTAAATGGTTTCGCACCGGAGCACCTTGGCAAAAAGTTCTGTGACGTGTATAAGGATCTTTATAACGAGCGGCTAAAATACGCCAAAGGAACCGCAATGAATTTTGCATTGAAAATCGCCTTAAATGCGGCTTTCGGGAAATCCAATAACCAATACTCGTTCCTATATGATCCCAAAATGACTCTTGCCATTACAATTAACGGTCAACTTCTTCTCGCAATGTTGGCGGAAGAACTGAGCAATATAGGACAGTTATTAATGGTAAATACCGACGGTATGGAGATACGACTGTTGAGAAAAGACATGGATACCCTTAGAGACGTTTGTGCGGAATGGGAGGCGTTAACGGGATTGGAGTTAGAGTATGGGTCTTACAAGCTCGTGGTTCTAAAAGATGTTAATAATTACATCGCAGTGACGGAGGATGGAAAGGCAAAACGCAAGGGGCTTTTCCAACTGTATCAGGACTATACGGGCGATGATGGGTCAGAACACACCCTGCACGGTGCACCTAACGGTACGATTATTCCAAGAGCGTTATTTGACTATTTTGTAAACGGTATTCCGCCGGAAGAAACGATAAATAACTGTAACGACGTATTTGAGTTCGCCTATGGGATTAAAGGGAGGAAGAACTTTGAATACTGGCTGATATCCGCAGATGAGGAAGGAGTAACTGACATCGAAACCAGAAGTGAAAGAGCCGTCCGCTTTATAATTAAGAAACGGGGAGCGAACCTGTATAAGTTTTGGTTGGACGACCGTCGTACTAAATTGCAGAGTGTTAAGAAGGGATTTCTGGTTGAGACTGTAATGTCGGTCAAAAACCGGGGAGAAATAATCACTATAAAGAAAGGTAAGAAGGGAGAACCGTCCACTGTTCAGGTTAACTACGAACCAAACAGGGACTTCTATATCGGCGAATGTGTTAAAATTATTAACGAAATAGAAAGTGGAGAAAAGACGGAGGTGGAACTAATTTCCGAACCCGATGGTTATAGTGAAAGTGAATAATTATTAGGAAATGTCTTTCCGCCAAAACACGAAACTATGGATATAATCTGTGACGAACTTAACAAAACCAAATCGAAACTACACGATCAGTGGATAGTTGAAGAAGCCATGATAAAAAAAAAGAAGGCCATTAAAGAACAGAAAAAGGTCGAGAAGGCCAAAGAGCGCGATACTTTTATCAAGTGTTTTAATGCCACATATCCTCACATGAGAGCCCGTAAGCCCTGGTTTGGTTTCGACCGTTACGAATCTTTAGATGTAATTATTGGCAGGAGAGAGTCTTATAAAGTTGCGGAAGTCAGACTCCACTACGATGATGGAGGTTATGGCTTATCCACAGAAATATGTAACTATCAGTCATTCGGATCTCTTGAAAAACTTGTTGCTTCACAAAAGTTCACTGATTGTTTAAAACCAAACGCATATCCCTATACAATACCTTTCGATTAAATTGGCGGAAAACATTTAACATAAAGAACTATGGATTTAATACAACAGAAGTTAGAGGAAGTATTGACTTTAGCAATAGACAAGGAAGACGTTAATACTGAAATAGTGTTAAAAGCGTTAATCGGATGTCGTGAGAGTTATTTAGATCACATCTTGTCCGCCGAAGTTCAGAATCTGGTAGTACAGACCTTACTACCGATGATAGTGGAAGAACGACGACAGATGGCTGTTTTAATGAATTAAGTATGGGAATTTATTATATAACGCACTATGAAAGCAATAATATTTATTTTCTTACTTTGTCTTTTCAGTTGTAATATCGACAACTACGGGTTTGTTAATATAACTGAAGTAAAGGAGGCTGCAACTTTTGACGCAGAAAATGCGTACTTTGAAGGGCAAAAAGACGCGCTCGAAGGTGATATCAGAATCAAAAGAAGTAAAGACAGTTGTTGGATATGGACTAAAAGCCCGTGGAATAGCGGCAAAATTCCAACCTTCAATCCGAATATAATCTGTAACTAAAACAAAATCAAACAATAAATGAAGAAGAACATTATTTTAATCTTATGCCTGTTAGTATCGTCAATGACGTTTAGTCAAAGTCCTTATTCTCAGATAAACCTTTCTCGGGAAAGGGGGGTTTCCGCGAATCAAGTTAGTTTGAAGAATCCGTATTTTGGAAGTCGGTTTAGTTACGATTTAGATCCGAAAAGTTCGGTACAGGAAAACTTCTTATTTACCGCGAAAGTTCTGTATGTTCCGGTCAGCGGAGATCGATGGGCACTTCCGGTCGCTTTGATAGCTTCTCCAACGGGCGGAGATATTTCAATACCCGAAAGCGGTATTAACATTGGAATATTTCCGTGGTACAAACTGATTAATAAAGACCAATTCACGTTGCTGGCTCATGGGGGTGTATCATACAAGTCGTTAAAGGAAAGTGGATCGCCTGAGATTAATCAGATACGCGCACTTGCCGGACTGGAAGTGGCGTTTACAGGATCGGCAGGGGGCTCTCCGATTACGTTATCCGTGACACCCGTATTTAGTCATACCGATAATTTGGCGGATAAAACTGTCATAGAAATTACAGGAGTACTCCCAATTAGTAAAAACCTCGCAACCCTTGTAGATTATAGGGACAATTCGTTCAGAATAGGAGTAATGGTTGGGTTGGCTACAAAGTAATAGGTTAAAAGACTTTTATCCCGCGAAAAGTCAGTAGTAATTGAACATTTTCATAGTAAATACGACACAGAGCGGGACTGTGTTTTTGCCGGAAAGAATTTAAAAATAAAAACCTTGATAGAACCAAAGATGTTAGTGCCCGATTATATTGCAAGTCTTGAACAATGCAGGGTTGTAAATGACGGTAATATATCTGATGACTGGAGTCCTTGTTTCTGGTATGCGAAACTAAATGGAGATCGCGTGCCGCTTGTGGGGAAGGAGGAGTTATTGGTTGTTTCCGGGGAAGAAAAGGCCCGTAAAAGCCTACTCCTAAGTATGTTTACCGCCAGTCGATACGAAGATGTAGACCGCAGTCGTACTTGCGGGTTCGAATTACTAATGGAACAACCAATTCTGTATTTTGATACCGAACAACCAAAACGGCGGGTTAAAAAGAATAGAATGAGATACCAAAGTCTTATAGGAAAACCACTTGAAGACGATGGTAGTTTTATACAGTACAGTTTGCGGGGAAAAACACCACACGTAATGAAGGAATGTATAACCCACGTAATTAGGGAAATGATGGAAGCAGGTACTCCGCCGGGAATTATTGTAATAGATCAGATAATGGATTTAAGTGATAGCCGAGACGAAAACGATATGCCTTCAAGTGTTGCTCTTATGGACACTATTAATGCGTGGGGCGACATGACTGGGGCATTAATGGCTCTGGCAATTCATACAAACAGGGGAGGAGAAAGAACGCGAGGTAAACTGGGATCTCTCTTGGATAAGAAAACAGACTGTACATTCCGACTGAATATGGAGACAGACACGTGGATAACTACGGTAACCCACAGCTACTCGAGAGAAAGCCGTATGCCCTCAATTACGTTCAACCAAGATTACGGGACGGGATTTCCTCGGTTTTTAAACGAGAAATCAGAAGCAATATCATATTTTAATTAACACATAAATAAATAAAAAATGGAATTAGTTCGCGGAACGGTGGGAACTTTGGCCCACATAAAAGATTCAGTAAACAAAGACGGAGAGCCGACGGGATATGCAACTTATGATCTTGCATTGACAGACGGAGGTGCTTACAAATTCAATGACCTCAAAACACGTGCACCCAAGCCGGGACAGTTCGTCACGTTAGAGCCTGGAAGGTTCGGTCAGATGAAACTTGCACGAGAAGATGGTGGGAGTAGTAATGGACATGCCGTGAGTAGTAACGGAAGTGCTGCTTCGTCCGGGGGGCATCCTGAAAGCTCCGACGGATATTGGAGAAATAAAACGAAATATGAGCAGGAGGAAATGCACCCCAAGATTGAGTTGCAGAGTTACTTCGCGCAGGTGACTAACTTTTATGTAGCATTTGCGGCAGACTTATCGGAGGAGGAAATCAATTCACTCGTAGATCAGGCGTTTGCCAAAGCCAAGGATGTTTATAATAAGGTTAATCCCAAGTAAGGTTAGGTATTTTATCATTGAAGGGGAGGGATATTTTCTTCCCCTTTTTATTTCTTCATTTTGGAACTAATTTCTTTCCGCCAAAGTTATCAATATAATGAATCAGATAGACGTTTTTCACAACCGACTTCTTCGGATTGGCATTAACACACAGTTTTCCGCCAATTATCCGTGGATATACCTCGACTGTGTTAACGGAAAGAAAGTACGAGGCAAGTACTTTGGGAATCACGGATTTACCGCCTTCTTTCAACAACTGGACAGTAGTTATAAAATAACAGATATAAAGGTTGTTTTCGCCAAAATCCGAAAGACCCTTAGAAAGATTGAAGAAGATAAGCGGATATTGAAGGAGTTTACCAATCGATTAAAAACCAAGGTAGACGACTATCGAGAGTGGACGGACTCTATCGAAACATGGGAAGTAACCAATTTTATTGACGATACATATAATAACTTCTATAAATGAGGAAGACACCTCTTTCTCGCGGAAAATCGACGTTAAAGAA
>ERZ1292625.3164-Hain-H41-01um-R1-3164-length-13808-cov-5_pt1 | contig 13808 bp, 14 predicted proteins | sample MGYA00564400_ERZ1292625 | MGnify/ENA primary metagenome ERZ1292625 (study PRJEB36523, sample SAMEA6512639) | groundwater metagenome | collected 2019-01-08 | study: AquaDiva: Metagenomics assemblies of 32 groundwater samples | reverse complement strand
GAATCAATACAAAGTGCTTACGAAAACTACCATGCAACACACATCGTATTTTCGGCGAACCCTCTTTCATATTTTACGCGCTTTTTATTTTAAGCGTCTGAATGAAGTATATCGACATGAGGAATCCGAGGCACAAATATCGCCGCAAGCGCTGCAATAACTGCTACAAAGTAAAAACCAAATCCAATCGCCATACCAATCGATCCTGCAAACCAAATACTTGTAGCGGTAGTAAGATTTTTAACACTCGTGCCTTCTTTAAGTATGAGTCCGGCGCCTAAAAACCCTATCCCCGAAACAATTTGTGCTGCAATTCTAGATGTAGAAGCTGGGTCAACCTGCATTGATAAAAATGTAAACAACATTGATCCTAAAATTACAAGTGAATGTGTACTAATACCCGCATCTTTTTTTCTAGACTCACGCTCGGCTCCTATCGCTATACCAATAATCAAACAGAGAATTATTTTTACTATAAACTCCCCTTCACCGCGAACAAACAATGTAGCAAGATTCATAGTTTAAGTATAGCAAAAAGCTACAAATATTTGCTACTATACACCTATGAGAAAAAATATTTTAGTCATCTTAACCCTATTTTTTGCACTCTCCTACGCGGCACCAAGCGCTTATGCTGCTCGTTCGCTTTCGGTCGGATCTTCGGGTAGTGATGTACAGACTTTACAAAATATACTTATCGCTAAAGGATATCTAGCCACAGGAAAAGCGAGCGGTTATTTTGGGCCCTTGACGCAGGCTGCTATAAAAAATTTCCAATGTGCTCAAAATATTATTTGTTCGGGAACAACAGGTTATGGGATCTATGGACCAAGAACTCAAGCCGCTCTCGCGAGTGGCGGACTTTCTCCTGGAAGCTCACAAAAAGCACTTGAGTTTTCGGGCTGGATCCCCTACTGGCGTACTGCGAGCGGCACCAAAGATGTTCTCCCTCACCTCCCACAACTCACCAGCGTAATGCCATTTGGTTACACAATGAAAAATGATGGAACACTTGCCGACACTGCGAAGCTTGCGGAAGAACCGTGGACATCATTTATTGCAGAAGCAAAAAGAAATAAAGTTCGCGTCATCCCAACTGTAATGTGGGGCAACGGCGATTCAATTCACCGAATATTAAGTAATACTACGACTCGCATTGCGCTCGAAGACGAAATAGCAAAAGTTGTAATGGAAAATAATTTTGATGGCATCGATATAGATTTTGAAGCAAAAAAATTCGAAACAGTAAATTATTTTTCAACATTTCTCAAAGGGCTTTATGCTCGCATGGGCAACAAATGGGTCTACTGCACTATCGAGGCACGAATGCCACTCTCTCATCGCTTTAGTCCTGGCGCAAAAATTCCACCTGACGCTATGGATTATGCAAATGACTACACTGCAATAAATAAATATTGCGATCGCGTAGAAATAATGGCATACGACCAAGGCACGATAGACATTAAACTAAATAATATTCGATCCGCGCCATACGCCCCAATAGCAGACCCAGCTTGGGTTGAAGCGCTCGTCACCTTGGCAGCTGAAAAAATTGCAAAAAACAAAATAATAATCGGCGTACCTACTTATGGATACGAATACAAAGTAACACCACTCGCGGGCTCAGGTTTTGAATATAAAGTTCTTTGGCCATTTAACCCCAGATATGCTACCGAGATCGCCTCAAAACTTGGCATTACCCCGAACCGAACAAGCGCGAACGAAATTGGTTTTATGTATAGCCCAAGCGCGCTCGCGGCTCTCGCCCCTACAGGATCTGAATCAACTCAAACACAGCAAGCAGCTCCTACAACCTCTATCACGCAAAACTCTGGCACACAAACAAATGCCGCCGAAACTATTTACTATTTATCGTGGAGCGACAAACAAGCCATTGCCGACAAAGTAGCGCTCGCGCGTCGCTTAGGCGTACGAGGTATTGCCGTTTTTAAATTCGACGGAGGCCAAGACTCCGGAATGTGGGATGTGTTGAAGTAATATATTATTATGATATACTTTAACTATATGGAACGAATACCTACAGACGAAGTCATGCCGCTTTCTGTGGAAGATCAATATTTCGAAGAAGAATTTAAAAAACGCCAAATCATAGAAATGCCCGGTGGCGAAGTTGAAGTATTAGACATCTCTCCTAAAGAGTTAAAACATGAAACTCCGACTTTATTTATTTCCGGATATGGTGACGGATCACCGGAAGGCCGTAAAGCTAATATAGCTGAACTCGTCAAAGAGGGTCGTAGAACCATGGTGATAAAAAGTCCACACGGCGTGGAAAGCCAGATCACCGATGAGCGTGCCAGCGAATTTTCAGATACACTTCTTCGGCAAGTCGCTGCAATAGCCCCAGTCTTAGAACAAAAAGGCACCGATAAAGTCAGTATTATTGGTGAATCGCGAGGTGGCCTTGTCGCATTAATGGCGGCCTATCTACATCCTGAAAAATTTTCTGATGTCGTGTTAGTTGATCCGGTCGGTCTCGTTGACTCAATGAACTCCGCAAAATTGAGTTTGCGATTTATTATGGCAGGCATGGCAGAAGGTAAAATTTTTAATGAACGCATCAAAGCCGGTGAAGTTTCAGAAATGAATAAAGAGCAAGTCGTATGGGGAACAAAAAACTTTATGAAATGGATTTTGGGAGACCCCAAAGCCAGCATGAAAGAAATTAGAGATATGGCACAAACCGAGGTTGTACATCTCCTTGCAAAAATAAAAAGCGAAGGTATTGGAATCTCCGTAATTCATGGAGTGGACGATAAAGTCTTCCCGATGCAAGATGTCCAAGCTAATATCTCAGGTCAGATTGAAACAGTAAAAGCACAACTAAGCTCTGATGGGGCCAATGAAGACTCGGCCCAAAAGGCATTTGAAAAAGTTGTTGATGGTTTTTACTCAGTGAAAGGCGGGCATGGTGGGCTTAATACCAACGCCGAACTATACACTCGCGCCGCCTCTCAAGCATTATCTGCTCTCGAAACAAAACATAAACAACATCCAGAAAAAGTTAGCTAAAAATCCTGTGGGGCGTGTTGAAATAAAAATCGTTTCTTTAATATTGAAAAACACCACTCAACACTTTTTTCTTTTTATATTTACCTCCTTGAATTTATAAGGCACGAGGCAAGCGCTGCAGTTTGAGTCCAACCACACTCGCCGTTTGATTGCCTTTGGCAAACGGCGGACTTATAACAAGCATACTCGTTTTTGTATTCACATGTTGATACGACATTAGACCGATCAGTACAAAGCTGGCCCGAACACCCGCCTATAAAACATTTGTCTTGGGGATTTGAATTTTCTGAAAACTTGCGCAACATCACATTAAATACAAAACGATAATCTTTATCTGTGATCGCCACCTTAGAATTCTTTTCCGGCGTAACACCCTTAAGTGTTATAACTTCAGCTTCTGTTGTAAAAACCTGTCCAAGCTTAAAAATGCTCGTACTAGTGCCCATGCCTGATACGACCTCTGCTTTAACTCGCACTGTCCCCGCCTGAATGCACTGCACATCGCTTGGGCAACGACTATCTTCTTCAATAGAAAGCAAGCGTATAGATAAATCCTTAAAATTAGCAAGTTGATGTAATTGAAGTGTCGCATCGCCATACGGCAAAATCGATGGAGTTGTAGATTGATCAAATATCGGTTTACAGGTCTCAAGCACAATATCTTGAGCGATTTCATCGCCTTGTCTAATATACGCTCCGACCAATATTACACTTTTTGAATTATAAACCTGGTAACACTTTGCATTTAATATGCCCGGTAAGCCACTTCCACTCTGAATAAAAGCGACATACCACCCTTCAGAAGTTTCTTTCGCTTCGATAGAACTTGGTGGAAGTGATGTAGTTTTATATATAGCCAATTCAGGATATAACTCGATGACTGAATTGATAGCAGCTTCCTGAGTAACCACCTTCTCCCCTCCGCGATAGGATGTATATTCCAGTACAAAAGAAACAACGCCGATCAACGCCAGCACGAAAACCACTATGTATAATTTCTTATTCATGCCTAAATTGTACACTATTATTGCTCTATTTTGTTGTGGTGGGATATTTTTTCTTCATATATAAAACTGACTCCTTGATCAGTTTTACGAGTACTTTTGTATTGATATCTGAAAGTCTTTTTATATACAAACATCCAACAGTTTTTTTGTATTTTCCAAGATCTTTTAATAAATCGCCATAATTTTTAAAGCCGGACATTATATATAAGGTAAGATTTTGTTTGCGTGGAGAAAAGCCCGTCAGCGGCCAATCGCCTTTTTGTGTACTACGCAAAGACTCATAATGATACTGCCCAAAACCAATGATTGAGCTGCCCCACATTTTTGGTTTTTCTCTTGTCGCCTCTTGAAATATCTTTAATAACTCAAAGCTATCTTTGCGCTTTTCTATTTCCTCTACACTTTTTATAAACGCTGTGACACTCGCCTTTGTTACCTTCGTTTTGAGTTCTGCCATATTACAAACATTCTTTCAGTACCCTGAAATAAAATATTAATTTTAAAAATTAATTAAGCACTCTACCTAATAACGGAAACCGAGCGCATATCGGTAATCGCGAGCACCAATTTGCGAGCCCCCAGACTCGACCAGCGCGAAAACTTGCGAGCACTAAAAGTGCCACCGTATAAACAATATGCTCATCCACTATATATGAGTGCGGATTTGGATATGGAAAATCGAGGATCGGAAAATAATAAAGCATCATCAACACCACGCCCAAAACAGAACTCAATCGAACTCCAATGCCAAGAATCAAAGAAACGCCTAGCAGCGTAAGCCCCCACTGGTTTACAAAATCTGTGATCGGAAGAACGCTGGGTGAGGCGACAAAATTATAAAAACCCGTAAACGTTTTCGCGCCCTTGAGATATCCTATTGCCGACCACGAAGGATTAAACACCTTTGTGATGCCGGCATAAAAAAACAAACCCCCTAAAGAAATACGAAGAAGAAATAATGATATTTTTTGAAAATATGTCATATATATATTTTACTCGCTTTTACTTTAAAAATATATGTGATACCCACAGCAAAAAGAAGCATATTGATCCCAGCAGAAATCAGACAATAAAAGCAAAGAGCGTTAATAATAAAAACTTGTACATACACGAGCGATAATGAAGCTACAAATCCCCCTGCCGTAAGAAGCGCCGCCCAATATAACTGGGACCACTTTTCAAAACTAAAAGCTACAATCGACAAGAAAAAAATAAAAAGATAATATACTGCCCCGAACAATGCAAGCGGAATACCCACTATCTCTGAGTACTGACTTGTCAAAACTTTCTCACATCCAGACACGACAGAACATGGCGGAAGCACCGCAAGATAATGCAAAACACTAAGGTATGCCGCGTCAGCAAACCCTATAAAGCTCAAACCTATAAATGCTAACGAGATTTGTTTACGGCTGGGCTTCAAAAGCCGCGAGAATAACAGTTTTAAATTCATCATAACTTCTTGGGTTTACAATCTTTTCCCCGTTTAGAAAAAAGGTGGGCGTGCTATTTACTCCAGAATCAAAACCTGTTTTATAATCCAGCTTAACCTTTTCTTTTATTTCTCGAGAATCTATACTCTCTTCGAATTGAGCGACATTTAACCCGAGAGAATTCGCATATTCTATAAAAAGTTTTTTTGCATCCTTTGACTCTGACCACTCTTTCTGATTTTCAAACAATTTATCATGCATCTCCCAAAATTTTTCCTGCTTGCCAGCAGCTTCAGCTGCGCGCGCGGCGATATCTGCATTTGGATGGATCTGACTCAAAGGAAAATGACGATAAGTAAACTCAATTCGATCGCCGAATTCAGCAGTAAGTTGCTTTACGAATGGATAATATCGGCCACAGGCTGGGCATTGAAAATCACTATACTCAACCAAAGATACCTTTGATTCACTATTTCCTTTTACCCAATCACCAGAAAGCGCAACACTCGCAAGAGCAGTGCCCTCACCTATACTTTTTGCTTTAGCGGTGACTAAAACAACAAGCATTAAAACAACTGCGCTTGTAGCGACAACTCCGACAATAATACTTGTATAATTACTAATTTTTTTATCTTTCTTCATAAATGTATCTCATATCTCCCCTTATAGGGGAGGGCGTAGAGGTGCATTGCACCCTCAATACGCCCCAGTTATAGGAGAAGCTTGCGCACACTATCTCCTACCTCATTTATCGCACATACTACTGATAAAGAAAGTTTTTTCAAAAAAACTTAATTATAAAAAATACTCAATTTCTCAACATGAAAAAGACCTTACTCTATAATGATTTTCTCGAGTACTCAAATATTTTTATGCGCTACTCGCAACAACATTTTTGTTGTCACCCAATGTACAATATTTTGCGCTATACCATTTTGATTATGAAGACCTCTCCCAAAGCGCTTCAAAAAATACTGTCATAGTATCTTTTACATCTTCATCTTCGATAAGTACACCGGTTGGGCGTTTTTCATTCAGAGAAATTATTGCTACCTTGTTCCCGTAAATAAAATTTGTTGTGCGGATCGCAAAACGCTCAGGCAAAAATCTCGTTTCGCGCAGTTCGCGTGAATCTTTTGATTTTAACTTTTGAGAAAGATCGCTTTTGGGTGTTAGCATCCGCATGCGCAAAAAATGTCGTACGCGATTTGATATAAGATCCGTCATATACTCTGTACCAAAAAGCCTCGCCCACTCATCCCAGGCGATAAGCGCAAGAATATTATGCTTTGTAGCAATCATATCTTCAAGAATCAGACCAATTTCTTCAGGCCCCCCAAAAACTTTTGCGGTGGGCTTTGCCCCACCCTTCTTTCGTAAAGCAGCAAGCTCTGGCATCACCGCTCGCAACGATGCATCCCGCTCACGATTGCGTATCAATAGCTTCTCTGGGTTCTCTGCTATCCAATAGCGGTAGCGCTTTTTTACATAAAAATTCATTAGACCATCTTTGTGGAGCTCATCGACGATCACTTGCACGCTTGTGCGCGGTAACTTCACCTTTGCCGCAATATCAGCAATAGTAGCTTCACCAAGCTGGAGACCAGCTAAATACACCCGCGCGGTATTCGGTCGATAGCCAAACTGCTCAATTACCTTTTGAATATGCATTATATCTAGTCAACAACTAAAAAGAGAACTACGCAAGCGTAATGCTTTGTATCAGTTGCGGACAGTATTGTTTAAAGTGTAGCTTAATTACTTATCTTCAAATTATCCAACTGTCTGCGTCCACTGTTTTTCTCCTATCCCAAGCGCATCAAGTTGATCTTTTACCTTCGCCAAGTCTTCAGCATTGGCAATCTTATCTAAGTAGTAATATTTTAATGCTCGACTGATAATTTCCCGCGGATCGTCCATAATTGTCTTTTTCGTGCCCGCCTTTCTATCAGCAATAGATTTATCTTCCATATAGCCGAGACACTCTATGAGACCTCGACGAGTAAAAATATATTTCTCTTTTCTTCCTCGGCCAATCTGAAGTTCGCGTGCCATTGCCTCAATTTTTGTCTGAAATTTTGCTAGCTTTGGTATAAGCTCTCTAAAACCTCTTAGCTTACTCAACGTTTCAAAAAATGGATCAATATTTTCTCCATGGTATTTTGTACCACGCATCTCAACAGTTGGCTGTTTGCCGTATACCATAAAATCCATCATCACCTCATAATCTTTTTCGGTTGGGCGTTCCACAAATTTATAACTGGTCCACCGGTCTTTGTACGCGGGAGAAAGTGGAGCACGTCCTGAGTACTCCGCAGGATTCATGGTACCAAAAATACGAAAGTTAGGATGAACTTGTTCCTGACCGGTCGCACCAATAGTCGCTCCTCCATTTTCAGACAGAACAAGAGAAGGGTTTTTCTCGAGAACAGGATTTAAACGTTCCAAAATTTGTGGCTCTGCTAAGTTGATCTCATCAAGCACCAACCAATAACCTTTTTTCATAGCTTCCGGCACCAAGCCATCTTGCCAACGCCAATCAGGAACTTTTATTCCCTCTGCTTCTGCAATCTTTTGCGATTCAAGAAGAGTGAGAGATCTATGTTCTCCATGAGCCCTAGTAAGAATTTCTCGTGATTCTACTTTTAAAAGCTCAAGACGATTCATCATGTCGTCAAACTGTATTTGTAACTGACCATCGTTTGGAATAAATTTACCAACGAGCTCTGAGGTGTCTGTTTGACCATTCAAGTTAAGTCGGACCACTCCATTCCCTGTCTTCATAGCTAAATACATAATAGAGCTAGTTTTTGAGGTTGAAGTTTCCCCTTCTAAAAGGCAGGGCTCTTTTAGCTCAACTGCAGTAGCAATTTTTTCAATGGTAAGTAGGGTACGTTCGTCGAGAGTAAAATATTTAAAATCTTCTGCCGGAGGAGAATTTTCTGGGCGTTCTGCATTTAAAGGAATTTCTGTATCAATAATAAGAACCTTGCCTGAATTCGCGTCAACCTCAATAGCCAACGGAAAAGATTCTGCACTTTCTACGGGTTTCTTATCTTCAATTGGCGCACCCCCGACTTCTCCTATAACTCCTACGGTAAACTTGCCGCTTGTCGGGTCAGCTGGATCTGAATCGTGCAAAATTTCGACATCATAAGCAACGCCTTCTTTTGGCTCAAAGCCTGCCCTGGGCTGTAAAACCACCATTTTACGTGACGGATCAGAACTTTTATAAACCGCTGAGCCATTAGGCTTAGCTTCTCGAACAAACATAATAGATTCAAGACGACGAGCCTCAAAAGCCTTATTTTCAGGGCTCTTTGGTTCTGTTTCTGGTGGTTTTTCAGCCATACTTGACAAATTATTTTAATTGATATATAATCTTGGATAGTCTACTTTTTTAGTCGTCGGTCTTGGTGGGGGACCTTCCCAGAGTTTCTTGATGTCGAGGAAGTTTACATTGAGGAGCTTAACGGGTAAAGGCTAGCCATGCCACCCACCACTTCGATCCTTAACAGGATCGAAGAAATAATGAAAAAAAGAAAAAATGCGGGTATGCCGTGTTCTTCCGCCCTCGTGGGGGCGTTCGAGAAGTCCAATGGACTTCTCGTAAAGGCTAGCCATGCCGCCGCGCTAGTAACTACCCCCAGCAAAAAAATGCTGGGGGTTTTTTCTGTCATTTTTTGCATACTGAAGTAATTATTTCTTGTACGGGAAATTTTTCGTATTGAACTTCATTCATTATTAGAAGAACTTTCTTTATTTTTGATTTATATACCCCATACTTAACCTTATTCAAAAAACTCAGTAATGACGCTAACCTAGACTCCTCTACAACAATAGCAACAACTTCAGGCAAGCTTTCATGTAAAACAGCATTCGATTCTAAGAAAAAAATGTTTCTTTTTTTGCATTCTTGTAAAACTCCTTGATGGTCAGTATCAGGAACAACTATCGCCCCGACTGGGGAGGCAGCAAAAGCATGAAGATCTAAAAAACCATCAAGATAGTCGGCTACATTGCCATTTATAGAAACCAGAGCACTAGATGATTCGACTATCATATTACTCGCATTATTTCACAAGCACCCCCCCCTTTCAAGGGGTAGATGAAGAGTATCGAGCGGGGTTTTTAATAATATCTTCTAACAAATTTCCGAGCACTTCGGGAAGATCTTTAGCTGCAATATTTGCTATAGATGCAGGGTAAAATTGTTTAACATGTTCCGTACCTTGCCCCAAGCCTAATGCAATCAATTTCTGGTCAGTATTACTTTGGATCTGGGTAACTGCATTGGTGAGGTCCTTTGCTGTACTACGTCGCCCAGCGGGTTGCCCATCAGAAAGGACGATAAGAAACTTTTCTCGCGATGGCTCCTGCTCAAGTTCACCCGATGCTTCCAACAGCGAAGGCCCATCATCATTATACCCACGTTGATTGTGCCCGTCGGGATTACGATCTCGCACTTCTAACGGCATGCCATTTATTTTAGATCGAATTGTATCGTCTAACTCTTCATTAAACTTTTTAAAAGGAATTATTTCGTCTTGGAAGCCAAGTATTTCAAAACGAATACCCAATCTGTTTAGAACCTCCCCCATAACTACGACTGCTTTAAAAGTTTCTTGAATTTTATTCTCACCATTCATGGAGCCTGATAAATCTACCAACAATGTAATAGAATAATCCTTTTTTTCTGGAAGGCGTACTGATTCAAATATTTTATTTGTAACTTCTGGAGCTCCGGCGCCTTTTTGCGCTTCTCGTTTAAAAATAGCGGGCAAGTTAATGCGAGAACCTGAAGAACGAAGCTGTACTTCTCTTTTAATATTGGGAGTAAAAATTTCCTCAAGTCGCTGATAAAGCTCTTGCTCACTCTCTCTCATTTCCTCATACGCCTTCTCGTAAGGATTTTTATTTGCGCTTCTTATTGCTTCTTGCTTCTCATACTCTTCGAGCTCCTCAGCAACCTTGTCTCTTTTATGTTCAGCTTCATGTGCTTTTTCTTCTGCCACCTTTCGTTCCTTGAAATTTTTATGTGTTTCAGCAAAATGGCCTAGCAGTTGGGCCGATATTTCCTGTACAATCATGTCTTCAATCATCTCTAAAATTTGTCGTACTACTTTTTCCAGAGCCTTACCCTTTAGTGAAGGGTTCTTTTCTGCTTGTTTTTGCTTTTCTTGTTTAATATCTTTCTCTACAAGCCCTCGAGCCTCTGGCCAAATTTTGGAATAAACTATTTTATAACGTTCTTGTGCGGCAGCTTGTATCTCTTCTTCAGAAGCGCCTTCTTTCGGAAGTGTTTTTTCAACGAGTTCAACATGAGGACGAATTTTTTCATAAAGATCGAGTACCTCTTGATCGTGCTCCTTTCTGACTTCGTCGGTGAGATGAGGCTCGTACACCAAGAGACTACAAAGTTGTGCAAATTTTGGAGGCTTACTGTCGGGAGATATACTTTTAACTTTTTCTTCCAGACCTGACAAAGATTCCCGTACGCTATCTTGGCGAGCTTCGTCTACCCATTTCCCCGCTCCCGGATAATACTCTCGAACCACTTGATCGGTAGGTCGTTCTTCTATGGCAGCCATCAGTGATTGAAAGCCTAAGTTCTGAAGTACTTTATCAGGTATGAATTCCGAGTAGCGAGTTACAATTACATGACCTGCTTCATGCGCGGCCTTTCCTTTCGCAACATTTTCGCTCGTTTCAAGAATTTGAGCTGGGATATGCACCCATTCTCGAATAGGTTTTCCGGTGCTTGGATCAAGTTCTACTTGGCGAAACCATGCTTTGTTTGCATCTTGCCCTTCACGAGCCATTTCCATTACTGTTCTTGGATCAACTTCTGTTCTTACCTCTAATTTCGGCTTACTGCTAATAGTCTGAATAAGAGTGGCTAAGCGCTCTTTAAGCCCCTCATGGGTTTCAGAGAGATCTTCTACCGGCGGGGCTTGCTCCCCCACGCTTTGTTCTAAATCTTTCCCTTCAGGAGACATAAATTCTTCTTTTAAATACCTGAAGTCGGGATTCGTTCGATCTCATACTTTAATGTAACAAATGAGCGCCTGAAACGCTACAATTTTTAACGCACCTAAATCATCTCTGATGTTTTGATTTTTTCGATAAGTGGGCCCTGAGTACAACGAAACAAAAAACCACCGCCAATATCGATATCGTGCGTGGTATGATGCGGGCGTTCGACTTTAATTACTTTCTCTAAAATTTCAAACTCTTTTACCATATCGTCAGAGGAATATTCGTAAGACCCATTTGGTAAGCTTTATGTTCACGAACGTATCTTACTCCCCTTTTGTTTTATTTAACCCTAAAACTAAACATCATACCTGCCTCCAAATGTTCCGAAATATGGCAGTGAGCCATCCATTCTCCTGGGTTTGATAGGTCAAGAATAATATCGACCATTTCTCCCGCCTTCACGAGAGTCGTATCTTTCCAAGCTAGATTAGTTTGCCTTATCCCGTCTCGCGCCACAACAAGGAAACGCTGTCCATGAAAATGGATCGGGTGTTGCATGGGATGCATTGATTTCGGATCGTTGAAGATACGGATTTTGACAGGCTTGCCCCGAGAAAACGACCAATCAATATCCATATTTGCCTTGCCCGTATCTTGGTCAACGATTTTCCATTTGACCATCGCGGAATCCATCATGTGATTCATCATTTGACCAGTATCGTCCCACTCAATACCGTCGGGGCTTGTGGGCATCATCGATCCGCCCATCATGGTACCGTCAGGCATGACATGGCCTCCATTCATACCCATCATACCACCGGCCATATCGAGCGTCAGCGCAATGCGTTTCGTCGGCTCCGAATCGAAAATTGACCTGAAGGGGTCGATGCTCCCAGTGGTTTTCTGATTGGTTTGAAGAACGTTAAACTCTTGGCTATATGAAACATTTGTACGTTCGTTGCCTGCAATGATGCTTCCAAGGACATGCGTTCTATCTGGCGTCTTATTTTGCATTTCATATGTTCCGGCGTTCGACAAGAAAACATCTACAATTACTCTTTCCGATGGTCCAAGAACAATGTTATCTACAAATGATGCTTTCTCAAATGCTCCGCTGTCTGCACCCACAAGCTTAAACTTCAAGCCCTTGATCGCAAAGTTAAACGGACGGACATTAGCAGCATTTATTACATATAGCCGGAGGACTTCTCCAGCTTTTGCATCGAGATTGTATGCATCCTCTCCATTTACCAGCATCACATTGCCGTAGTGCCCCATGAGAGAATGGCTCTGCACATTTTTATCGAGCTCAATGACACCGTTTTCAATGGGTAGATCAGAAAGAAAGAGTGGCAACTCGCGATTTACCGGAGGAAAATAGTTTGGGTCGACAGGACTTACGATAAATGCACCATACAGCCCGAGCCCTTGCCCGTAGACTTCTTTTGCATGCGGATGATACCAGTACACGCCCGCGTCGGGGAATTTAAGTTTGTACGCGAATGACTCGCCTGGCTGCATCTCTTTTTGCTGTAGCTGTGAGCCGTCAAACGCATTGTCCATGCGCACCCCATGTGAATGGAGAAGCGTAGGAATATCAGTATTGTTTTTGAAATTGATAGTCACCTCTGACCCCTGTGCAATCTTGAAGGTCGGGCCGGGGATCGAACCATTATAAGCAAGCATGACTTGTTCTTTATCATTAATCATTTTAGTAACATAGCTTGCCGTGAGATTGTATGCATCGCCATTTTTTAATTCGACAACCGAACTTGCTGTTGCCTCTTGCATTGGAGTAGGCATATTTCCGTTAAAAAAGAAGTAACCTCCCACTAATACGGCAAGACCCATAACGACGTATAAAATGTTTTGATTTTTCATATGGTTTGTTTAGTTTATTTGGTAACATTTATATTAAGCTCTAATTCTAGTACTGGATTAATTGCGGAATCAGTTTCTATATAGACAACCTTTTTAGCGGGACCTGTCCCTTGAGGGCCGTGTGCGGCTGGGTCAACTGCCACATCAATGGTTATCACTCTTCCTGGATCAATCACTCCATCTATTTGTGATGAAAATCCTCCATGACCAGGCATGCCAAAAGGTCCCTTGCGTAGAGCTCCTTGTACCAAGGTAGCTTCAGTACACATACATGATGTATAAATTTTGGTAATTTTAATATTGGAATCCCCAGAGTTTTTCAAAGTGAATGAATGATTTACCTTGCCTTTAGCCATTGAAACTAGTCCGAAATCAAATAATTTTTCTTCGGAGATAAGTTCGCTGTAATTTCCAGAACCGACTCCTCCCTCCTCATACCACAAACTTATTCCATTGGGCATCTTACCAACTTTTA
>ERZ1292625.3162-Hain-H41-01um-R1-3162-length-13813-cov-16_pt1 | contig 13813 bp, 12 predicted proteins | sample MGYA00564400_ERZ1292625 | MGnify/ENA primary metagenome ERZ1292625 (study PRJEB36523, sample SAMEA6512639) | groundwater metagenome | collected 2019-01-08 | study: AquaDiva: Metagenomics assemblies of 32 groundwater samples | reverse complement strand
TGGCTTCGTATGACAATGCCGTGACGATTCCCTTCTCCTGGCCAGTGACGACAGGTAAGCCCTTGAGCTTGGGATTCTTGGCAACTTCAACACCGACAAAGAAGGCGTCACCGTCCATGTGGAGGATCATTTTGTTTCGCATCTCAGTATTATAAGTGAACATACGTTCACCGTACAAGGGATAAGCTAGTTCTTATTTAAACAATTTGCTTTTGTGCTATAAATATGTTATAATACTAAAAGTGGTTAGAGTGCTTGTCAGTACTCGAGCCGAACGTTGAGTAATCGTTCACAAACAACTCATGGCCCTTAACATGAGCCATTCTTGAAAGAAAAATCATATGATCCGTAAACGTACCTCGTTCCATCACCCGAGCATGTGTTCGCCCTCTTCTCCTTCTCCTGTAAATGCTTTGCTGATTGAAAATGGGCTCCTGTCCCTGGCGACCGAAATCAGTTTGAACCAGCACAAGATGTGGTGGACTGATATCCAGCGAATCTTTGATCGCGCTGAAATCGTCGGGCACAAACTCACCGATCAGGAATTCACAGGGTTTCAGGATGCAAGCAAAAACGCTTATCGCATGGAGACTTCAGTGATGCTTGAGTCCAGGGAGCTTGTCTTGCGAATCAAGTTCTACCTGAAAAACATGCGGAACGAATTTCTCTCTTGGCGGATAGCCTTCAGTAATGGAGGTGCAATCATAACCAAGTCGGAAATGATCGGATATGACAAGATCGGACAAGCGGTCATGAGTTGAATTTCACCGCCCACGAAAACCAAACGGCTTTCGTCGGGCGGTTTTCTTTTTATTTATTTAAATAAAAACGAGTGTTCACTAGGCAAGGGAGAACCGATCTAGAGAATAGAATTATTTAATTTCTTCGATTGCCTGCTTTGCTAATTTCTTTAATTTATCATTAGCTCTAATATCACTTAGCAAGATTTTCTGAGATTCAATTTCCTCTATTAATTTTTTAGCGGCCTGAGTTGATATCTTTGGCTTCAAAATCTCAACCATTTCCAAGAATTTTTGTGTGCATAATTTAATTCTCAACTTACTAGAAATTACTTCATTAAACACAAGTGTAATAGAGTAAATTGATTGTCTAGGATTAAAGCCATTTATCAGTTCTAAATAAATTTCATTTGACGAACTCGCTACTCCATATCCATTCGTTAAAAAAACATCAATAACTGTACTTATATATTTTGCTTCAATACCGGCAGGAATATTAAAAGAAGTACCCACTACAGACTTTAGTCTTCTTGCTGGCAAAACTTCATTATAAAAATTATTAAAACCGTCGTGGGCATTTTTTAATTCCTCTAGGATTGTCGCGACTTCAATCGCTCTATGTTGATCAGTTATGTATCTCACACCATCTACAACAGCTAGAAATTCTCTGGCAAAAGATTTTTCGGCCAAATTATTATTTGCACTAAAATACGCATGTCTTAAGCCAAAGTTCTTTCTGGTATTTTCATCAACATAAGGCCATAGAAGCGGTGCTAGGAACCGTATGTTTTGTCTAATTGATTCAGTAGTTTCTCTTTTATAAAAGATACCAAATAAACCTTCAACCAAACGCTGTATACGTTCTGGGCCCATACTTGAAAAGTGCACCGAAACATCCATCGCATCATTACTAGTCATTACGCTACTTTTAATATTTTCAAGCAATTTCTGTACTGCAATTGCTGCTGGAGGAATCGGGGTCGAAATTACTTCCCTCAAACAATCCTCTGCCATAGAAGTAAGCTTAAGTCCTGTAATATTTAATTGGTTAGGGTGTGCAGCGCTTGCATTATTCCTCATATACTTAACCAAATCCATGTTTCTAAAACCAGTTTCAGAAATTAAATCAATTCTAAGTGAACCTCTTAAAAGTTCATCATCAGTAAGTTTAGAAATATCATCAATTGTTTTGAGATCCTTTCTTTTATCTGGTGACGCAGCGATTTCATAAAAATATTCAAGATCATAAACCTCAATCCTCTTTCTTAAATGAAGGATTGTTTCATCCCAGATATAATTTAACGCTGCATCGAATAGACCGGCACTTACTGCTGCAAAAAATTTTGAAACGTAAACAGCGTCTGATTTTTGACCTTCACCTATATTGTCTAATAGAGAATTAGCATTTGAAAAAACAGCTATTCTCTCTTTAATTGGCACAAAAATCCCATCAGTCGGTAAGCCATTATTACCAAGTAGTGTTAAAAATCTTTCTTGATGTTCTGTCAATTGTCTATCATACCCTGTCAATTCATTAATAGTTTGCTTTTTCATAAATTGATTTTATTTTATAAACTTCCTCAGCTTAAAATCAACCTCATAAATAAATAACTCAACTCCAGGAACTACTGTCTGGGCAAGGTCCAATCTTCGATCATAATTTCCAGCAATGATTACCCCTTTTACATCCCCTCCCCATTTCTGCTTAACCCAACCCATATACCTTGTAAGCTGACCAATAGTATCGTCACTTGTTTGATCTTTCTTAAGTTCAATAACAACATAATCATTTGTCTTTTTATCACGAGCTAATATATCAATAGGACCAATTTCAGTTCTATATTGCTGACTCAGGAGTTCTCCCTCTTCAATAATAAGATTATACTTCTTTCCTAGATCAGTATTCTCCCAATTATGGATAATAAAATCCTCTAACTGCTTTTCCATATAAAAGAGACCTTGGGTAGTTTCAAGAGTTGCTGGGTTAAGAGGAATTTGAACAGCTTTTTTATAATATTCAATAATATTTTTCAAATCTGACTCAATATCGTCTTCTGAGATATTCAAATTAGAATCGAGATTTGTATAACTAACTTTTTTATCAGAAACATCAACCTTATAAGCTTTAAAAACAAAAGAGTCACCATATCGAGCTACTTTTTTATTTAAATAAGTAGAAATTTTTGGCCTTAAACCCGAAATTTCATCTGGCCATGTAAATGCAAATGTATATGTCTCACTTATTCCATATGCCAAAATAAGAATATCGAGATCTTTATAGTAAAGATAAACTGGGTAGTATCCTGAACTAACATTCATCTCTGGAGCAAGGAATGCAATCCAGGGAATTCTTGAGGGAGCGCCCATACCAAATGAAACTCGTAGGCGTAGTTCTTCAAACTCTTTTGGATAATTAGAGGTCTTAAGGCCACCCGCTTTCGCTTGAAGAATAAAGGTATTCAGAGTGGTTTGCCAGGCTGCCATAACACCCAAAAAGTACCATATTTATTGATTTTGATCAAACATAAAATAAAAGCCTCCGGATCCTTTCGAATCCAGAGGTTGAGCGCGAGCTGGTGAATCAGCCGCTTCCCTCGTTCCCCGTTGAAGAAAAGAACGAGGGCAAATTGTTATCGATTCATCCTCGCCTTGATGATCGGCACTGCGAGCTCAATTGCCCACTCGCGATGATTAAACTTCCCCGCCCGTTTTTCTTCGTCAGGCAGACGATGAAGATCGCCAAGCAGCATGTCATACCTCGTGGCATGGAATAACGACTCGAACGGAAATCCCTTTATCCTCGTCGGATGTGCATTCTCAAGGATTCTACCTTCGAGAAACCCCTCGGTCGTTTGATGCTCGGTAATTGTCCCATCGTCATCAACGCCAATCATGCAAAGTACTGTACGAAAATTCGCTTTGCGTTGATCACCCACAAGAGCCTGCATTCGTGCAAGTGTGTAGTTGATGATTTCCTCATCTTCCATCTTGCGACCAATCCAGCGTCGCACATGGATACCGGGTTCATCATCGAGACCGTCAATAAAAACTCCGGTGTCGTCAGAAATCACCATGAATTCCTTACCTCGCAAGGAGTCATTTTTTGCAAGTTCTTCGGCATACGCCAAAGCCTTGATGTATGCGTTTTCTCCAAGCGTCGTCCCTGTTTCAGCAGGATCGAGTTGGACCGATACGAAATCAGAAAGAGCGGAAACTGGAATGTTGTGAAATCCAAAATGCCGCCTGATTTCGATGATTTTACCAGGATTACTCGTGGCGTAAATAAGATGTTTGTTGCTCATAATCTCAAGTCATTATAGGCCTCCAAAACACTAAGTCAATCTTTTAATTAAATTTGCCACACTTCAACAAACGTCCCCACTTCTGGATCAAAAGGACTATTCTCAAGTGGCCAAACTTTTCTCGAGGTAATCGATTTGAATCCATTCATTGCAAACTGATCATGGGCAAATTTCCGAGCGACTTTATATTCAAAATGATCACTGTTTGCTGTCTGCTTCAGAAAGTTCTCTAATTCAGCAGTTCTTTCATCTTTGGAAATTGAATCGAGAAGATACTCATAATATTTAAGAGCAGTTTCTTTGTCAGGGCTATATATTTCTCCCAGTAAAACTATTCCTTCTGGTCTAAGTGCCTTCTTAACTTGTTCAACATATTTCCTCTTATCAACATTCAACACATGGTGATACGCAAACATGGAAATAACGACATCATATTCTGGTCTTAAATCAGTCTCAAGGACATCCATTTTAATTCGTACAATCTCCTTTGCCTTGATTCCAGACTTAAGTGCTATATCTAAAAATTCTTTATTTATATCAATCAAAGCTACCTTACCTATTGATAAGTTTTGAGAAAGGAGAAGAGAATTGTTTCCAGTACCAGAACAAAAATCAACAACTGAAATATCTCTTTTATCCTTTAAATATTCTAAAGCTAATTCCAAAAAGGTATTTCGTGCTCCGACATAATCAGGCCTTCTTTCCTGAAGACTCTCATAATCTTGGGCTGATTTATCATACAAATCAATGTCGCTCATAGCTAAAGAATACACCTCCACCGTTAAGAAGCAAACCTCCCCTCATTCTCCCTCAACCACTTCCTTCTCTCCTTATAATCCGGCAATACACCCGCCACTGCCTCCCAGAACTTCCTCGAATGATTCTTCACCACGGTATGCGCCAGCTCATGCACCACCACATAGTCGACGACATGCATCGGAGCCATCACAAGCCTCCAGCTGAAATTGATGCTGTTCTTCGGCCCGCAGCTTCCCCACCTCGTCCGTGCACCATTGATAGACATGGACTTGAACTGCCAGCCAGAAAGCGTGCTCCAATACTCCATCCTCTGCGTTAGGATTTCCCGAGCCTGCTTCCGATACCAAGCAACCATCTTCTCCCGGCTTTCGAATACCATCGGATTCACTTCGCCAAAAAAAAGAAGTTCTTTCTTCATTCCCCGCTTGCGTTCCAGATGCTTAGAGATCCAGTCCTTCTTGCGCTCGATGAGGTTTTCAATGCGAAATCGGGAAACAAAAATCGGCGCACGAACAACAAGCGTCGCGTCAGAAGAAATCATGAGTGCAATGGACCTGCGGCGAGAGCGGATGAGTTTATAGGGGTGGGACATGGGGTGATTATACAATAAAAAAGGGGCTGACTTCAGCCCCCTTGGTGTAACTATTTTATAAATCATGCAGTTTTGATCTTCTGTACGAACTGCTGCATTTGCTCAATGATCTTCAGCACTCTCGCTGAAAGATTGTCCGCTTGGCTTCCAAAGGTCTTGTGATTAACAAGTGCCTCGAAATCTTCATCTTTTAGACCTTTCAGGAAAGTCACATCCGCCTCGCCGGTCCGGATGATCCGGAGCATGCGTCCTGCGTTGTCACTTGGTTTACGCTTTCTTCCCTTTTGAGGGAGCTTCGCAAGGATCGGAGCGCACAGCTCTTCAACCTTAAGCTTGACCATAGCTGGTGTAGCTTCCCTTGATGCAGTTTTCCAGATACTGATCTGGTCAGCCTGACTTGGAACTCGTGCCAGTGTATTTGCTGCCCCTAGACGTAAGCGTTGTTTTTTCGGAACTGATTCCTTCATGAGTTCTTGAAGATCGAAAGCCAGCTTCTGCAGCTGGAGATGCTGGTATACCCAGCAATCCGATCTCCCTGTCGCGATGACGATCTGATCAACTGATTTACCGTCTGCAATCGCTTTGGCAATAGCCCTGGATGTCTCGATTGGGGTATGCCCTTTACGATTCCAGTTCGCAATGAAGGAAGCCCAGAATTGGTCGCCTTTGGTCTTGTAAACCTTCACAATTGCGTCCAAATACTCAGTCTTTGAAAGGAGTGCTGCCCGGAAACGGCGCTCGCCGTCAACAAGCTCCCATTTTTTTCCTGGAACCCCCTCAAGAGGAGTTACAGTTATCATGGACTGCTGCTTGTCCTGAACAAGACTCTCTGCAAGTTCAGCAATTTCATTTTGATCAAACTCTTCGCGAGGCTGGCCATTGAAACGCTGAACTTCGGCAACTTTCACTTTTACAACCACGAGACCATTGCTGCTTACTACTCCCAAATTCGGAGAAGGTGCAGCGACAGAAGGTTGAGCAACTACCATAACAGGAGGTTTTACCGGCACTGAAGCCGGTGCTACTGTTTTCGCAAGAACTGGTAACGCAACCGGTGGTGCTACAACCTTTGGAGAAGGTAGCACAACAGGGGGCGGTGATGGTTTTGGTACAACCTGAACTGGCGGTGTAAGCGGCTTTGCAGGAACTGCATCCAATTTTTTAGTGCAGATAATTTCCCACGTCTTGAGTGCATTTCCTCCACCAAAGATTTCAAACGAGTTGGGGTAATTCTTGGATAGATTAGGGCTGATGAAAACTATTTGTCCAAATTCAACCTCAGACCTTACTCCTGAAACTTCTTTGATCAAATGGAAAACCCCGCCCATTCTTCCTTCGTGAGCATCATGCTCAACAAAGAAAACAGCTGTGTCTCTTGGGGGGAAAGCGATGTTCCAGTTTTTCCTCGCCGGGTCCTGCTTGATGCCAATCAATCCGATCTTCTGAAAAAAGTTAATGGAAGCATAGTCAAGCAGTTCAGCTGCTCCTCCTCCACTAGCTCTGATTTCGAGTACGCGAAGCTTTGCTCGCGCTGGCGAGGACTTTCCACTAGAGTCCGAGCCTTTATCCTTCTTTCTTGAATTTAACCTACCGGGAATACGGCTCATAAGAGCTCCTTTGGTTTGGAGTCATGCGGAATTGCAATGAACTCTGGCGTAAGTTAATCATGACAAAAAATAGCTGTCAATAAAAAACAAACCGCCGCGTCACAAAGAGTGAAGCAGGCGGCTTAAAAGGGGAACGAAAGATCAAATTGAGAGTGAAAGTTGAGGAATGGAAGAAAATGTGGGGGTGATGGGAAATGTAACGGGGCTGATGAGGCACTGAGAGTACTTAAGGGTTGAAAGTCATAGGGGAAGCCGATACAAGTCCATCAGCGCACATTTTCTTTTCGTCAACGATCAGACTCTACACTAATAGTATATACCCTGTGCTATAATAGTCAACAATTATTCTTATAGTATTTTCATAATGGAATCATCACAAAAACCATCATCAGTCCTCAATATTCCGACAGCAATTGTTATAGCGGGAGCAATCATTGCAGGTGCAGTTATCTATGCCAAGGCTCCCTCTTCTCCAAATTCGCCTCGACAACAAGCAGCTTCTTTTGAACAAAAGGTGAAAGCGGTTTCAGATGCAGACCATATCAAGGGAAATCCAAACGCAAAGGTGAAGATTGTTGAATACTCAGATCCTTCTTGTCCATTCTGCAAGGCTTTTCACAATACAATGAATAGCATCATGACAAGCTACGGCGCATCAGGAAATGTCGCGTGGATTTACCGACATTACCCTCTCGACAAACCGATGCCAAACGGAAGCATCCTCCACCCAAATGCAGGAAAAGAATCACAAGCTTTTGAGTGTGCAGCTGACCAAGGTGGAAATGATAAGTTCTGGAAATATACGGATCGCCTTTACGAAATAACTCCATCAGTCACCGGAGATTCTCCGAACGGACTCAGTCTTTCAGAACTTCCGAAAATTGCGGAATTTGCAGGACTTGATGTCGCCCAATTCAATAACTGCCTCGCAACAGGAAAATTCAAGGAGAAAGTCGAGGCCGACTTCACAGACGGAGTGAATATTGGCATCGAAGGAACTCCTTCAAGTATCATCGTTCTTGAGAAAGCTTTCCCTTCTACAGTAAAAGAAAAGCTTATGCTTATCTACGAGCCCTACAAGAATGCACAAGGAGAATACCCTATCAAAATCAGCGCTGACTCAAAGATGATCGTACTCGGCGGTGCCATGCCAATCGAAGCGATGAAGGCTACGATTGACCTTATGTTCACGTACTAGTTTATTTCGTCAAAACTTTCCCGAGCTTGCAGTATTCACAATCCTTTTCATCACACTTCTTGTCCCAGAATGAGAATGTGTAAATTTCTTGCGCTTTTTCTTTAATAAGAGAAATCAATTCCTCTACCTGTGTGTCAGAAATATCAAAAACATCTTTTTTCTGTTTACCTTTGTCGTCTGCCTCAATGAAATCAAGCTCGCCGGATTTCATGACATATTTTTTCTTTTCATCTAAATTAAGAAGGAGTTTATAGAACGTTAGTTGCCGGACATAATTCTCTTTATTCTCTGACTTTCGCTTGCCGGTCTTGTAGTCGACGACATTAACATCTCGATCATTAAGAATCTCAACCTTATCCAAATTCCCCTTCAAAAGTAGCTCGAAATCACCTACTTGGAGATGTACTCCTCGGATGCTGTATTCGGTCAATAAATGACGGTTCCAAGACCCCTTATATGCCTCAAAATAGCCCTCCAGAGCCTCTTTTCCCTTCTTAAGGCTCTCTGCGAGATCTAGAGGGGAAAGCAGGGTTTTACGAGCATTAAACTCGAATAGTTCAATGAGTTCCTTTTTGCTCATATCCTGCTCTTCGCGGTACTTGTCGAAGAAAGTTTTCAGCGTCTCATGCATAGCGGTACCGTACATCTGATGCTTGCTTTGAGCCTTCGGTAAACGCACGAGATTTACGAAAAAGTATTCCCATGGACATTTCAAATAATTATTAAGCGCAGTCACCGACAATCCCTGCTCAAGGAAAAGCTGCTGCAGATATTCCTTATTTTTTATCTCATGATGCTCATGCACGATTGATTCTTTAAAATGAAGCGGTGTATCTTTTGCCCCGTCTGCGTTTTCAATTTTCTTGTGCTCATCAGAAATTTCACTGATGAATTGAGCTGGTAGAAGTTCCTTACCGTCATGATTTTCCTTTGCGTACGTAATTGTCACCTCTTTTCGTGCACGAGTGAGAGCTACATAAAAAAGCCTTCGCTCATCATCGATACCAGTCTCGGTATTTGCAATGGTTTTGAAAAATGACCTTCGTTTCTTATTTCCCCAATGACCATCGTAGGCCCCGACGATATAGACAAAATCAAACTCAAGTCCTTTTGACTTATGAGCCGTCATGAGACGAACTCCCTCCTTGAGAATTCCCTTTCCTGTCTTTGTGAGGATTCCGTGTTCTCGAACACGAGTCAGATGCTCAATGAAATCTTTCAGATAATATTCCTTTCGAGCACCGGCGAGCTTTCTCAATTCACCAAAGAATGCCTCAAGGGTCGCCATTCTCTCGAGTGAATCAATACTTGAAAGAGCAAATTCGAGATAGCCTGACTCACGGACAATGATTTCGAAAACCTCGATGAACGTTTTGTTGTGCGCGACATGCGCCCATGATGAAAGCTTCTTCGAAATAGTCGGGAATTTCTCCGTAACGATATCCATAAGCAATCTTTTTTCTTTTCGCGACTGTTCAAAAGCTCTGTATATTTCTACTGCCTCCAAACCGAGAAAATCGACGAAGAGCGACATACCGAGAGTTTCTTCTGCTGCGAGATCATTGATCGCCTCGAGGATAATAAGAAGTTTACGAATATGTTCATCCTTCAAAATATCATTATCGCTCTCGATCCTGAACGGAATAGGGGTCTTTTCGAAAGCATGGGCTATTGGGAAAGCGTCTTTATTGTCTCGGTAGAGGATTGCTATCTCATCTGGCTTGGCTCCTGCTTTTATCTTTGCCTGTATGTCTTTTGTAAGAAAAGAGTATTCACCATCAATAGTCTGGCATTCGACAACATGAACCAGTTCCTTCCCTTTCTCTGCTTTTGATTTAAGAGAAATTCTCTGGTGCCCCTCAGGCATCGTGTTGTTTGAAATGAGCGAATGGGATGCATCAAGAATATTCTGGGTTGAACGATAATTGTCCTCAAGATGAATTAGCACAGCATCAGGATAGAGCTGCTGGAAATACAAAAAGTTCTCAAGTGAAGCTCCCTGGAAACGGAAGATAGCTTGTTTCTCGTCTCCGACGATGAAGATATTTGGATTCTTGTGAAAATTAGAAAGCAGCTCAAGAACCGCATTCTGCGCATTGTTCGCATCCTGATGCTCATCGGCCATGATGTATTGGTATGACTCCTGAAGCATAAGCAGAAGGTCCTCATCTTTTCTTAAGGTCTTGATAACCTCAACAATCATATCCTCGAAGTCGTAGAATTTTTCTTTCACCAAAGCCTTCTCGTAGGCTTCATAAAGTTTCAGAAGTTCTTTATTTTTTTCAATTCGCTCCTTCTGTTTGATGAACTCTCCTTTCATTTTGCCTTTATGCGCGCCCTTTTCATGAATCTTTTCAGGGGTATCATTGAAATCCTTTTCCTGCTTTTTGATTATCTTTGCAAAATCATCGACGCCAATAGCTTCCCTTTTCAAATTTCGAATCTCTCCGAGGGCCGGCTTCACATAGAAAAAGACATCTCCATACGGTTTAAGGAGCTCAAGATCGGTCGATTCAATTATCTTTTCCATCACAGCAATCTGATCAATATCAGTAATCGCCATCGAACCAATAATTCTTGGAAATCGTTCTGGATATTGCTTGATGACTTCGTTACAAAATCCGTGAAAAGTATTGATGTTCACTTTGTAACCAGCAGTGCCGATGATACTTACGAGTTTCTTTCGCATCGCATACGCGCCTGATTCCGTAAATGTAAGAGCAAGAATATTTTCTGGGGCAGTGTCCGTCTTTTTCAAAATATTTGCGATACGGAGGGTCAGAATAGAAGTCTTTCCTGTCCCTGGTCCGGCAATGACCATGACGGGGCCTTCAATAGTATCTACGGCTTTCTTTTGGGCAGTATTGAGACGCTTGTAGAGTGTTTCGAATTCAGGAGTTTCCATGCCTTCATTATAGCTTTCTACAGATATTAGGCAAAAACCTCTTTTTCCAAGTCTGCTATCCTCGGCTTATAATCCTGCAAGAGAATATTCTCAACATTTTGTGTACGAATTTCATACCTACCAATATGCTCAAGTATTTCCTTTATGTCATGCTTCGTAGCCATGTCCCGAATATCTTCTTTCGTTGCCATGATTTTTTTAATATCTTCTAATTCCTCTTTAGTAACCATTTTTTCTTCTATTTCATCAAATTTCTTATGTACTTTCTTAAATTCATTTACTGTCATTGCAGCCAAACTGCCAACTTCATCACTAACAATCTTGGTAACAACCTCCTCAATCTTCATATCAAAATGAAGTATCAAGTCTTCCTTAAGTTCTCTTATGTATGATGGCGCTTTTCTACTCATGAACCTAGTATAGATTCTAGGCACACAAGAAACAACTCAAAAATTCATCAAAATTTCATACTTCTGTGGAAAACTAAATCTTCTTTTCTGGCATTGCCAAATCACATTATTAAGCGTAAAGTAATGCCTAGTCAACAACGGCTACCCTTCCCTCAGAAAGGCAAAACCATGCTCACAAAAAACTTCTATGAGTTGTTTACGCTCTCGATCGGAAATGAGATAGCGAAATTAGAACATACGGATGACAAGAACACGTCTGCTCATCCGTCACAAAAACCGTCGCACCCAGGCAAGGATTGGCCCTTCTCAATGGCTCAACCGAATAAGAAGTCAAAACATTCAGCAATCCTGTCCTTTCGTTTGTGTTAGTTACGAACAAGCCGCGACCCTTTTGGGTATCGCGGCTGTTGTTTTTTATTGACTTTTATTATAGATAGGGTAAGGTTTGAGCAGGAGACCCGCACATGCAAACATTAAAAAAACTACCCCGAGGAAAATCAAAACTTGCAACCATTCCTGAATTTCTCGCGCAACTTGAAATCGGAGAATGTGTCATCCTTTCGGAACGAACCGACTGGACTCACGCGATGCCGCTTGAACACGGCGTTGGATTACTTATTGATGGAGCGTGGAAGCTTAACGGTGAACACGCAATGACTGGCCCAGAAAAATGGCCTGATCCTAACTTCGAAGGACATCCTGCCTTCCTTTCGCAGGACGGTAAAACCAACGGCAACGGGCCGGCCATAGATCGCCAATGGAAGCAATTCGAGGGACACCCTTTTGGCATCATGTTTCATCTCGCCGACGATTCTTTGGTCCTCATGATCGGCTAACTATGAACGAATATTTCAAAACGGAGACCGTCCTGGTCTCCGTTTTTTACTTTTAGTAGTTCTTCAGACGATTTATATTCTCATGCTGGCGAATCTTCTCATGAGCCTTTGCTTCAATCTGTCGGATTCGTTCTCGCGTAACGCCAAATTCCTTTCCTACTTCTTCGAGCGTATGAGTGATGCCATCGTTGAGACCATGTCGCATCTCAAGAATCTTCTTCTCTTTCTCAGAAAGATCGTCGAGAATAGTGTTGACCTGATCTCGAAGGATTCTTCGTGAAGACTCTTGGTCTGGAGAAAGAATCTTGTCGTCAAAGAGGAAGTCTCCGAGCGTTGACTTACCGTCATCGCTATCATCTCCAACTGGAGATTCGAGAGAAACGACATCCTGATCGATCTTTTCGATATTGTAGATCTTATCGACATCAAGTCCCATCTCAGTCGCAATCTCTTCTGCAAGTGGATCTCGTCCGAGGTCCTGAGTAAGTCGTCGTACAACTTGCTTATACTTCGCAATTGTTTCTACCATGTGCACTGGAACACGAATAGTTCGTGACTGATCGGCAAGTGCTCGAGTGATAGCCTGTCGGATCCACCATGTAGCGTAGGTTGAAAACTTGTATCCCTTTGTCCAATCGAACTTATCAACGGCCTTGAAAAGACCGAGATTCCCCTCTTGGATAAGATCAAGAAGCGTAAGGTCTGGTGATCGTCCTACGTATTTCTTGGCAATCGAAACCACAAGTCGAAGGTTCGCTCGAGCGAGAAGATTTTTCGCCTCCTTGTCACCCTGCTCGATTCTTCGCGCAAGTTCCTTTTCATTGCTTGCTGAGATAAGCGCATACTGTCCAATTTCCTTCAGATACATCTGGATAGAGTCGTATGAAGAATCGCTACTTCGCGCGCCGTAAGAATACTTCTTCGGTGCAGCATGAACTTCCGGCTCCATTTCCAAAAGTCCTCCTCCCTCAAGCACATCGATGCCTGATGTTGAGAATTTAGTATAAAGATCATCGAGGAATGTGATGTCCTGCTCGATGTTTGGGAATTCCTTGAGAATCTCGTCATAAGTAACGAAACCTCGCTCCTTTCCTTTGCTGACGAGCTTATTGGCTTTGTTTTCGAATTCTTTATTCTTGTTCTGCTTCGCCCCACCTTTTGCAGCCGGCTTTGCTTTCGCAACTTTTTTAACTACTTTCTTTGCACTTTTGACTGGCTTCTTTACCACCTTCTTCACCTTCTTTGCCGGCTTGTTTTTTTTCTTCATAATTTAAATAGTATGCTTCTTCTTTGATAATTCATTTACCCTTTTCGTAAGGACAGTCATCCTTTCCGTGAGAACGGCGATATTCTTGTCATCCTTCTGACGCTCCGCTTTCATGAGCTGATCCATCGCCTCGGAGAATTCTTGGCGCACAATATCTTCCTCAAAATTAAATACGAGTTCATTAAGATCTCTTTGGA
>ERZ1292625.2673-Hain-H41-01um-R1-2673-length-15968-cov-5_pt1 | contig 13814 bp, 21 predicted proteins | sample MGYA00564400_ERZ1292625 | MGnify/ENA primary metagenome ERZ1292625 (study PRJEB36523, sample SAMEA6512639) | groundwater metagenome | collected 2019-01-08 | study: AquaDiva: Metagenomics assemblies of 32 groundwater samples | reverse complement strand
ACATCTAAAGAGAGATATTATTTAAAAACTAATCTAATTCACTAGAAAGTATTAACTAAATTTTTATCCCTGAATCTTTAGGGTTTTTATCATGTTGATCCATCTGTCCAGCATTTAAGCAATCCCAACATGGATGCACAATGCCTTTAGCATTCATAATTCTCCTAGTTCCCTTGCATTTTGGACATGGGTTATATGTTGAGCTCATTTTAAAATTTTAATCTTTCTTATCAATTATTTCAAAGATTCTTATTTCGCACAAAGCCAATGGATAAATCTTCTTTAATCTCAAAGACAATTCTTTCTGTATCTTTCCAACCATAATATCACTAAACAATTCTAGAGAAGTTTTAGGAGTCATGATCCCTTTAAGATATTCTTGGGCGCTCTTTCTTAATTCATTTCTAACTGCTCTTGAAACTTTCTTTCTCGTTATCAAAAATGGCTTTACGACAAGTTCATAATCCTTACACTTAGTTGTAAAAGAATCTTCTACATAATCAGTTCCCTTTCTAACCATTCTTCTCATATAAGCACTTACTAATCTACTAGAAATAGGGTAAGCTTCCAATCCATTTTCTCCCTTTTTCACTTTCATAATCAATTCAAGATTCTTTCCTCTCAAATTCTTAGTCATATCTAATTTTATAGTTCTTCCCTCAAGCTCTTCAGTAGAAGCTGCATAAAGCATTATCTTTGTGCTAGTTAACGGAGCTTTCACTTCGAAGAACTGTTTCTGTACATTTTTCTTTTTCTTTATTTCTTGTGCCATTTTATTTACTTATTTTATCTCCTATTTCAATTCTTCCTGTTCTTATAGCTTTCTTTATACCCTTCATCTTATTACATGTTTTACACTTATACATTAAAGTAATTCTCTTTGTGATTTTAGTCTTTCTCTTCCAGTCTTTAGGACCTTTTCTAGAATATCTTCCTTGGTTACCATAACCTACTCTTAATCCTCTTGACTCAAGTCTAGATGTTGAACCTCTAGATAATGGGTGTGTAGCCGATCTAGAACGCTGTTTAGCAGTAGCCACAGTCTGAGATGTATGCTTCCTGCAATACGGGCAGTATCTATTCATTTCTTTTGGTATCTTCATTTTGTTTGTACTATTGTAGTAAGGTCAAAACTTCGCGCTCGCCAGTCACCGACCAGTGTGGTTCTGGGTCTAAGCAATTATGCATAAGAAAAACGCTTTTTAAATCTTTAGCTTGTGAAGCTAAATGATACTAAGAATGAAATTCTTTAAATCTTTACCTATTGTGAGTTTTAGCTTTCTTAATTTTTCTAAGGTAAACTATCTCTCCAATTATAACAAATTTTGTTAATAAAACTGCGGCAGGATATATCAAATTAACAAGAGAATATCTGCCCATAGAATAAATCGATAATCCGTGCTTAATAGAATCAACATACATAGATCCTAAAGACTCACTATAAGGTAAACTCCAAGTTTTTCGCATTGTAGGTAAGAATGCTATAAGGTCAATAATAGTCGCAAGTATAACTGACCATAAAACATTATTAGTTAATAACCAAGGTAGAATTGAGATAATAGCTAAAACTAAGCAAACTCTATCAAAAGAAGTAATATTTTTTACACCGTACTTTCCCTTAAGTGAAAGGAAAAAAGTAAATATAGTTACTAAGGCTGCTACTCCAGTGGCCCAAGACCCAGGCCCTCCGCCAGAAACCCATTGTCCTAAAAATGCAATAGTCGTAACGATAGACCAAATAAGCCAAGTATAAGTATGAGGCTTTGTGTTCCCTCTGAAAATATCTCTAATGTATAAATAGGAACTAAAAAGTGCTAAAAAAGCAGCAATTGTACCTAAAATTATTTTTATCTCTATCATTGAACTATCTCAATAGAATTCAAGCTACTTATTAAAATTTCTGGTCTCTTTAATTAATAGCTTTCACCATAAAAAGCTCAAACCACAACCTTTTTAATGCCTATTTTTCTCAACAAACCATGAGTAAAGAAACAGAAAAAGTAAAACCTGATTGGGTAAAAATAAAACCAGCAGAATTATCTAAGATAATTTTAGCTCTGCATAAAGAAGGTAACTCTCCTGCTAAGATAGGATTAATTTTAAGAGACCAACATGGAATCCCGAGAGCAAAGCTTCTTGGAAAGAAGATAACTACATTTCTAAAAGAAGAGAATCAAACTATTGAAACTCAAGTACCTCAAATTGAAAAAAGTAAGGCCAATCTTGAAAGACATATAGCAAAAAACAAACACGATTACACTGCACTAAAAACTCTACATAAGAAATTATGGGATTTAAATAGGGCAAAAAAACAGCTTGAAGCATAGTTAAAACTTAAAAAGCCAGATTTCTACATTCTCCAGCTTGAAAAAGAGGAAATATGTTAATAGATTCAATAAATGAAGCAATAAAAAAAATAGATGAATTATCTAATTCTATGCCTATCAAAGTAATAAGTCATTTTGATACGGATGGCATAACTTCTGCAGCCATAATGTCTAGAACATTACAACGTTGGAATAAAAGGTTCTCTCTTAGCATTGTAAAAAATCTTGAAGGAGAATTTATTGCCTCTCTTCCAAATGATCACATCTTAATTTTTGTAGACCTTGCCTCTGGTTCTTTAGACTATTTAAAAAATAAAATCTGCCCAATTATAATCTTGGATCATCATGAAATAGTGCAAGAAATACCTGAAAACGTACTGATGATAAATCCAGTAAAAACAAAAGAAGAGATAATTTCTGGGGCAGGAATCTGTTATCTCTTCGCAAAAACTCTATCTACAAAAAATAAAGACCTTGCAAATTTAGCAATAATAGGGATGGTGGGAGATATGTTTGAAAAACACCTTGGAAAGTTCTATGATACTGTTTTAACAGAATCCGAAGCGCTAGTTAAAAAAGGTCTTTTAATCTATCCTGCAACAAGACCATTAGATAAAGCATTAGAATATTCCTCTAATCCTTACATTCCAGGAGTTTCAGGCTCTTACAAAGGAGTAATAGAAATTCTAAAAGAAGCAAATATTCAGAAAATAAATGGAAAGTTCAAATCATTATATGAATTAACAGAAGAAGAAATGTCTTCACTAATAACTGCAGTCATGTTAAGATGTGTAAATGGGAAAGAATCTCAAAATATAATTGGAAACATATACATGATAAAATTCTTTAATAGACTAGAAGATGCAAGGGAACTTTCCGCACTTATAAATTCATGTAGCAGAATGGACTCTCCACAAACCGCTCTAGGTCTCTGTCTTGGAAATAAATACTCTAAAGATGAAGCTGAAAAGATATACATACAATATAAACAACATCTAATAGCGGCATTAAAATATGTAAATGAAAATGAAAAAATATCTGGAAAAAATTATACTATATTCAATGCAAAGGATCAAATAAAAGACACAATAATTGGAACAGTAACTTCTATACTTTCTCACTCTTCTACATATGAAGAAGGAACAATACTTATAGGGTTAGCTTACAATAATGATAAAATAAAAGTCTCAGCGAGGTTAGCGGGGAAAAATGGTAGAAATGTGAGGGAAGTACTGCATAAAGTAGTTGTCCCTCTTGGAGGTGAAGTTGGAGGGCATCCTAATGCTGCCGGCTGCCTAATTTCAAAGGATCATGAATCTCTGTTTATAGAAGAACTAAAGAAACAATTAGAAACCGAACTAATTCAAGTTTAAACATATCAAAAAATTGATAAATTTTAGGATGCTCAAGATTCTTCAGAATCTTGACACAACAACCTTTAAAAAACAGGTATTTATTACACTACTATGGATAGAACCAAAAGAACTGCATTTCTCAAAATAACCTGCCCAAGGTGCAGTTTTAGCACAATAGTCTATGGAAAATGTTCTACAAATAAAAAATGCTCAAAATGCAATTATCTCTTAACAAAAACATCTGGTGGAAAAGCTAAAATCCGTGCCCCAATCAAGGAGGTTCTACTATGCAATTAAAGGTTAGTGATATTGTTCTTTGTACTGTTAAAAGCGTAGAAGGAGCCTCAGTATTCTTACAAATAGAAGATCATGGAGTAGGGAGCATGGCTATGTCTGAAGTAGCTGCTGGACGTATAAGAAACATAAGAGAATATGTCACCCCTAACAAAAAAGTAGTTTGTAAAGTGCTAAGCATAGATAAAGATCATGTCCAATTAAGCCTAAGAAGAGTTATGGGTAAAGAAAGGGAACAAGCTCTTGAGAATTATAAAAAAGAAAGAAATCTTATTAGTATATTTAAAACATTTACAAAAGAACCTGAAAAAAAGATAAAAGACATAAAGGCCAAATATACTGTATTAGAGTTTATTGAAGAATCAAGAAAGAATAAGAAAATGCTTGAAGAATTCTTCACAAAGCCTGAAGTTGAAAAGCTAATTCCTCTTTTAGAAGAAAAAGAAACAAGAGAAAAAGAAGTAAAAAAGGTATTCACCTTGAAATCACTTTCTTCAAATGGAATAGAGGATATAAAATCAATATTAACACCTGAATCAAAAAAAGCAGACATAAAATACCTGGGTTCATCTCAATTTTCAATTACTGTAAAGGCTCTAGATTTCAAAGAAGCAAACATCACTTTAAATGAAATAACCTCTAGAATTAACACAAACGCCAAATCAAAGAAATTGGCTTTTGAATTAAAATGAACCTAAAATACTATCTAAAAGATAATAAGAAAGTCTACACTCTAAAAGATAAAATCGATAAAGAAGAAACAAAACCAGCACATTACAAATTCATAAAGATCAAATCAATTAACTTAAACTCGCCTGCGCAATTTCTTTCTTAACAATTTCCATATCTGCCTCCCATAAACCTATCAACTTTCTATTGTAAATAATGGCTGCTGGATGAAATAAAGGTATAAGTTTTATCTTTAACCCTTGCATATCAATAATTTTAACTTCACCATGCAACTGAGTAATTCCTTCAACTTTATCCATTTTATCGACCTCTCCCAGAGATAAAAAAAACTTAGTAGCATAATTTCCCAGGGAACATACAATTTTAGGTTTTATACATTTTATCTGTTCTAACAGCCAAACAGTATGCTCCTTTATCTCTTCAGTTAAAGGCACTCTATTCTCTGGAGGCCTATATTTCAATATGTTTGCAATATACACATCTTCCATAGATAATCTCACACCGGCAAGCAACTTATCGAGATTCTTACCAGCGGCACCAACAAAAGGCATTCCTTGTAAATCTTCATTATTACCTGGCGCTTCCCCAACAAACATTATTTCAGCTTTAGGATTACCCTTTCCAAAAACTAGATTTGTAGATCCTTGCTTTAAAGGTAAATCTGCTTGTCCGCATTTATACTCTATTTCCTTCAATAATTGTGTTTTATCCATATTTATCTAAAACTACAACAATCTTTATGAACCTTCCTTTCTAAAATAAATCATGGCCAACGAACAAACACTAGTTTTATTAAAACATGATGCCATTCAGAGAAATCTTGTAGGAAAAATAATAACTCGCTTTGAAGAGACAGGATTAAAACTTGCAGGAATGAAAATGATCTGGGCAGATGATGAAATTGCTCTAAATCACTATCCACTAGATGAAGAATGGGCTAAAAAAGTCCATGACAAAACAAAAATAGTATATGATGAAAAAGGTAAATCTTGGCCTTATAAAAATCACATTGAAATGGGTAAGACAATTCAATCCTGGCTTGTTACTTTCTTAAAAGAAGGACCGATAATAGCCTTAGTCTTAGAAGGACCTCATGCAATAGAAGTAGTAAGAAAGATAGTAGGTAATACTGAACCAAGACAAGCAGCTCCAGGGACAATAAGAGGAGATTACGCAATGATCGAATCGTACACTTTGGCAGATGACAATAAAAGAGTATTAAGAAACCTAATTCATGCCTCAGACACTATAGAAAATGCAAACAGAGAGATAAGTGTCTGGTTTAATAATTCTGAACTCCATAAATATTCAAAGGAATTAGACAAACATTTTTAATCTTAAAAATGTTTGAAGTTTGATGAATCGAATAAAAGAGCTTCTTTCTAAATCGAAAGTTGATGCAGTTTTAATAATGAACATTGAACCATTAAAAGATAGCAGTTTCTTTGCTTTTTCAGGAATAGAAGAAGGTTCATTCATATATTCTAGTCTTCTTTTATACAAAGACAAACCTACACTTTTAGTAAATGAACTTGAAGAATTAGAAGCTAAAAGCACTGGATTAAACTATCTTGTAATAAAAAAGCTATCAGATATAAAGAAAAAGTTTCCAAAAATAAAAACTTTGGGTATAAACTATTCCTTAATTTCCATATCTAGAAATAAAAGACTTCGCTTCAAGAAAATAGACATATCAAAATTAATCTCTCAAATATTAGACCAAAAGAATGAGGGCGAATATAATCGTTTCAAGAAAGCATGCAATATAGTAAATCAAATAGCTAAGGAAATTCCTTCCTGGGTAAATAAAGACATAACTGAAAGGTCTCTAGCAAAAGAGATAGAAAAAAGGATGATAGACCTCTCAGGAGAACCTTCTTTCAAAACAATAGTTGCATTTGGAGAAAATTCAGCAGTTCCACACCACACAACTTCAGACAGAAAAATAAAGAAAGATGAAATTATACTAATAGACTTCGGAGCAAAATACAAGAATATTTGTTCAGACATGACTCGGTGCTTTTTCTTTGGAAATCCTAGTAAAGAAATCTTAGAAGTATACAACGCGGTAAAAACCATTCAATTGGAATCTATAAATAAAATAAAACCAGGTAGAAATGGCAAAGAGATTTACAAATACGCAAAAGAATCTATTGAAAAAACCACTCCAGGAGTCATGAACCACTCTCTAGGACATGGAATTGGATATGAAGTTCATGAAGCAAGTACATTAAGCTCTATCGATTATAAATTAAAAGAAAATGTATTTACAACTGTTGAACCTGGCTGTTATATAGAAAACCAATTTGGAGTAAGAATTGAAGACTGTATAGTGATAAGAAAAGCCAGAGCAGAAGTCTTAACAACAGCAACTAAAGAACTAGTAATTATCCCATTTCATTAAATGAAAACCCAACATTTTTAATACCTCTTTAGACTACAATTTAAGAAAGCTCCCATAGTTTATCGGATAGAACACAACCTTGCGGCGAGTGAGTTCATTTAAGTAATGAACTACAGCTCATAAGAATGAGCTCGCGAGAAGGTTGGAGGCGAGGTTCAATTCCTCGTGGGAGCGTTAGTTGAAAAATGGTTGAAAAATATCAAAAAATTGTAGTGACTGGTTTACTAAAAAGAGAAGGAAAAGTCTTAATTCTAAAAAGATCTTCGAAGGAAGATTTCCTTCCAAACTACTGGGAACTACCTTCTGGAAAAGTTGAATTTGGAGAAACTGTTGAACAAGCACTAAAAAGAGAATTTAAAGAAGAGACTAACTTAGATATTGAAGTCAAAAGTCCATATAAAATATTTTCATATTTATCAGATAATAAAAATAGGCACACAATTGAAATTATCTTCCATGTATCTTGTAAGGACATTAAAAAATTAATTATTAGTGAAGACCACCAAGAATACATCTGGATAAGTAAAGATGATATTAAAAAATACAAAATCTCTAAAGAAATATCTCAATCTATCTTGGAAGGAATTAATAACAAATGAAAGACAAAAAAGAAATAATCTTATGGAGAGGCAAACCGGATCTAATAACAAGATACCTCTGGTTATTACCTCCAGGAATAATAATAGCTTTAGTGATTGCCTATTTTAATATCTACATAGCACTAATAGGAATTATGGTCCTAATTGTGCAAATAACTATAGACTGTCTGATAACTGAATATATCCTAACAAATAAACGAATAGAAATACGGCAAAATATTATCTGGAAAAATAAAAGATCTATTGACTTAGATGAAATAAGATTCAGAAAAATAACAAAAACATGGTTAGAAAAGAAATGTAAGACTGGTACTTTTGAAGTTTCAAAAACAGGGTATTATATATACATAAACGATGGATACAACGTAGCACCATTCGCCCTACCATTTTATAATATCAAAAATCCTGAAAAGGTAAAGCAAATATTTGATCATGCAAAAAAGAAATTTGGTTTAAAAGAAAAGCATACGGTTGGGGCTGGAAACCAGCAACTTGGCAAGCCTATTTAGTTATAACAATCTGGATATTTTCTCTCATTTTCACATTCATACAAATAGACAAAAACTCACATTCAGTCTCAGACACATTATACTCTTTCGTCCTTCCAGCACTAACATTAACTCTAATAGCCTGGCTCATACAATATTACAAAGGAGAAAAGCCAAGATGGCAATGGGGAAATCATAAATAAAATGAAAGAAGATAAACATTTTCTAAAAATAGCAATAGGTAAATCAAAAGACTCGATAAGGCTAAAAGGTTTTCCAGTGGGAGCAATTTTAGTTAAAGATAATAAAATCATATCAGAAGGAATTAGTAATGGAAAAAATCTTAATGATCCTACAAGCCATGCAGAAACAGATGCTATAAGAAAAGCCTGTGAAAAGTTAAAGACAAGAAACCTAAAAGATTTAACATTATACTCCTCACTAGAACCTTGCTTAATGTGCTTCTCTGCTTCAAACTGGGCGTCAATAAAAAAAATAGTCTATGCAGTAAAAAAAGAAAGCGTCTCAAAACAACATTTCCAAGGAGATACAAAGCTAGAAGAAATAAATGAAAAGAATTACAACAAGATAGAATTAATACACATACCTTCCTTAGAAGAATCAGCTCTTGAAATAATAACTAACTGGGAAAGTTCTCAAAAGACTATTTAGCAGCAAGTTGAAACATTTTCTGTCCCTGAAATTGACTTCCCAAATCAGGAGAAGACGCATAAGGTCTTTCTACACCTTTAGGAAAATAGAAAACTTGACCATAACCTACAATATCTCCTCTTTGCACACTCTTACCGAGCAATTTTGGAAAAGCAGTCATCATCCCATTATATCCTGGATCTATCCAACTGCATCGTAAATTCTTTAAATGAAAATTAAACCCAGCCACATCAAGTGACCTACTAACATCTCCTTTAGCATAAACATCTAAAGGAATAAATGCCCTTAAATCTACTCCTCCGGGAATATTTTTCCCAATTAAATTATTTAAAACACTAATTCCCACCCTATCTGATAAATCAAATTTTTCCTCAACTTCTACGACTAAATGTTCTCCTTCTTTTATGTCATATTTAGTTCTAATATCGACAGATTCAAACAAATCTTCATGACTATACTTTGCTCTCTCTGAAAATTTAATTCCGCCCTCAATTTTTTTCATTCTAAAAGCATCTTTAGCATGTAAAAGAATGATCCCTTCCCAAGGAGTAAATCTCTTTCCCACTCCTCTCTCAACTTTCATAAATCCTCTATCTACCAAAGCCTCCAATTGCTTATTTGTCTTTACTTGAACACCCATATCTAAAGACCTAATAGATTCTCCTTGAAGAGTATATTTTGGTTTGTCTCCAACATCAAATGGAACTAAATAAGTTTCAGCAAATGGCGCAACTCTAATAAAAGATTGTGCGATTCTTTCATTAGGTTCTACAATTATATTATTTGGACTTGTGTTAAAGATAATATTATCTATGCCTAAAAAATGAATCTGATCAATAGGCGGACAAGCTAGTCCTCCTAATCTTAACAAACTGCTCTTTCCATCTAAAAAATAAGAGAAAAAAGGCATATTCATCTTAGTTACAGCATTCTCAAACATAATCCTTTCTTCAAAGGAAACCCAATGAACTTTCCCAGCTCTTAAACATCCATCAAAATTTTCTCCAAAGGTATCTAAAAATTCTCCATTTCCCATACCAGGACTAAAGCAAGATTGTAACTCTCTAAAAGCTAAATCTATCGTAACAGGTTGTAGCCTCTTCCCAGGATTATCTAAGTCTAGAACAGGCAATAAATTCAAATATCCTGCTCTAACTGCCTGTTTTATTCCCCTATCACTAAGTATTCTTATAGCAGGTCTTTCTTTTCCAAAATCATCACTCAAAGGATTAGGTAAATCTTTTTTGCTCATAAAAATAGCTTCAAATTAGACTTTATAAAATTCTCTATTTAATCTTCCCTTCAACCACCACAAAACTATTCTTCCCAGCCAGATTATTAACATACTTCACAAATGAATGCATATCTTTCTTCTTTTTAACAATACATAGACTATTTCCTGTAATTGGAAAGACGATGGGATTTCCAAGTCCATCCTCAGTCATATAAACAACATTTCCACCCCATTCAACATTCCATTTATCAGTAAGTATAAAGAAAAATCTCATTTCTTCTTTTCCAGCTTCATCATCATGAACAAGAGTATAATCTTTCCACCCGAATCTTTTAACCTTTAAACTAATCTTCGTAATCTTCTTCCCAACAACCTTAGATAATAATTCCTTAAAACCAACGCTACCAAAAATAATTTCATCACATTCAATCAAACTATATGAATATCTATCTGGAACTTTCTCAATTTTACTATCAGGACTATTTATCCTATTAATAAAATAAATATATTCTTTCTCATTAAGAAACTTCTCTAATCTGATAAAACCTTGTTGAGTAAAAGCATCAGCTATCTGATCAATAACACCATCATCTAAATACATTTTATTAATCAATGTAACCAACCTCCAATAGCATATCTTTTCTTCTTTCCAATTACTTCCTCAACTTCATGCCAACTCCTCTTTGAAACTTCAAAAATCATTAAACTATTCCATTTAGGAGAATATCTTTTTCCACTCTTCCCAGGCTTTCCATTATCATCTTCAAGCAAAGCCAAAGCACCTCCATCTTTTTCAGAGAAATCTTCACATAAATAATATATGTACGCTATCTTTCTGCCCTCAAGTTCATCATCATGACATAAAAGATAATCTGTATTTTCATACAAACTACCAGCCAAATCAAAGGCTCCTTTTTTAACTTTAATTCCACTAATCTTCTCAATCCTTTCTGCAAATTCCCTGCTTTCAAGCATCTTAACAAACTCCTTTATCTCCTTATTCTCACTATAATGTAAATCTTGAGTCTGTTTAAAAGAAAACAAATCACTATCTTTCTCTTCAAATTCTTCTTTCTTTAAAGCCAAAGCCAATCTCTTAGCTTCATTTTCACCCAAAAAACCCTCAATAAGTAAATGGGGGAAAGGCATATTCTTAGCAAAATCCATAAATTAAAGAAGAAAATAACTGATTTAAACTTTAGCAAACACTAAGAAAATTATAAATACTGACAAATAAGTATTAAATTATGAAGTTAATTCTGAAGGGAATTCCTGCAAGTCCAGGAATAGCTGAGGGTAAGGCAAGAATATTTATGCCTGGTACAAATAATATGAGCTTTAATGATGGAGAAATACTTGTAACTACACTCACAGATCCTTCAATGGTACAAGCTATGATTAAAGCAGTTGCAATAGTAACTGATATAGGAGGCATAACTTCACACCCTGCAATTTTAAGCAGGGAGATGGGAATTCCTTGTATAGTTAATACTAAGGGAGCAACAAAAAAGATAAAAAATGGAATGAAAATAAAGATTGATGGTAATAAAGGTGAGATCTATGCCTTGGATTAAGGATTTTTCAAAAGGAACTTTTAGTTTATTTGCAGGAAATGTCTTAGAAGGGCTTCAACCCTTAGATTTTTATCACTTTAATCCCTTATGGTATGATCTCTGGATATCTAAAATCTCAGAAGTAATTGATAAGTTAGATTTAGAAAATAAACCCTATAAAGAGATTAAACAACTTCTTCCAAATCCTTCAAACATAAGAGCGATATTAATCAAGATTATACCAGCATATAAAGGACTGAAAAATAAAAATAAAGAAGAATTAAAGAAAGTTACAAATTTCTTTGCTAGAATGCTTTTGGAAAGTTGTAAAGATGATCCTTTTGCTATAAAATCAAACCCTTTCCATAACAAAGAAGAATTAGAAGAATTATTACATAAAATAGAACTAAAACAAGCAAATCCAGAAATAGCTCGTTCAATTGGAAGAATAATAACTGCTACTGGGTCTTTAGTTCACGGTCTCTATAATGATGTAGTCACAGACTTCGGATGGGATGTCTACGGCCCATATAAAATAAAGATAGAAAATAAAGAATATTCCTTATTAATAAGAAGTTTTGTTAATCTCTCTCCTAAAGAATTATGGCCAAACAAATTTCTACCTAATATAAACAAAATAGAGATGTTTACTTTGTATGAAAATGTTGACTGGGAAATAAAATGCGTAGGGTGCCACACCATTCCTATTAAAGGTAGTCCTGTTGAAGGCTTAAGAAAGTGGGCAGTTCTTGTAGATAACAAACCTATAGAAAAAGAAAAGATATTGGAAATAACTAATGAAATATCTCAAAAAGCTGAAGACATTTACAAAGAGATAAGAAAGATGAGTCTAGATAAAATAAAGGAAAAAGTCATGTTGCAAGAATGCTATCAAACAAAGATGCTATTTGACGCTGCAAAAGTTGACTGGAAACCTGATAAAGAAATGTTGGCAAGAATAACTAAAAAACCTCTATTGAAGAACATAGTTCCTCATGGAAAGATGGTTACAACATTAAAAGAATATGAAGAAGAATTTGGAATAAAACAATTCGCTAAAGAAATATTGAATGTAAAAATCTAACTACTCTGCTTCTTCTTCGTCCCTTACACCCTTAATAGTTACATAAAACTGACATTCATTATCTGGTAAGTTAGGTGAGTCAATAAGTTTTGCCACTCTGCTTCCTTGTTTTCCTCTTCTCAAATACATTCTATAAGTCGAAGCGTGTCCAACTATATTCCCACCAATAGCTGTAGTTGGATCTCCAAACATCATTGCAGGATTAGCCATAACTTGATTAGTAACATAAACTGCAATGTTATGCTGTTCGGCCATTTTAATCAGATTGTGTAAATACTTATTCAACTTTTGCTGTCTATCAGCTAACTGTCCTCTTCCTGCAAATTCTGCTCTAAAATGTGCAGTTAAAGAATCTATAATAACTAACCTAATAGGCTCTCCATCTTTAATCATTTCATTTATCTTATCAATAAGAAGTATTTGATGATCTGAATTAAAAGCTCTTGCAACTAAAATATTTTTTAAAACTTTATCAGGATTTGCTCCAATACCTTCAGCAATCTGCCTTATTCTTTCAGGTCTAAAAGTTCCTTCAGTATCAATCCACACGCTTTTACCATTTGCTCCGCCCTGTTCGATAGGCATCTGAGCATTAACAGCTAAAGTCAAACCTAGCTGCGTTTTACCAGAACCGAAAGCCCCGTAAGCCTCAGTCATTGATTTAGTTTCCACACCTTTTCCTCCCAAGAGATTATTCAAATTAGCACTTCCTGTAGTAATATAAAGAACATTTTTTCTTTGCTCTGCAAATTCATCTCCAGAAACAAAACCAAGCTTCATCATACTTCTTGCAGCTTGAATAGCCTTTCTAGCAACAGCCTCTCCAACTCCAGCCATCTCAGATAAAGCACTAGGACTTAAAACAGCAAGACCCATTAAATCATAAACACCAGCAGCCTCTAATTTTACAGCAATCCCTGGCCCAATACCTGGAATATCGGTTAATTTCTGTCCATCACTCTCTTCTTTCTTTTCGCTTTCACCTTCTTCTTTCTTAGCCATATAAAAAATATCGCCTCACCCAGTATATAAATATTTCAGCACTCTAAAATACACTTTTACTAAAGTGTATTTTAGTTCATTAAAAACTAAACAGTTTTCTGAAAAGAATTAA
>ERZ1292625.3159-Hain-H41-01um-R1-3159-length-13819-cov-4_pt1 | contig 13819 bp, 11 predicted proteins | sample MGYA00564400_ERZ1292625 | MGnify/ENA primary metagenome ERZ1292625 (study PRJEB36523, sample SAMEA6512639) | groundwater metagenome | collected 2019-01-08 | study: AquaDiva: Metagenomics assemblies of 32 groundwater samples | reverse complement strand
TACTAAAACATTAAAAAGGTATTCATCACCCCAACTTGAATTATCTGGTGTTAATCCCTCATAACATTCTGAAAGCTGTCCACCAACAGACAAGTCGTAGCTATCTTTTTGGGTATCACCATTTTCTATATATTTACTATTTTCAGATTTTCTATTATGAAAAACATTTTTAGAATTTTTGCTGTTTGTTAAATTATTTCCAGTACAATTAAGGCAGTTTTTAAAAGAAGCATATTTTCTGGGTTTAGTTAAAATAAAATCTTCAAATTCTTTTTTTGTTTTTTCATTTCCGCTAAAAGTTTCAAGTTTATAAGATGCTAAAATTTTCTCATACTCTTCCTTTGAATATTGCTTATTTAAAATAAAATATTTTTTATTTCGTAAATTAACACACAAAAAACAAAACTCGCATCCGCTACAATCATAACAAAAAGAGCAATTCATGAGAGCAGAAGAATAATATACATTTCGGCAACTAAAACATTTTTCGCTATACATTGTTTCATAAAGTCCTTCTCCTGTTCCCCAAATACCCATTGAATCAACCGTGTCTTTTGTGTCAGCCCCGTAGCAAAGATACATACAATCCTGAATTTTCCAAGCTACGAGGCACATATAACAATTTTTTCCATAAGCAAAATCTTGAGTGTATTCACAATTTTCGCTGCCTATATTATTATCATTAAAAAGAGCAAGAGATGGCACCTTTAATCGAAATTCAGAAAATTGTTCAAAAAATGGTCGTGAAAAATCATAATCTATAGCATAGCTTTTTGGATCCCACTTGTCGCTCCACCAACACTTGTTGCAATAAATTGTTTGAGGATTATCGGACGAATAAACTGAAATAATATCTCTTTTACAAAAATCGCACTTTCTGTTGTAAAAAATAAAATCATTTCTCCAGGCCAGTCTCCTTTGTCTTCGGCAATCCGGACAGAAAGTCGGTGGTGGAACATTTATTTTCTCATAAAAGCCAAAATCATCAGGCTCGATAGTAAAGTCTTTTTTGCAGTTTTGACATTGTCGATTTTCACTTTTATATTCCATTTTTTTCTTTTTCTAATCTACTTTACTTAACTAAAGTAATTTAATTTAATAAAGTAAATATCTAATACACTTCCTGCTGATAACACTTTTCACAATACACTATTTCTAGTCGATCTGGAGCATAACTGGTTTCAAATTCACTTGGACATCCGATGTCCAAGTGGTTGGGATGATTGGTTTTATCACACATACAAGTTCGGTGCCAAAGCTTACGGGGAGTTCTTAGAGAAAGTCTGTCAAAACGACGACAAGCTTGGCATTTCCCTGGAAGAGGAATACCCATTTTTCTATACAGTCTAAGTTCTTCTTGGGTTATTCTAAAAGCGGTAGTGCAACCAGTATATTGTTCTTGATCTTTTTTTATAAATTGAGATTTACACTTTATTATTTTTTCTAAGATTGAATTATCTACAAGATGAATCAATTTTGGCAGTTTATTATAAGTTAAGTTTACTGAATAATTTCTCTCAGGCCTATCGTACCATTTATATCCCTTTGAAAGTGCCTGTTCTTTTGTTAAAGGAAAATATTCCTGTACCACTGATTCATTATAAGAAAAAGGTGAAATGGAAGTTGGAAAAAATTCGCCCCATTCCCCTGTCTTTTTCATGTGCTCCACGATGCGGTTTTTCATTACTTTCCAATCTTCAGGGTGATATTGCTTGTTAAAAATACAGTATTTTTTGTTAATTAAAGAAACACAGCCAAATATATAATCAGAGCTAAAAATTAATTCCGAATAAAAAACATCCGATCCATTCCATTTTTTTGATACGCTAATGTTATTCTGCCCCCACCCCGTTCCTTCGGCCTCATAATCAAAAGTATTATCATAGGTTTCGGTCAAATCCATACACTCTTTTGCTTCTCGTGCATCTTGTGCATAGTTTAGATTTTCATTTCTAAAACAATTGAAAGCATTGTGAGTATTTTTACTGAAACCCACATAGTCTCCTGAACAATTTTTAGTACTTGAGCCGTGATAATATTTTACTGGTAGCTTGAGGCGAAGTTTACGCATTTTCCTAAAATTTTTTTCAATATTCTTTCTGGACCACTCTATTGCCTTGAATCTGTTTTCATATTCGTTTTTACTTAATTGTTCGTTAAACCAAGAATAACTTTTTCCTCTCAATCCCACACAACCAAAACAGTTACTGCAACCACGTAAATCACTACCAAAATAACATTCACTACAGTCCAAAGCCGTATCAAGCCAGGCAGATTTATAACACTTAAAACATGCTAAACATTCATACAATAATTCACATTCCTCTGCAGACCAACAATCCATGCATTCGTTACTTTTCATATACCAGTTTCCATATAAACAAGATTGATTAAAACCACTAGCTTCAATCATATAACAGTTCTTATTGTCATTAGCTTGATTGGTATATTCTGAATTCACGCTATTTCTGTTTGTTAATGCCATGCGAGGGACAGAAAAACGATGTTCTTTGTACTGTTCAAAAAATGGCCGAGAGAAATCAAAATCTCTACCATAATCAAGGGTGTCCCATTCATCACTCCAATAACATGGTTGACAATAAACCGGTCCCAGATAATTTTCATTATAAATAGAAACCACGCTTTTGTTACAAAGTGAGCAATCCCTCTTATAAAAATTCCATTCGTTGCGATTCGATAATCTCCTCTGATAACGACATTCAGGACAGAAAGTCGGCGGTGGAACATTTATTTTCTCATAAAAGCCAAAATCATCTGGCTCGATTGTGAAATCTTTTTTACAATTCTGACAATTTTTTGTTTCGCTTTTCATAATTTTACTATTCTGGTATTCTTGAGAATACCAGAATGCTTCTTAATACACTTCTTGTTGATAACATTTTTCACAATATACTATTTCCGGTCGATGGGGGGCGTATGAAGTTTCGAATCCTTCTACACACTTCCCTTCATGTCCATGGTTTTCTTTATTACACATACATTGACGATGCCAGAGTTTTAATGGATTTCTTTTTTTAATTCTGTCGACATAACGACAATAGAAACATTTTCGAGGTATGGGTATATCCATTTTTTTATAAAATATGAGTTCATTGGAAACAATTTTATAATTTCGTTCACATTTAATACATTTCAAAATTTCATTCAATATTGAGTCTTGTATATCGTTGATGGAATCTGGAATGTCGGTAGGCAAAATCGTTTCTTTATTTTTTGTTTTTTGTATATTATCTTGCCAATTATATCCCCTCTTTAGAGCCTCTTCTTGAGACAATAGTTCAAGTTCTGGTGCATAGGTTTCATTGTAGCCAAAAGGAGACAATTCTATTGGATAAAATTCTCCATATTTATACTGATTTCCAATTTTGTCTACATAAGGCATATTATTCATTTGTTCTATAATTTTTGGCACAAGTTCTTCATATTCCTCTTTGGTATATTGTTTATTAAAAATACAATAATTGGCATTGCGCAAACCTACACAACCAAAACAATGTTTGCAATTATGACAATGTTGACAATATTTTATATCCTGACTTTTAACCGACAAAAGTCCAAAAAGATTAAGTTGCGAATGGTCGGCAACTACGCATTCATAACTTTCTGATAATCCGCCTGATGTTGTTAAATCATAAGAATCTTCAGTGGTTTTAGTAGCATCTCCCACAAAGTCACAATATCTACAATTGTTTGCATTTTTAACCACAAAACAATCTTTTAAATTTTTAGAATAAGAAATGATGTCACCCGTACAATTTACACTATGAAAATTTTGAACACACCGTCTTGGGTAAGTTAGAAGAAAATCATTGAACTCTTTTTGTGCTTGTTCTGCACCAGTATAGGTGTCTAATTTATATTTTGCAAGAATTTCTTCATACTCTTTTTTTGAATATTCTTTGTTTTTAAAATGATATTTCTTATTCCGCAACCCTGTGCACATAAAACAATTTTGGCATTCTCGACAATCAAAAAGAAATTGTGAATCAATGCAAGCCCAACAGATTTGCGAATATTTGAGCTGATATGATTTAGAACAAAGTATGCATTCATAAAGCCATTCGCTGGGAGATCTAATATTCATACAGTCAACCATGTATTTGCCTGCCAATATGAAGAAACTATACATTATATTTTCAGCATGCCAGCCAGAGAAAGTCATATAGCAATTTTTCGCGAACCACCAATCGTGAGTATATTCGCAGTTTAAACTGGCAATGCCGTCATCATTCACCACGGACATATGCGGGACTTTTTGGACTAATTCTCTTAATTGAGTAAAAAATGGTTTTGAAAAATCATAATCCGTCGCAAAACTTTTTGGGTCCCATTGGTCGCTCCACCAACATTTATTGCAATATATTGTTATAGGAGAATCAGGAGAGTAAAGTGACACGACGTTTTTATCGCACGATACACACTTACGAGAATAGAGAGACATATTATTCCTCCACGCCCAACGTCTAATCTTCCTGCAATTTGAACAAAATGTCGGCGACGGAACATTTATTTTCTTATAAAAGCCAAAATCGTTCGCATCTATTACGAATTCACTCTTACAATTCTGGCAACTCTTTATCTCTGCCTCCATTTCCATAATATAACACCTTTTTGATAAAAATATCTATATGTGGTATTGTTTTTTGATGAAGAAAGACATTACTAACTCAATATTTGCTTTCGTAGTCTTATCTCTAATTTTCGTCGTACTTATCCCCTATTTTAGCTCATACCTTTTAGAATTAAAACAAATAGAAAATAATAAAATAGTCTATCAAAAACTTTTAAAAGAACAAAGAGAAAATATAGAGAGAATTTATTTAACTGGTAAATTTGACCCAGCGCAAAGGCGTGATTTTGTTTTGATACCACCACAATACGTCTATGGTGGAAATAATATGTATTTGAGGAAAGAAACTCTAAATGCTTTTATCCAAATGCAAAATGTCGCAGCAATAGATGGAATAAATTTAAAAATTGCTTCAGCCACCAGAAACTTTGAATATCAGAAAGGTCTCTGGGGAAAAAAATGGTCGGGGATTACTTTTGTAGGTGGCAAGGCTTTACCAGAGAGCACACCAGATGGACTAGAGAGATTTAAAAAAATTTTAGAATACAGCGCTGCCCCAGCCACCTCACGGCACCACTGGGGTACAGATATTGATATCAATGGTGCAGATCCAATATATTTCAATTCTGAAAAAGGTAAAAAAGAATACGAATGGCTCATCAAAAATGCAAACAAATTTGGCTTCTGCCAAGTTTATAATCAAAAAAGTCAAAATAGGACAACAGGTTATAATGAAGAAAAATGGCATTGGTCATATCTACCCATTGCAAAAAATCTCACACAAGAATATGCAAAATTAATAACAAAAAAAGACATTAGTGGTTTTGCTGGCGATAACTACGTAGATCAAATAGATCTAATGAATGATTATGTTTTGAGCATTAATTCGGACTGTATTTAGGAATTTTCTTTAATTAATTCTTCCTCTAAATTTTTCACAGAAATTTCTATATCTTTATTTATTTCACCAAAGTCTGGTAATTCTTCCACATTTTTTACACCCATAAAAGATAATAATTCAAAGCTGGGTTTATAAATATAACGCCTATTGTCTTTTGTATCTATAGTTTTTTCTACGAGTCCACGGATAGAAAGGGCACGTAAAGTAAAGCTAGAATTTACACCTCGGATATAGTCAATCTCTGCTCTATTCACTCCATTTTTATAAAGAATTATAGAGAGCGTTTCTAGGCTTGCTTTTGAGAGCTCTTTATTTAATTCTTCTTTTTGCAAGTGTTCAATCAAATTAGAAAATTCTGGCGCTGTACCCAGAGTGATTTCTTCATCTTTTTCTATCAAAACCATTCCCCTACCCGCCAAATTATTTTTTAAAATTAAAATGGCATCTATCACTTCTTGTTTTGAAACTTTTAAAATCTCACTGATTCTTTTTAGAGACATTGGTTCTCCTTTAAAAAAAAGAACTGCTTCAATTTTATTTTCTAAATTATTGTTCATCTTTTTCGATAATTATTTCCCCGTCTGCATCAGCGATGCTGAAAGCATCACGGGCAGGCCTTTTTTCCATAAAAATATCTCCATTTTCTCTTTCCTGAGTAACGTGAATTATTCCCTGTCTCACAAGCTCTAGCATAGCAAGAAAACCAACAATCACAACTATTCGTTCTTCTCGGCTTCCATTACCATTCTGAGCGAATTCTCGAAAACTCATTTTTAATGTATTTTGTATTCTATCAACCAATCGATCTAGCATTTCTTCTATACTAATGACTGTCTTCACTGCAACTTCGGGCATAATTACTTTTTTCGGCATTGCACCGAGGGCGCCACGAACGAAAGTCATCATTGATTCTTTTGTAATTTGTTCATCTGGTAAAAATATTACAGTTGTGTGGCCCCAAGCTCGTAGATTATTTTTGCGTTCAAGTGGAGCAAAAATTATTTTTCTGCCAAAATTATTTTTCAAATGAAGAGATAATTTATTAAAAAGCTCATATAGGCGAAGCCTCTCTTCTAGATTTTCTATGTCACCCTTCTCTTCATCAGTCAAATCTAAATTGGGTAATAATGATTTGGATTTTATTAAAAGCAAAGTAGAAGCCACTATTAAAAAACTCGAGGCTTCTTCTGAGCTCAGTTTACCCAATGTATTTACATATTTCAAATAATCTTCTGTAACTTCAGCTAAAGATAAATCATTTATGAAAAGTTTTCTTTTTTCCACTAAATGAAGAAGTAGCCCAAACGGCCCCTCAAAAACTCCAGTTTTAATTTTATAAGAATTATCTGTTATTTCCGTTTTCACCTTTATATGGTAACATTTCTTTATGAAAAATAAAAATGTCCGTTTATCTAAATACGTAATTCCAATTGAATACAATATCGAACTTCAGCCAGATTTAGAGAATTTCACATTTGCAGGTGTTGAAAGTATAAAGCTCTCTATTTTTAATAAAACCAAAATAATTACCTTACATTCTAAAGAAATAGAAATAGATACAGTTGATATATTGCTTGAAGGTAAGAAAATCTTCGCTAAAAAAATTATTTATGATACAAAAGCCCAAACTGCAAGCTTCATTTTTTCACAATTTATTCCTATTGGAAAAACAAAATTAACTTTAGTGTTTAAGGGAATATTGAATGACAAGATGCGTGGTTTTTATCGCAGTCGATATATGATAGGCAAAAAAGAATATCATATGGCGACAACGCAATTCGAAGCTACGGATGCTCGTCGAGCCTTCCCTTGTTTCGATGAACCAGCTCAAAAAGCAGTTTTCCATGTGTCGCTCATTGTGCCAAAAGGCAAAACTGCAATTTCGAATACATTACCAATTTCAGTTAGAGAACACAGTTCTGGCTTTGAAATTGTTAAATTTTCTCCGACACCGAAAATGTCTACTTACCTGCTCGCTTTTATTGTGGGTGATTTTGAATATTTAGAAAAGAAGTCTAGTCGTGGTGTCATCGTTCGTGTGTATACAATCCCAGGGAAAAAACATCAAGCGAAATTCGCTCTTGATGTCACAGTTCGTGTTCTCGAATTTTATGAAAAATATTTTGACATACCCTATCCACTCAATACTCTAGACATGATTGCAATTCCTGACTTCTCATCACTTGCGATGGAGAACTGGGGCGCTATCACTTTCCGAGAAATTGGACTTTTAGTTGATGAGAAAAATACTTCACTTGTTTCAAAAGAAAGAATCGTTGAAGTTATTGCCCATGAACTTGCTCACCAGTGGTTCGGCAACTTGGTGACGATGGAATGGTGGACACACTTGTGGTTGAACGAAGGCTTCGCTTCTTATATACCTTATCTAGTTACAGAAAAGTTATTTCCAAAATGGAACATTTGGGAAAGGTTTACCAATGATACTCAAGGTATTGCACTCAGGTTAGATGCATTGGTAAATACTCACCCCATAGAAGTGACAGTGCATCATCCAGACGAAATTGGTGAAATTTTTGACGCTGTTTCATATTCTAAAGGAGCTTCTGTTATTCGAATGCTCGCTGATTATCTGGGAGAAAAGAATTTCCGTGATGGTTTGCGATACTATCTCAAGAAACATAGTTATAAAAATACAGAGACGATACATCTCTGGCAAGCTTTCGAAAAAGTCTCCAAGAAACCTGTCGCTAAGATGATGCATAATTGGACTTCTAAACCCGGATACCCCGTCGTGCGAGCCGAGATTAAAAATGGTAAATTATCTCTTTCGCAAGAAAGGTTCTTTGCGAGTCCGATATCGAAAGCAAAAATTATACATTCGCGAAGCTCAGTACCTACGGTTTGGCAAATACCAATAACAATACGAGATAAAAGCGCAACGCAGAAACACTTTTTGAGCCGTCTTTCGCAAGCTGTAGTTTCAAGTGGAGCCTATTTAAAGGTAAATTTTGGAGAGGCTGGATTTTATCGCACTGCTTATTCGAAAGAACTTCTAGATAGACTCATTCTACCTGTTTCAAATAAAACTCTATCCTCAGAAGACAGGCTCGGTATTGTACGCGACCTCTTCGCTCTCTCGGAGGCTGGAACGATATCAACTACTGATGCATTAGAGTTTTTGTCGGCATATAAAAATGAAGATAATTATATAGTGTGGGTAGAAATTATTTCTGGGTTGGTGCGTTTAGAAAAATTACTTGCTAAAACAAAAAGTGAACAAAAATTAAAAGAATTTTCTTTGAAATTGTATTCTCCTATGGTAAATAAATTAGGTTGGGAGAAAAGAAAAAATGAGAAGCATACTGATGCCCTACTTCGTTCTCTCATACTTACTCGAGCTGGGTACGCTGGACACAAGGGCGTCATCGCAGAAGCTAAGAGAAGATTCACACAAATGCAAAAAGGTAAAAGTATTAACCCAGATATTCGCCGAGCAGTATATTCTCTTGTAGCGAGCCATGGCGGAATGCAGGAATACAATAAATTTATTGCAATGTATAAAGGGGCAACCCTGCATGAAGAAAAGAATCGTATCGGATATACCTTGGGAGATTTTCAAGATAAAAAAATATTACAACTTGTTTGTAAGTTTGCAATGTCGAAAAATGTTCGTCCACAAGATGCTGTAGACATATTATCGAGTGTCGGGAGTAATCCTCTTGGGCGAGATATTTGGTGGGGTTTTATTAAAAAGAATTGGAAAACCTTGATATCTAGATATGGTGAAGGAGGACTCACTTTGAGTAGAGCTGTGGTAGCTATTAGCGCTAGCGCTGAAAACAAGCATTTTAAAGCCATAAAAACCTTCTTCCGCACTCATGAAGCCCCAGGGGCAAAACGAGCCATAAACCAGCTCCTAGAACGCCTAGAAGGCAATGTCGCTTGGCTCAAACGAGATGGGAAGATTATTGAGAGGTTTTTTAAATAGTAATTAAAGGAACGTATCCCATAATTTTTTGTAAGAAAAAAGACATTATTATAAGGAAAATAGGAAAAATAAAACGAATGAATATTTTTGTTGTTTTTTGATTTAAATTAGGGAATTTTTTATGAAGGTAGAACCAAACAAAAGTGGTATCTTTATCATTCCCAAATTCAGCAAATGTTAAATCACATCCGCCTCGTAATAAATAATATATTTGTAAAAATACAACTCCTAAAAAGATTATTTTCCAGTCAACATATAAAAAAGAAAGATAAGAAAATAATATAAGAAATAAATGAGTCCAAAATATTAATCCAAATTCTTTTTGATGTTCTTTCATTATTTAAAACTTATTATGTGCGTCGATTTTGGCGGCGAGGATGAAGTCGTTCTCGGAGAGGCCGTTGATGGAGTGGGTAGAGAGTTCTAGGGTAACTTTATTATAATGAATTTGTATATCTGGGTGGTGTCCTTCCATTTCAGCCACATCGGCGACTCGCTCAACGAAATTTATCGCCCCAATAAAATCTTTAAATTTATATTCTTTACTTATTTTTTTCGCATCAGCACTTAAGGTCCAGCTAGGATTTTCATCAACATAATCTTGTGCATCCTCACGACTTAAAGGCTTTGCTCCCCCTTCACACGGTATGCATTTCTTTTTTAATAATGGGTTAGGCACTTTTATATTATATAACTTTAATTTTAATTACTAAAACGGAAACGGGGGCGACGGAAATGTTTCCCGTCGCCCCCGATGTGTTGCCCCCCGTGGGCGCTACTTGATTGTCGAGCGCAGTTTCGGTGCTTTGGTGTCCACGAGCTCGAGGTGGTACCCAGTGACACCCGGAAACTTGGTGTTGCGTGTCGCGACACCGAGAAAGTTCCGTGCGACAAACTTCCTCGTTCTTCGCACCCGCTTGAAGTCGCAGTCACGAAACCCATTCATCGGGTTTCGTGTCGTCGCGACGACGTTGTTGCCATGTTTTCGTGGCACGGCTGCTCCATTTGCTGAAGGACAGCGCTAATCTGGCCTTGTGCCAGAAGAACGCTCTAGAGCAGTTATATCATTTATTTTATGAAAGTAAAGTTGTCGCTTCTCGCAACTTTGCAATTTTATAAATTGCGAAGACGAGGAGGAATGCTGCAATCCATTGAGATACAGAGAGAATTGTGTGGTTCACAATCATATCAAGAATGATGGCGACGAAAGGAAATGTTAATTCTAGGATGGTGGAGATGTGAACAGGGGTTTTCGCAAGTCCTTTGTAATAAATAAGTAGCGCAACCATTCCGGTAGAGATAGCAATAAGTATGAGCCAAGAAAATTGTGTAGATGTCGGCATAGCAAAAGATTCTCCAGTCTTTCCATATAAAAATACAAATGGTAATGCTACGAGGACGGTGACGAGGAAACGATAGAATGTACTGACCCTTGCATCTACTTTCCCTAGAAGCATTTTCGAAAATGTAGTGGATGTTCCCCAAGCAAATGCAGCGCCTAAAGCGTAGAGGGCGGCAATGATAGTCCCCTCACCTGTTTGTAAATTTACAATGCCATTTTTGAAAGTTACAAAATATGCAGAAATAATTGCGAGTAATGCCCATTTGATATATCTACTATCTAATTTTTCTTTCAAGAAAATACGCGCACTCGTGATAGCGAAGATTGGTTGTAATTTTTGTAAAAGAAATACTACAGAAATTGAAATGAAATTAACTTTTACGAGAGCCGTTGTAAACCACAACGTCCCCAATAGTCCAGAGAGAATTGAAATTAAAACAATCAACCACCATTCTCTTTTCCCAAGCTTTGTTTTAAAAAGATATTTGTAAATGAAGGGAAATAAAATTATAAGACCAAAAAGATGTTCAAAAAATATTATGGTAATGGGCGGAAGCGAATATAAATGCTGTCGAATAAGGCCGTCGAAGGCCCAAAGCAAGGCTGCGATAATTATTAAAATGGGTCCTGTATAATTTTTTAACATTTTTTTAAATCTTCTTTTATTTGATTGATAAGTTCGGCTTCGGTGTCGAAATTTTTATATTCTCTTATAAAATCTTTTATTTCTAAAGCCACAATTTTACCATATGCATCACCATTATACCCTATCAAATGTGCTTCAATTTTATCCCTCGACTTCGCTCGGGACAGGTCTTTACTAATGACTATTCCTGCTCTATATTCTATTTTATCTAACGTTGCCGTCCCAGCATATACACCCATTGGCAGAAGTTCTGTATCTTCAATATGAAGGTTTACTGTAGGGAAACCAAGTTTTTTTCCATAATCATCTCCATGTATAACCTTACCCGAAATTAAGTACTGCATTACATTTCTTCTCTTTTGATTATCATTTCCTCTTCAGGTTTTTCTAATTTCAAATTGGTTATGATTTTATTAGCAACAAAATTTGGATCCATATATTCTCCATAACTTTCTGGCTTTTTTTCATCAAACAGATTGGTTTGCATTCCTCCAGGATAAATAGAAATTATTTTAATGTTTGTGTCTTCTGTTTCTTTCCTTAAGGCTTTAGTGAATCCCATAGCTGCAAACTTACTTGCACCATACGCTGAACTTCCAGCTCTACCCTCCAGGGCACTTGTAGATAAAATATTTATTATTGATCCAAATCCTTGTTTTCTCATTTGTATAAGAGCCACCTTTGAACCATAAACTGTGCCAAATAAATTAACCTCGATTAAATCATGGGCTCTTTTCCAATCAACGTTTTCAATTGGAGTATGTGGTAACCAAATACCTGCATTGTTGACCCAATAATCTATGTGCCCAAATTTTTCTTCAATAATTTTTGATAAATTATATAAATCATCTTCTTTCGTGACATCTGCTTTTATTCCAAGAATTCCTTCTTGTAAAAGATTTTGAAATTCATCATCATTTTTTGAGCACACCACTACATTTGCCCTTTCTTTTTTAAAAGAAAGGGCCATAGCTCTGCCCAAGCCTTTTGTTCCTCCCGTAATTACCACAACTTTATCTTTGAGTTCCATTTTATTTAACAAGCTTAATACCGAGTTCTTTCAATTGTTTTTCTGGAACATCTGATGGTGAAGCCATCATCAAATCTTTTCCTTCGCCATTTTTTGGGAAAGCCATAACCTCACGAATATTTATTTCGTTTTCAAGAATCATCATTAAGCGATCAAAACCCCAAGCGATGCCACCATGTGGAGGAGTACCCGAACGAAAAGCTTCTAGCATATAAAAAAGATTTTTTTCTGCTTGCTCTTTTGGTACACCCATAATTTCATAGACTGCGAGCAGGGCTTCGGGTTTGTGGTTGCGGATACTTCCTCCACCTATTTCATAGCCGTTTAAAATAATGTCATATTGGTTAGTTAAAATATTTGGAATATTTTTTTTGTTTAATAAATCTTCCGCAAATTCTGGCTGTGCTCCAGAGAAGGGATTGTGAGTAAAAGTCCACTCTCCTTCGGCTTGTGGGTTATTGTCTTTATTAGCTTTTTCAAAAAATGGAAAATCTATCACCCAACAAAAAGCAAGAGTATTTTTATCCTCTTTATCTTTACGAAGGTCTGGTCTATCAGTGCCATATTTCTCCATTGCATCTTTGAAGGAAATTCTAGGAAAAGGTATATCTTGAATCTTTTTTTCTGGATATAATTTTTGCACAATGGCTATTAAAAGATTTTCATTAAGAGCCATGACATCTTCCCTTTCAACAAAACTCATCTCCAAATCGAGCTGAGTAAATTCTGGCTGTCTATCTCCACGTAAATCTTCATCACGCATACATTTTGCCATTTGAAAATATCTTTCCATGCCAGATGCCATAAAAAGCTGTTTGTATTGTTGGGGTGCTTGAGGTAAAGCATAAAATTTTCCTTGTTCTAAGCGAGAAGGAACAATAAAATCTCTGGCTCCTTCAGCAGTGGACTTAGAAAGTAGGGGGGTTTCAATTTCTATAAAATTTTCTTTATCTAAATAATCTCGAATAAATTTTACAACTTTATGTCTGTTGCGAATATTTTTTTGCATTCGTCCACGACGTAAATCGAGATATCGATATTTAAGTCTATGCTCTTCGCCTATTTCGTCTCCATTGGTCGTGATATCAATCGGCGGAGTCTCGGCTTTGTTTAACACTTCAATATTTAAAACTTCAAGTTCTACGCCACCACCTTGGGCTGCGTTTTTATCATTGCGTTCCTTAACTAAACCCGTAACCCCGAGCACCCATTCAGGACGAATTTCCTTGGCTTTTTCGATGGCTTCAGGGTGAATTGGTAGGGTAACGCACTGAACACGACCTGTCATATCTCGCATATCGAAGAAAACTATTTTACCCTGATCGCGTCTAATATCCACCCATCCAGCAATAGTGACTTC
>ERZ1292625.3158-Hain-H41-01um-R1-3158-length-13819-cov-10_pt1 | contig 13819 bp, 13 predicted proteins | sample MGYA00564400_ERZ1292625 | MGnify/ENA primary metagenome ERZ1292625 (study PRJEB36523, sample SAMEA6512639) | groundwater metagenome | collected 2019-01-08 | study: AquaDiva: Metagenomics assemblies of 32 groundwater samples | reverse complement strand
CGAGGTTGAGTATTATTAGAAAATCGAGTGTCCTAATTCTGGGCTGAATTTAGGCTTGTTGACTGTAGTCATGATAGCATTTCCTATGGAGAAGTCAAGTCGCTCGGAAACAGCTGTGTATAATGAGTGTGATGGCGTTTTTTACCGGCAAGGGAGATACAGGAACAACAACGGCATTCGGCTGTGACCAACAGCGCATTTCAAAGGCGTCCGAACTGCCCGAGACGCTCGGCGCGCTCGACGAGCTGAACGCATTTCTCGGGTTCGTAAAAATGTGTGCAGTAAAAGAACCACGTATTGCAGGTGCCCTGCGCGAAGCGCAGGAAAATCTTTTTATCATCCAAGCCGAGGTCGCGGGCGCGGATAAAAAAGTGAATAAAGAAGCGGTGAAGCGGATTGAAAAAGTAGTGAACGACATTGAAAAAGAACTTCCACCACTCAAAGGATTTTCCATCGCGGGTGGCACAGAACTCTCCACGCTCCTTGATGTCGCGCGGACGCTCGCGCGCCGCGTCGAGCGGCGCGTTATTGCCGTGAAAGAATTGAAGTTGCGCGAACTCTCGGTAGAGACGCTCGCGTATCTGAATCGCCTCTCTTCGCTCCTCTTCGCGCTCGCGCGGCTTGCGAATCATCTTGCCGGTGTGACAGAAGAATCTCCGCGCTATTAAGGCGTTTTTTTGATTTTTGTGTTATAAAAAACTTGCACCCGCCTACGCGAATGTTACGGCGAGGCAAGCATGGCGGCTATGGTGTAACGGTTAACACTGGAGCTTGTGGAGCTCTCAATTCGGGTTCGATTCCCGGTAGCCGCCCAGCGATTTTTGAAGACGCGTGGTATCATCCGCGCATGAGAAGTTTATTTTTTGGCATTCTGCTCATCATCATTATCGGCGTCGGCGGTCTGGTCTACCGGAACGCAGTTGAATATCCTGCACAGCCGATCGCATGTCCGATGGATGCGCTCGTGTGCCCGGATGGCACCTCGCTCGGGCGCACCGGCGCTTCCTGCACCTTCCCCTCCTGTCCGCCGCCGAACGTATTGCTTCCAAGCATAGATATCTCATTTGCTCTTCCGGCAGGATTTGCAGAAGCTGAATTGTCAGATGCGTCAAACGTCGCTGCGTATGAGATGAAAGGATCCTCGGCGGACACGGCCGGCGGCATTATCATCCGGCGCTATCCAATTGCCACGTCCTCGACCGCGCTCGCGACAATCCAGCAAACAGCTATTGGCGGCGCCTCCGGCGCACCGGTGGGTGTGACCTCTTTTACCTCCACGGTAATCGGCACCCATCGCTTCACGGTCGTCCTGATAGAACGGTTTGAAGGAGTCATCGACACGGCCTACTATCTCGCTCGTACCACCGACGTGTTGCGTTTTGATGCGATTGACAGGGGTGCCGATTGGACTAATCCGAATCTTGATGTTTCGAAGCTTCCGGCTCACGCGGCGCTCGTGAAGCTTCTCCTGACCCTGCAAGGGCAGGGTTGACTGTGATGCTATACTTTCAGTACTAATCCATAATCGTTTTACTATGAATAACAATCCTTTTGACGAACTCTTCAGCAGTGGCGGTGTGCGTGTTGCGCTTACAGGAGCGCTTTCCATTCTCGCTCTTTTTCTTCTCGCACAGACGATAACAATCGCGGCGAACTTCGGTCGACCCAATGTGCCAGCGACCGACACCGTCACGGTGCAGGGCGACGGTCAGGCGACTCTTCCGCCGGATGTCGCGCGCATTTCTTTCACCGTTGAAAATACCAAGGCGACCGTTGCCGATGCGCAGGCGGCTACCACAAAACAGGCGAATGCCACACTCGACTTCGTGAAAGAACAGGGCGTTGCGGAAAAAGACGTGAAGACACTCTCATACAATATTTCTCCGCAGTATTCGTATCCGAACCCATGTACATATGGAACAGTCTGTCCTGATTATTACCGCGCGCCTAAGATAACCGGATACCAAGTTTCGCAGACAGTCCAAGTAACGGTGCGCGACTTATCAAAAGTTGGCGCGATGCTCGGCGGCCTGGGGAAACTCGGCGTGCAGAACGTGAGCGGGCCCGCCTTCGCGCTTGACGACTCCACCGCCGGCTACGACGCCGCGCGCGCCGATGCTATCGCGAAAGCAAAAGCACAAGCGGCGCTCCTCGCCAAACAACTCGGCGTTTCGCTCGGCAAGATTGTGAACTTCAGCGAATCTTCAGGCGGCTACCCGTATCCGATGATGTACGAATTGGGGGCGTCGGTTTCAAAAGCGGCATCTACACCGGACGTACCGACCGGCGAGAACACCTATAACGCCTCCGTCTCCATCACCTACGAGATTCGGTGAATTGACGTATTCGAAGTGGCGTAGTATGCTCTCAATATAGAGAGCCCGCAGGGCTTTTTTATTTACCAAACACCATTTGCTATGACCTCACCTCTCGCCTATCTGAAACACGTGCGCGAAGAATTCACCCATATCGTCTGGCCGAGTAATCGGACGGCGGTTTCGCACACTCTCGTTGTCATCGCCATCGCGCTCGCCATCGCGCTCCTCGTCGGCTTCTTTGATTATCTCTTCGGTTCGGCAGTGAGTCGCTTCATTAACGGCTGATTATATTTTTATGGACGAAAATGAAACGCAACAAATGGCGGACATCGCGCCGTCGGTGCACAAAGAAATTCGCGACGAAGTAGCTCCGCGCAAAGAAGATGCGCGCTGGTACACCATCCACACGTACGCCGGGTATGAGAACGCCGTGGAGCGCAATTTGAAACAGCGTATTGAGTCGCTCGGTATGGAGGGGAAAATATTTGATGTTATCGTCCCGACCGAGAAGAAGATACGCGTGAAGGGCGGCAAGCGCATCGTTGAAGAAGAGAAGATTTATCCGGGTTACATTCTCGTTCGTATGATAGTGGACGATGATTCATGGTTCGTGGTGCGCAATACGCCGCGCGTCACCGGTTTTGTCGGGAGCGGCAATACGCCAGTCCCGATGGAGGATGTTGAAGTGACATCATTGATGAAGCGCATGACTGCGGAAGCGCCAAAGCATCGCATTGACCTCGTAAAAGATGACCCAATAATCATCGCCGATGGTCCCTTCAAGGATTTGGAAGGTAAGGTGGGCGAGATTGACGAGGACCGCGGAAAGGTAAAGGTGATGGTCTCGATGTTCGGCCGCGAGACGCCGGTTGAATTGGACTTTTTGCAAATTCGCAAGCTCTAGCGTAGAGTCGTTTGTAACCATGGCAAAAATTGTAAAAAAGATTAAATTACAAATTCCGGGCGGGGCGGCGACGCCCGCGCCTCCGGTCGGCACTGCGCTCGGTCCCGCTGGTGTGAATATCGGGCAGTTCGTAACCCAGTTTAATGCGGCCACGCAGGACAAGAAGGGGACAATTATCCCGATTGAGCTCTCGGTCTACGACGACCGCTCGTTCACCTTCATCATGAAGAACCCGCCGGCCTCCCGCCTGATTCTCAAGGCGCTCGGTCTGGAGAAAGGCTCGGGCAAGGCGAAAGAAGAGAAGGTGGGTGTCATCACAAAGGCGCAAATCGCGACTATCGTCGAAGAAAAGATGCCGGACCTGAATGCGAACAGTCCTGAAGCGGCTGGCCGCCTCATCGCGGGCACGGCACGCTCAATGGGGATTGATATAAAATAGTTTTTTAGTTTCGTTCGAGTGTGAGAAATCGATGCGATGGTTCTCCTGTGCCGGTCTCGTCCGAAGTAATTTTGAAATCTTGTTCATACGGCGGGAAATAGGTATCGGCTTCGGCGGTCGCATCGACGAGCGTCAGGTAGAGCCGATTGGCGAGCGGCAGCGCTTCGCGATAGAGTTCACCGCCGCCGATGACGAAGATTTCGTCCGCCCCTTCCCCCAGGGAAGCTATTGTGCGCGCGTTTTCAAACGAATCGACGGCCATTGCTCCCGGCACCACATACTCGGCTTGGCGCGTCACGACGATATTTGTGCGCCCGGGGAGGGGACGGAACCGCTCGGGAAGCGATTCCCAGGTCTTGCGGCCCATAATGACCGGGTGGCCCATAGTGAGCTCCTTAAACCGCTGCATATCGTCCGTCAGGTGCCAGATCAGATAACCGCTCTTCCCGAGCTCCCGCCCCCTCCCGATGGCGGCGATAATTGCTATACGCTCCATCTGGCTTATACTAGCAGAATGTCAGTTATCGGCATCAATGAAGTTGTTCGACGGATCAAAGAAGAAGGTCTCATTACCGGTCTTGGCGGTCGCGATCTCTCCAATCCGGAAGGGACCGGTATTGACCTGCGTCTCGGCGCGGTCCATAAAATTATTGAGGGTGGTGCCTATATTGAGACTGACGGTGCTGCTGGTCTCGGCAAACGCCACGGGGTGAAAATCGAAGAACTTTATCGTCTGAAAGAAGGAGAGGCACAAGATACACTTATCATCAAACCCAATGAGTACTATCTTGTGCAGACAGCCGAGACGATTACGGTGCCGCTCGACCTGATGCCAATGGTGTATCCGCGAGGCTCTCTCTTCCGCGCGGGACTCCTTCTCCTCGCGTCTAAATCAGATCCTGGCTACACGGGACCGCTCACCTTCGGTCTCACGAATCTCGGTCCATTTGAAGTAAAACTCCAGCTCGGTGCGCGTTTCTGCAATATCGTGTTCTATAAGATTGAAGGCGAGGTTATCGGATATCGCGGCCAGCATCAGGGCGGCCGCGTTTCGCACGGCGAGGAAACCCAAGTATAACTATGTATCTTTCTGATATCGATATACGAAAAGAATATAAGTCGGGCGGGCTAACGCTCCGGCCTTTTAAGCCCGCACGGCTCCAGCAGGCAAGCTACGATATCTGTCTTGGCAACAAATTCGTCGTGAATGATGAAGGAGCGACGCATTTTATCGACCCGGTGAAGAAGCTCTATGCGAAGACCAGAGAGTTTACCGTTGCTGATGGAAAACCGTATGTTCTTCATCCCGGCATCTCGGTCCTCGGGACTTCAAAGGAATTTTTTGGTTCAAATAAATATTTAATACAGCTAAATGGAAAATCATCGCTCGCGCGCATCGGACTCATGGTGCATAACACCGCGGGTATCATCAATCCGGGGCATTTCCTTCATGTCACCTTTGAGATAACAAATCAAAGCAATGTGCCCATTATTCTGCGACCTAGTATGGAAATCGCCCAAATCACCTTCTCCATGCTTTCTTCTCCGCCTTCAAAGACCTACGAAGATACGGGACGCTTTGCGCAGAATAATTGGAAGCACTTCATCGGCAAACGCAAACCGCGCACATAACATATGGAAAATCGTCATCCTGAATACCAATACCTGGATTTGTTAAAAGACATCATGAAGAACGGGAGTGACAAAGAGGTGTTCTTCACTCCGGAGGTTCGTGCTCAATATGCCGCTAAAGGTCAGAAACCGCCCTTTATTCGGAGCGTGTTCGGGAGGCAAATTCGTTTTGACTTAGCAGACGGCTTCCCTCTGATCACCACAAAGAAAACATTTTTGCGCGGCATCATTGTAGAGCTCCTCTGGTTTTTGAAAGGCGACTCTAATATCAAGTATCTTGTTGACAACGATGTGCATATTTGGGACGAGTGGGCGTGGAAGAGGTACAACAAGTATTGTCTCAAAAATGAGATACCGACAATGAGTCAGGCGGATTTTATTGCGAAATTGAAAAAGGAACCGCACACAAGCGCCTTTGTGAAAAAATGGGGGGATATCATCACCGTCTACGGCAGGATGTGGCGGCGGTGGCCGGCTAGTCACGGACGAGAGATCGACCAGCTCGCGTGGGTTATTGAAGGCCTGAAAGAAGCGCCTTTTCGTAAATCGTATGTAGTTTCCGCCTGGAACCCCGACTTCATTTACGCGATGGCATCCGAAGAAAATAAAAATGAGGTGCCGCCGTTTTGTCACACGACATTCCAATTCGCCGTGACGAAAGGAGACAAGCTCAATCTCGGCATGTACCAGCGAAGCGGGGATGTGTTTCTCGGCGTGCCGTTTAACATTGCAAGCTACGCACTTCTGCTGCAAATGGTCGCGCAGGTCACGGGACTGCGGGCAGGGGAATTCGTGCACTCTTTTGGCGATGTGCACGCCTATTCGAATCACTTCGACCAAGTTAGAGAGCAGATTACACGAAAACCATACCCTTTTCCGACGATGAGACTCAACCCTGAAAAAATGAATATCGACGATTTTGTTTTCGAAGATTTTACGCTTGAAGGATATGAGTCGTATCCGCCACTCAAAGCAGAAATAGCAAATATTGGAGGATTTACTGAGAAGAAAGGTCGTGGAGTTTTAATAAAGAAATAAATATGTATAAACGCGTCAAAAAAGGAGATAAGGAAGTTTACAAGGCCTTAATCGGCGAGGATAAGCGGCAGGCGGAGGGGTTGGAACTGATACCGAGCGAGAATTATGTCTCGCGGGCGGTGAAGGAGGCGATGGCGTCGTCCTTGACGAACAAATATTCCGAAGGGTATCCGGGGAGGCGCTACTACGGCGGACAGGAGTTTACCGACGCTGTCGAGACGCTTGCTATTGAGCGAGCGAAGAAATTGTTCGGTGCGAAATATGCGAACGTGCAACCGCTCGGCGGCGCGAACGCGAACATCGCGCTCTACTTCGCCCTGCTCCAGCCCGGCGACACCGTGCTCGGCATGGACCTCTCGCACGGCGGGCACCTGACGCACGGGCACCCGGTAACCTACCTCACAAAGATTTTCAACTTCGTGCGATACAAGATGAAAGATGTAGAGACAGGTGAGATTGACTATGGCGCGATGCGGAAGTTGGCGAAAAAAGTGAAGCCGAAAATTATTCTTGCTGGTTTCTCGGCATATCCGCGCGAACTGGATTATAAAAAATTCGTCTCCATTGCGCGCGAGGTCGGGGCCGTCTCGGTGATGGACATCGCGCACATCGCTGGGCTCATCGCGGGCAAGGCGGCGAAGAACCCGTTTGACTACGGGTTTGACGTTATGACTACTACCACACACAAAACACTGCGAGGGCCGCGGGGCGGGATGATTCTTGTTCGTAAGGACGAAGAACTCGCCAAGAAGATAGATAAGGCCGTATTCCCCGGCTTCCAGGGCGGCCCGCACATGCACCAGATAGCCGCAAAGGCGGTTGCCTTCGGCGAGGCGCTCCGCCCGTCATTTAAAAAATATGCGAAGCAGATTATCGCGAACACACACGCGATGGAGAAAGTGTTCAAGAAGCACAAGGCGCGAATGCTCACGGGAGGCTCCGACAATCACCTCATCCTGCTTGATGTATGGACGTCGTTTGGCATCTCGGGCGGCGAAGCGGAAAAACTGCTTGACCGCGCGGGCATCACGCTCAATAAGAATGCGATTGCGGACGATACGCGCAAGCCGATGGACCCCTCCGGCATCCGCTTTGGCACGCCCGCGTTCACGACACGCGGCTTCGGCACGAAAGAGACGGCGAGGGTCGCAGAGATTATGGTTGACGTACTCACAAGACGCGACGACAGGGTGGTAAAGCGCGCGAAGCAGGAAATAAAGAAACTCGCGCTCGCTCATCCCATTCCCGAATCGTTCGCCTAAAAATATTTTGGTAAGTGAGAATATGGTATGATATATCATACCAGCCTTTTACCATTCTTACGAAATTCGTATGACGCATGTCTCAAGAAAAAGATTGAAAAAAGAAGTTGCAACAGAACTCGCAGATCAGTTCCTAACATTTCTGTCCCTCGCGCGTACTAAAACGGAAGCTCGCATTCTTGCGAACGAACTTTTCTCTCAAACGGAACGCGTGATGCTTGCGAAGCGTCTCGCCATTGTCGTGCTTCTCGTGCGCGGGTATTCCTTCACACAGATCGAGGAAGCACTCGGCGTCACTCGGCAGACGGTAATACGAGTATGGAAAGACATGAAAACGGGGAAGTATGACAAGATTGTTCGTTATGCTCGCGAATACACAAAACATTTCAAGAAGGAAGGATTTATGGAAACACTTATTCGCATCATCCATGTCGGCATGCCGCCGCGCGCTGGTCGAGGCCGTTGGAAATTCCTCAATAAATCGTTGTCAGGTTCAATGGTGTAATGTAATCAGTAGTATGATATATCATACCGGTTCGTCACTCCCATTGGGTGCAAACGTGGGCTGATATACTTCATTCCATGGAAGAGCGGATACGAAAAGCGGTCAGCGAAGCGCTCCAGACGATGGGTGCGGCTGATGTTGCGTTCGTCGTGGAGCGGCCGACAGACTTCGTTCACGGGGATTATGCGACGAACGCCGCGCTTGCAGCGGCGAAAGCGCTTGGAAAGAAACCGCACGAGGTTGCGGAACAATTGGTAAATGAACTCAGGTCCTCGACTTCGCTCGGACCGACCTCGATTCAAAAAATCGAGGTCGCGGGGCCGGGCTTTGTGAACATCACGCTCGCACGCGAGACGGTGACGCTCGCCGTCACAGAAGCAGACGCGCGAGGCGCTGAATGGGGCAGACCAGAAAGCAGCAAGCAGCAAGCAGCAAGTAGAGTGATGGTTGAATATTCAAACCCGAATGCGTTTAAAGAAATGCATATCGGGCACCTGGTCGGTACGGTAGTCGGTGAATCGTTGTCGCGCTTGATAGAAAATACTGGTGCAAAAGTTGCTCGCGACACCTTCGGCGGCGACATCGGCCCGAATGTGGCGAAGGCGCTCTGGGGACTCCGCAAAAACGATATCAATGAGCCAACAACCGCCGTTGAAATAGGCGCGGCGTATACCGAGGGCTCAAATGCATACGAGACGAGCCCTTTGGCGAAAGAGGAGATAGACGCGCTTAACCAGGCGATATATGAAGGGGAAGACCGAGAATTGATGGAACTCTGGCGCAAAGGGCGCGATGTCTCGATGGAGGAGTTCCGCCGGATTTGGAGACAACTCGGGACTCATTTTGATTTTGAATTCTTTGATAGCGACACGACCGAGACCGGCGTGCGTGTCGTGCAAGACGGGCTCGCGAAAGGAATATTTGAAAAAAGCGATGGCGCGATTATCTATAACGGCGAGAAGAAGGGCCTGCCTGCCGGCAGGCAGGGCGTGCACACGATGGTGTTTATCACCTCACACAATACACCCACCTACGAGGCGAAGGACATCGGCCTCGCCTTTCTTAAAGAGGAACGGTGGCCGTCAGACAAGGTCATCATCGTTACGGGCAATGAGCAGACCGGACGTTTCAAGACGATACTTGCAGCGCTCGCCGATGTTGCCCCGCTACTTGCAGCGAAGACGACCCATCTCGCGACCGGCTTCTTGAAACTCTCGTCGGGAAAAATGTCGTCGCGCGAAGGGAACGTTATTACGGCCGCTGATTTTATTAAAGAAGTAATTGAGAAGGCAAATGAGAAAAATATGGACCCGCTTATTGCCGAGCAAGTCGCGCTCGGCGCGATTAAATATATGGTCCTGCGTCAAGCGCCGGGTTCGGATATTATTTTTGATGAGGAGAAGTCACTCTCACTTGAGGGCGATTCAGGACCATACCTTCAGTACGCACTGGTGCGAGCACGAAGCGTGCTCGCAAGAGCTTCCAACGGCCAACAAGCAACTCACAACATCGCGCCGGCTCCGCCGGCGCGGATTGAGCGAATTATTTTGCATTTCCCGGAGGTCGCCGCGCGCGCGGCGCGCGAGCTCGCGCCGAACCTGCTCATAAACTACCTTACCGAGCTCGCGGGCGAGTGGAATTCTTTCTACGCGCAGGAACGCATCATCGGCAGCGACTATGAAACGCACAAACTGCTTGTCGCGCGCGCCTTTGTGCAGACGATGACGAACGGACTCACACTCCTCGGAATTCCCGTGCCGGAGAAAATGTAATATGGAACTCATGCCGGAGAAATCGGAGGTGGCGAAAAGGGAGGAGAAAATCCTCGCCTTTTGGGAGCGCGAGCATATATTCCATAAATCACTTGAGAAGAAGTTCCCCAAAGGCGACTTCATTTTCTATGAAGGTCCGCCGACCGCTAATGGCAGGCCCGGCATCCATCATCTTGAAGCGCGCGCTTTCAAGGACACTGTTTTGCGCTACAAGACGATGCGCGGCTACCGCGTGAAGCGCCGCGCCGGCTGGGACACGCACGGCCTCCCAGTGGAGCTTGAGGTTGAAAAACAATTGGGCTTCAAGGGGAAGCCGGACATTGAGAAGTACGGCATTGCCGCGTTCAATAAGAAATGCCGCGAGAGCGTCTTCACCTACATTGACGAATGGGCGAAATTCACGAGGCGCATCGGCTTTTGGGTTGACGAGGCCAAGGCGTATTTCACCTTTGACGCACCGTATATGGAAGTGCTCTGGCATCTCTTCGCGCAGACGGCGAAGGAAAATCGTCTCTATAAGGATTACAAGGTCCTCCCATGGTGCCCGCGCTGCGGTACCGCCCTTTCCTCGCACGAACTCGCACAGGGGTACGAGGACGTCAAAGACCTCACTATCACTGCGAAGTTCGAGCTCATTGATGAACCCGGCACCTATCTTCTCGCATGGACCACGACGCCATGGACGCTCCCTGGCAACATTGCTCTTGCGGTTGGAAACGATATCGAATATGGAGTGTACGAACAAAACGGAGAGCGTTTCATTATTGCAAAGGCGCGCACACCGCAAGAATTTGGCCAGCCGATAAAATCGGTACAAGGAGGCGAGCTCGTCGGCAAAAAGTACAAACCGCTCTACGACTTCGCGAAAAATATTGCGGCGGGAAACGAGAAAGCAAAATTTGATAAAGCGTTTCAGGTATATGCGGCGGACTTCGTCACAACCGAAGAAGGCACCGGTATCGTACACACGGCGGTCATGTATGGCCAGGAGGATTTTGAGCTCGGGAACAAGACAGGTTTGCCGAAAGTGCATCTGGTGAATCCAGAGGGGAAGTTCATCGCGAACACCGGATTCCTCGCGGGAAAGTCGGTCGCTGAAGAGGAAACGGCGGTTGAAATATTGAAGGACTTACAAACACGTGACCTGCTTTTCAAAAAAGAATCGTATACGCACACCTATCCCTTCTGCTGGCGCTGTCATACGCGGCTCATCTACTACGCGCGCGACTCCTGGTACATTCGCATGAGCGATTTGCGCGAGAAGCTCGTCGCGGAGAACAAGAAGATACATTGGGAACCGGCGTATATTCGCGACGGCCGCATGGGCGAATGGCTCGCGAATGCGAAGGACTGGGCGATAAGCCGCGAGCGGTATTGGGGCACGCCGCTCCCCATCTGGCGAAGCGCCGACGGGAGCAAGCAGCTCGTTATCGGTTCCGTTGATGAACTCAAAAAATATACGAAAAAATCTGGCAACAAATATTTCGTCATGCGCCACGGCGAGGCTCAAAGCAATGTCCGCGGCGTTATAGATTCGTACGGCGACCCAGATAACCACTTGACCGAACGTGGAAAAGAAAAAGCAAAAAACAACGCTAAGAAGCTCATCGGAGAAAAAATTAGCAGAGTTTTCGTTTCGCCGCTCATCCGGGCCCGCGAAACAGCGGAAATTGTCGCCCAGGAACTCGGACTACCATCCGAAGCAATTATCGAAGATTCGCGTTTTATAGAATTTGGTCATGGTCGGAGTATGCAAGGAAAGAAATCACGGTCGAAAGAAACAGATGTCACCGAACAAGACAGTATGCACGTTCAAATCGGGGATAGCGAAACCTTGACGAAATTGCGTCGGCGAGTACTTGAGGCACTCACTGATATCGAGCGAACGTATAGGAACGAGAACGTACTCATCGTCACGCACGGTTCACCGATGTGGATGCTTCTTACAGGAGCCGCTCTCCTTGACGAGAAGAGTACATTTGAATTTCGCCGTGCGCGTGAACATGGAGAAGAGTATTTCATTCGCGAAGCAGAACCTGAAGCGTTCGATTTCTTCTTGTTCCCGCACAACGACGACTATGAGTTAGACCTGCATCGGCCGTACATTGACGAGGTTATTCTTATTTCAGAAAAGGGAACTGAATTGCGGCGGGTGAAAGAAGTGATGGACGTGTGGTTCGACTCGGGAGCGATGCCGTTCGCACAGGCGGCGAAGGAACGAGGAAAGGAATCGCTCAAAGCATTCTTGAAGAAGATAGAATACCCGGCCGACTTCATCTGCGAAGCCATCGACCAGACGCGCGGATGGTTCTACACCCTGCTCGCTATCGGGACACTCGCCGGACGCGGTGCATCCTTTAAGAACGCTATTTCGCTCGGACACTTGCTCGATGCCGAGGGCCAGAAGATGAGCAAATCAAAAGGCAATGTTGTTGACCCGTGGGTGGAGATAGAGAAATGGGGCGTCGATACGCTTCGGTTTTGGATGTACAACGTGACGCAGGCGGGTGACTCCAAGAATTATGATGAAAAAACAGTAAAAGAAGCGGCGAAGGTTCTTTCCTGGTTCGACAACAGCGCGAAATTCTACGAGCTCTTCAAGGATGGAGCGAAAGGCGACCGGCGCGACACGGTGCTTGAACGCTGGATACAGGCGCGTACAACACAAGTCGTAGAACAAGTGACAGAAGCGATGGATGATTACCGGCCGTTTGAAGCGACGCGTGCAATCGCCAATCTCGTTGAAGACCTCTCGCAATGGTACGTACGACGAATTCGTGGCCGAGTACGCCAAGGTGATACCGCAGCACTTGAGACATTGCGCAGCACACTTCACACAATAACGTTACTGCTCGCGCCATTCGCTCCTTTCCTCGCGGAGGAAGTTTATGGAAAGGTAAAGGGTAAGAGTGATCCAATAAGCGTGCATCTTTCAAAGTGGCCCGCGGTCAAGAAAGAAAAATCATCGTTTTTCCTCACAATCCTTGGGATGGGGCGACTTTATCAGTCCGAGCAGGAAATAATTAAACGCATGTCTACCGTTCGGCGTTTTGTGACTCGAGCCTTAGAAGCTCGTGATAAAGCTGGCTTCAAAGTTCGTCAACCGCTTGCGCGTCTTTTCATTCCAGAGAAACCAGTCCTTGCCGATGAATTTTTAGATATTATTCGGGATGAAGTGAATGTAAAAAGTGTAGTTCCAAGCATGAAGGACATTCATGTAAAATTAGATACAACGCTCACGCCTGAACTCATTAAAGAAGGCGATGACCGAGAGCTTGCACGCGCAGTTGCCGATGCACGCAAGGCGGAGGGATTTTCGCCCAATGACATGGTGCGTACGGAGATTCGTTCCGAAGGAAAATATTCCGCCACGCTATCGACCGGTCCGGTACGCTTCAACCTCATTCGCGATGCGGCATAAATACGAAACGCGCGGCATTGTACTCTCTCGTTCGTCGTTAGGAGAGGCAAACGCGTTCGTTATACTGCTGACGTCCGAACTCGGCCTCGTGCGCGCCCGCGCGCAGGGCGTGCGCCGCCCCGGCGCAAAGCTCACCGCCGCACTCGCGACATTCGCCGAAAGTTCTGTAGTGCTCGTGCGCGGGAGAGAAGGATGGCGCGTGGCGGGTTCGGTGCTTGAAGAAAATTGGTTTAAGCGAATGCAGAATGCGCGGCAGCGGCGAAGAGCGTCTCGCGTTTCTGGACTTCTTCTGCGGCTTGTCGCCGGCGAAGCGCACGATGTGAAGCTTTTTCCAATCATCCGCGGGTTTTTCGAAGCGCTCACAGAGCTTCCCGAGAAGGAACACGAAGCAGCCGAGGTGCTCGCCGCACTTCTCATACTCTCTGCGCTCGGGCTCGACACCGGCGGAATTTCAAGCGACGCATTCGCATTCACTCCGGTAGTGCTCGCCCGTATCGAAAAAGAGCGTTCCCGATATATCGCGCGCAT
>ERZ1292625.2026-Hain-H41-01um-R1-2026-length-20360-cov-15_pt2 | contig 13822 bp, 11 predicted proteins | sample MGYA00564400_ERZ1292625 | MGnify/ENA primary metagenome ERZ1292625 (study PRJEB36523, sample SAMEA6512639) | groundwater metagenome | collected 2019-01-08 | study: AquaDiva: Metagenomics assemblies of 32 groundwater samples | reverse complement strand
TCGGTATCTTCTCCGTCCGTGTGTGCCAGACATATTTGCACTTATTACACGTGCAGGTGAGTGTTTTTTTTTCTGTGATAGTCATAAATCTCCCTCTAAATATTATCTTGACACCTCCATAACATTCTGTTACATATAACGAAGCGTTACACTATTTCGTTGCACTATAATGTTACACAGGGGCAAGAATGACCGCAGAAGAACTAACAAAAACTCATTCTGACTATGATGCCTATCTCCCTGAGTGGCAATTCTTCATTCGATCCTATCACGGCGGTAAGAAATACCGTGATGGAGATTATCTTCTTAAACACCCTTTTGAATCCGATGCAAACTACCTGAGACGTAAACAGATAGCCTATTTCTATAACTACTGCCAGCCGATTACGGATATAATCAACTCACATCTTTTCCGCAATCAGCCCGCAAGGGATTTCAAGACATTCACGGAGAACCCTTTATTTAAAGCCTTTCTGTGGGATACCGACAGAGAAGGGACAGGGTTCGAGCAGTTTATCCGTGAGGCTCAGAGGGCGGCAGCTATATATGGGAGGGTGTCTATTGTCATAGATAAGCCCGCTATGACGGCCCTCACTCTTGCGGAAGCTCAAGAAAAGGGGATATATGCCTATGCCTCTCTTGTGACTCCTGAAAATCTGCTTGACTGGCAATACACAAGGGACATTTCAGGCCGTCCGGTACTCTCAGAGATTAAAATCTATGAGGGGGATGATAAATATCGGATATGGACGCAGACCGGATGGGAATTGTGGGTTGTAACCACGGATGAAAAGGGGAAGGAACAGGCATCAATAGAGGATTCAGGCCTTCATAACCTTGGTATTGTCCCTGTAGTTACGCTTTACAATAGGAAGTCAGGCACCCGACAGCTTGGGATTAGTGACATACAGGATATTGCCGACATAAACAAGAATATCTATTACCTATGCAGCGATGCGAAGGAAATAATCGAGAACACGGCGTTTCCGATGCTTGCCGAGGCTTATGAAAAAGGCGGCCTTGAAACTACAAAGACGACAGGGCCAAAAAATATTATGCAGTTTGACCCTGAATTACCAAACAGCAAGCCTTTTTGGTTGGAGGCACCGCACTCTTCTCTTGCTGAAATAAGAGAATGGATACAGCAAGACATACAGGAGATACATAGAATTGCTAAGATGGGAGGGTCCAGGGTAGTTGAAAAGGGTGTCCAGCCGTGGAGCGGGACGGCATTGGCGGTTGAAAATCAATCTCTTTATGCTGTTCTATCTGAAAAGGCCGACAACGTGGAAGAGGCTGAATATCTTATCTATGAATTGTGGGCCAAATGGGAAGGGATGAAATTTGATGGTGTGATAAATTATTCAGATGATTTCAGTATTGATGCCCTGGCCGTGGACATTCAGAATGCCTTAATGATTCTCAAAGCACCGATGCAGTCAGAAATTTTCAAAAAGGAACTACAGAAAAAGCTTGCTGTGGCTGTATTGCCTAAGCTCAGTGATCAAACAAAGGAGGCCATAAACAATGAGATAGACGCAGCGAAACCAATAGAAGTAATACCAGCTAATGATGCCCTTGGTAAAACCCGTGCTGAGGGCGGAAGCGGTAACAACGGGGGACAGGAGAATAACAATGGAATTTAATAACGAACAGCAAGTCTTTATTGACAACCTGATTAACAAAAGAGTGGCGGAGGTAAGAACGGCAGCAGAGGCAAAGGCAAAGGAAGAAGTGGCAACAGCAGAAGCCAAATTTAAAGAGGTATCTGTGGCGAAAGACAAGGAACTTGCAGACCTGAAGGCAAAGGCCGAAAGCGGAAGCAAGGGGAATGAAGACCTTACGGCATTAAAGGCAGAGGTGGAAAGGCTCAAGGTGAAGGACGCAAAGAATGTGGAGCTTGCAAGGAAAGCTCAGTTGCTTGCAGCCGCCTCAGAGCTTAACGCCATTTCCGCCGACCAGGTAGCCATGCTTGTCACCCCGCACGTTAAAGGGGATGAGACATTGACAGTCATGAATGCCGAGGGTCAGGTAAGAGTCAACAGTGAAGGCAAGCCAATGACTGTCAAAGAATTTATGACTGAATTCCTTGCAGGGAATCCACACCTGGTAAAGGCAAGCGGCAATCAAGGCGCAGGCTCACAGGGGAATAAAGGAAACGAACAATCGGGGGCAAAAACAATGAAGCGGGCGGCATTCGATAAACTCTCACCCGGAGATAAAATGGGCTTTGTTAAGGCCACAGGGAATACCGTCATTGATTAATTAAAAAGGAGAATAAAAATGGCTAATACTCTAACAAATCTTATTCCTACAATTTTGGCGGCAGCAGATGTCGTCAGCAGGGAAATGACAGGCTTTATTCCGGCAGTTACTCTTGTGCCAGGAGCGGACGGAGTTGCGAAGGACCAGACAATCAGATACCCGGTAACTCCCGCAATGGTATCTACTGCAATTACACCGGCAACCACAGGCCCTACTCCCGTGGATCAGACTGTAGGCAGTGACACTATGACGATCACCGACGTCGAAAGTGTTAAGTGGGCTTACAACGGGGATGAAGAAGTAAGTCTTGGTGGCAATCTCAATCCTGTATTACAGGGACAGTTTGCACAGGCTATGAGGGTTCTATCCAATAAGATTGAACTTGCCCTTGCGGCCTTGTATCTCAGTTCTTCAAATGCTTATGGAGCGGCGGCAACAGCCCCGTTTGCATCCTCGGTGATTGACACTGCACAGTTACTCAAGATTATGCTGGACAATGGAGCACCCACAGGCGATCTCCAGTTGGTACTTAATACCACGGCGGGAGCCTCGCTGAGAACCTTGGGCCAGCTAACTAAGGCAAACGAGGCGGCAGACAATACTCTGCTCAGACAGGGGGTTCTTCTTGACCTCCATAGTTTTGCTATCAGGGAGAGCGCCCAGGTCAAGAGCCATACAGCAGGAACCGCAGCCGCCGCAACCACAAACGCCGCCGGGTATGCCGTTGGAGCTACTACAATAACCCTGGCCGTTGCTGGTACTGGGTCTATCCTGGCGGGGGATGTCGTAAGCTTTGCCGGTGATGCCAACAAGTACGTCGTGGTTACTGGGGACGCTGATGTCGCCGGGGGCGGGACAATAGTGATACAGGCCCCAGGCCTCAAAGTGGCTATGAGTGCAGCAGCAAAAGCAATCACCGTAACCGCAACCCATGGGGCAAACATGGCGTTTAGCAGGTCAGCCATGCACCTGGTAACAAGGACTCCTCTTATGCCTGCCGGGGGTGATAGTGCCGATGATGTGACAGTCGTTACCGACCCACGCTCCGGCTTATCATTCCAGGTTGCCAAATACAGGCAGTACAGGCAGACAACCTATGAGGTAGGTATTGCATGGGGGGTCAAGGCAAGCAAAGTTGAGCATATCGCAAGGTTGATAAGTTAACCGAAGGGGAGGGTAACACCTCCCCTATTTTATAGGAGGCAATATGAGTGGCATCTTAGAGGTGGTGAGAATCGCAAGGCCTGAATGTCCTGGCGGGTTTTGTGAAATCAACAAAACAGATTTGAAGGAATCGGACATTTTGTTTAGTGAAGATGCAAGAGAGGACCCGAGAAAAGAGGTTAAGGCTGGCAGACCCGCAAAATAGAGGTAAGAATGAGGCGACAATATATTGCAGATATGGAAGGGGTCTTCTCCACCTATGTTTACGATACGAATAGGCGGAAGATAGTTCCAACAAGCGCAACCATCACGGTATACAAGCCTGCTTCGACAACAAAAGTTGTAGATGCCGGGGTTATGACGGTAGCGGGTGATGGGTTGTTATCATACTCCTTAACAGCTACTCATAACGATATCCTTGGCGAGAATTATAAGGCCGTGATTACCTATATATATGCCACAATATCCTATTCAGAAACATTCTTTTATGATGTCGTTATCGCGAAGCTAACCAATATAATAACTGATATCGATATTGTGAACGAATTGCCACAGCTCAAAGATAACGGGTGGAGGGTACATGGGACGGCTGATAGTGGGAATACAATGACTATTGTTGATGCCGAATTAAAAAGATATGAAGATGATTACTTTACGAACGGAGTTGCAACGAACCTGACTAATGATGAAATGAGGGAAATAACTGACTTTGTATCATCCACAGGGACGGTAACAATAGTCACAGCAACGGCAACAGCGGCGGGGCATAAATATATACTTACAAGAGCATACAGAGCAGAAATACAGAGGGCGTTTGAGAAAATAGAGGAATTGATAATTAGAGCAGGTCATAGGCCAAACCTAATACTTGACCCATACGATTTGAGAGAAGTGCATATCTGTTATTCTGTGGCAGAGGTCTGTAAAGGCTTGACAGGTGCAGGCGGTACGGATACGTTTTGGTGGCAGATGTGGAAAGATTATGAGGCAAAAGCTTACGCAATATTTAAGTCGATAACATTCAAATATGACGAATCGAATGATGGGGTTATTTCAGAGACAGAAAAGCAGTTGTCCTACAGGAACAGAACCACCGGAAGGGGTTGATGAGTAACAATTATACAACCATAAAAAGCCTTACAGAGAATATTCGTAGTGTATTGCTTGCGCAGGGGATAAAATTCTCCAACTCGACATACGAAGATGAGAAAAGCATCCCCCTTGCATTACTCCCCTTCGGAGAAATATTCTATCGGGGTGAAGATTTTGAACATACTAACGGCCAGAAGGCAGGATATGCGATTGCTAATTTCTCAATAAAGGTGACAGCTCAGGATCGGTCTAATATTGAGCGGGTAAAGAGTGTCCAGAAGTGGGTACATGCGGTCAGAGATGCCCTCACTGTTAATGCCCTTAACATAGTAGACTTATCGGCAAGCAAACTGGTTAGTCTGGTAAATACAGAGAATGCCGAAATAACATACAATGCTGAATACGCAACCATCACGCATTCAACCAAGATAAGGTACAGGGAAACATAAGGAGGTTTAGATGAAGATAGAAATGTTGGAAAGTGGAGAAAGCCCTGATTTCGGGGCGTTTAAGACAGGGGATATAATTGAGGTCAAAGACAAGACCGGTGAAACCCTTATACATAGGGGTCTTGCAAAGGAATTTGAAAAGGTAGAATTTAAAAAGAAGGGAGGGAAAGAAAATGGCTGAGACTAAAGCGTATGTAGCAATCGGCGAGGAAACAACAAGAGGGACGAAAGAATCAACGACTGTGGGATTTATCCCGGTCAATAGCTTTAAAATGCCCGCCCCTGACTTCATGGCAAAGAAGCGGGAAGAGTTCAGGGGTGAGGATACTGCCCTGGGGCATACTACAGAATTAAGAATGGGGAAACAGTGGACAGGGTTGTCTTTGGAGATGCCTTTCTTCACAGAGGCGGGGACGGTCAAGGGGTCGTATGGAACTTTGCTAAAGCATTTCTTTGGCAAGGCAACATCGGCACAGAATGCAGTAACAGGGCAATATGCTCACATGCTCTATCCTGTCACGCTCCCTATGGCAACGGCAAATCTTGGGACTAAGGCTATTACCATAAATATGAATGCTGTTCATGGTGCCATCATAAAGAATCATCCTTACTATGGTGGAAGAGTCGCGAAAATAGGATTCAAGCAAGAAGTCGGGCAACCACTCATATTCACAACTGACAGCATGGGCCAGGGCCTTGCAACCCCTGAAGCGGGGATAGCATCTCCGGTATTCCCTGCGGAGAATCTCCGTTGCGATTACAATAACCTGGTTATCCGTCAGGGCGCAACGGTAACAAGAACGGGAACGGCACCGAACTACACGAACATAACCAGCACCGGGACGGTAGTTCAGCCTGATAGTATATCTTTTGACCCTGAAAGGGGATGGGAAGATAGGCTGATACTCAATGGAACCGATACCCCAGGCAAATCAAAAGTTGGCATAGTCACCGGTAAGCTTTCCATGACCTTTGACTTTGAAGACCCTACCAGTGGGTTCAATACAAAGACGGAGTTTCTTGCATGGTTGGCCTCGACAAGTTCAACCAATTTCCTTTTGACTTGGGATACTGGCACACCGGCAGGGACAGGCCTCAACCATCAACTGATAATTGACCTTCCCATCTGTAACCGTATCGGGGGAATGCCTGACATAATCAGGGACGGGGACCCTAAGATCACCCTTGAGTATGATGTTCTTCTCGATGCTACAACGACTGGGTATGCAATAGGGATATTACTTATGAACACGGCAACAGTCGTGTAGAGGAGATAAAAAATGATATTATCGTTTGACAAAGACACTTTGATTGACTACATCCCGGCATACGGCGGGAACAGGGATAGTGACAACCCCTGCATCGTGAGGATGAAATATATCCCTTATTCGAGGGTGCAACATTATGGCAAGCTCTTGGCAGCAAGGGCCAAAAACGTCAATGATGCCGTCAAGGTGGCAGAAGCCGGGCAGGAGATTCAGCGCAAGCAGTTTGTTGAATCGGTAGAAAGCGTTTCCGGTTATTCCATAAATGGCAAGGAGGTCATAACAGCCGAAGAGCTTTATGATACCGCTGATACAGACCTCATCCTGGAACTTATCCGGGCAATGGAAAGTCAGCAAAGGCTTTCAGAGGGACAAAGAAAAAACTGATAGCAGGTCTTCGCTGGCAAGCGGCAAGTCAAAAAGATAAGCCGTTCACACGCGAGACCTGCACAGACAAAGACAAGATAAATAGAAATTGCGGCAACGCCCTGGGGCTCTCAGAAGAGACAAAGGCCGTACTTGAATATACGGATGATGTAGTCTCTGAGATAAAAGAGAAAGGTGCGCAGAAAGTCTTTTCTTTTAATGGCATACGGTTTTATGAATGCCCTTTAACGTATATTACAGAAGATACATGGGAGATTATCAGACTCATATATCTGATAGATGACAGCAAGGCGTTATTGCATTCCGGCGGGTGGGGAGATCAACCGGCCTGGTTAGTGGAAGCGGTAGAACTTTATAAAATAGAATCAGCCAAAAAGGTGAGCAATGGCAGCAGACAGGGTTGAAGTAGTTATATCTGCAAAGGATGAATTTTCAAGGAACTTCGGTCTGTTCGCGGTTAAGGCTGGAGCCATAGCAGGCGTTGTCTCTGCCGGTTTGACAAAGGCCTTTGAGCTATCAGGTGATGCCCTCCGTGGGTTGGTATCTATCACCGGCCAAGCGATCAAGGCTGCCAACGAACAAGAGGATGCTGAAAAAAGGTTAACCGTTGCCCTTGGGTACAGGTCTACAGCTTTAATAAATCAAGCAAGTGCACTCCAAAAAGTAACAATCTATGCAGACAATCAGATAATCCAAGCTCAAGCCACAATCGCAATGTATATCAAAGATGAAGCACAGATAAAGGCCGTTACGAAGGCAACACTGGACATGGCAACGGCAAAAGGGATTGATTTACACTCTGCTTCTCAATTGGTGGCAAGGACTTTGGGTTCTGAAACTAACGCGCTGGCACGCCAAGGAATAGAGGTAAAAGGTGCGGTGGGGTCAACTGAACGATTAAACTCATTAATATCTGAGTTGTCAACCCGATTTAGTGGACAGGCTGCGGCGGCAGCTGAGACCTTTAGTGGCAAGACGGCACAGGCTAAAAACGCACTTGGAGAGTTGTACGAGACAATAGGCGGGGTTATTACTCGTAATACCTTCTTCATTAAAGGACTCGATCTTGTAAAGCAATACTTAGAACGGGCCGCTACATGGGTAGATAACAACCGTCTTATGTTAATGAATTTGACAAAGGATGGCATAGTTAATCTCATGGTAGGGATTAGCAAGGCCATTGAGGTTATGAGGTTCTTTCATAATAGATGGTTAGGGTTAAAGATTATAGGCAATGCTGTTGCCATTGTGTTTGCCGACTCCCTAAGAATTATCTTTGAAGGCTTACGGATGATATTGCATCCCCTTGACCTTATTTACAGGGGGATGGTAAAGCTCGGAGTCATAGCTTCTAACCCTTTTGATAAAGCAAGCGAGGCCATAGGGCAATTCCAGCTCTCCAGCCGGGATGTAATGGCAGATGTATTAAGGGACACTGAAGAGGTTAATCATAGATATGATGAGGCAGGCTATTTAATTGACGGGATGACAGCCAAATTAAGGGCATTAAAGGTAGAGCAAGCGATCCTCCCTGCAACGGCCCAGCCTGGTATGGATGCAGGGGTAGACCCTTTAATGGAACGATTTAACAGAGATGTTGCCCTTCGGCAAGAGATGCAATTTGCAATGAACGCCATAGATAAGACTGAGGCAGAGAACCGTTTGAAACTTGAGCGTCAGGTAAATGCACAGACCCTCCAAATAAAAATGACCACTTTCAACCAGCTTGCAGGGATGTTGAGAGCCTTTAGTGGTGACAGCAAGCTTGCGGCTATTGCTGCAATAGCCATAGAAAAGGCGGCGGGCATTGCCAGTGTGTTTATCTCCACAGAGCAGGCAGCGATGGCGGCGTTAGCCCCCCCACCAATAGGGCTTGGGCCGTTAGCTGGTGCGGGGTACGCAGCGACAATCAGAGGATGGGGTGCGGCTTCAATGGCGCTTATTGCCGCTCAGGGGTTGGGAGAAATGGGGCAGGCTTCAGGAGCATTCGGGGGCGGGGGTGGCGGTGTCTCTCCTGGATCTCCTGGGGGGCAGCCAATACAAACAGAATTAATACCACCAGGAACGGTTGCTAACCCCCCCCAGCAAATAACGGTCATTGTCCATACACTGGATCCGTCAAGTGTCAACTGGGATAGAATTACAGAGCAAGAAATTGTCCCCGCGCTGAATCGGGGTGGTGATAGAAACATCCAGTTACAGCATAATGTTGTAGGGGCATCCTAATGGCATGGGGCAAGGTTAAATTCTTCTATAAAAATTCTCTCTCCGGGCTGACTGTAACCAGTTTTGCAACGGGTTTCCCCGTTGCAAATGTCCTTGATATGCTGGAAGGGACTCTGTGGAAAGCGACAAGCTCCAGCGACCAATATATCTCCTATGATGCCGGTGTCGGGAATACTTACACAGCCGACTATATAGCCATAGGAGGCCATAATCTCAATACGGTAGGGGCAACTCTAACCCTGCAATATTCAACTAATGGGACGGGCTGGAGTGATGCTTTCACGGGGTATGCCGTGGCAAATAATAAGGCGTTAGTCAAAGAGTTTGCAACTCAAACTGTACGATTTTGGCGGGTTAAACTTTCAGGGATGACGGGAATCCCACAGGTTGCAATCTGTATATGGGGCCAGACCGTTGAACTTGATTATGCCTCTTCCAGCTTTGATCCTCATGCCGAAGATAACAAAGCGAACATCAACCTTTCAGAAACAGGCTATCTCTTGGCGATTCATAACAGATATTCAGAACGACAAATTGACCTTGTTTTCAATGATGCAGATGACACCCTTTATCAGAAATGTAAAGCGTGGTGGGACACCTCCGGGCTTAAGAATTTCTTTGTATCCTGGGAGCCTACCAGCCATGCGACAGAAGTTTATTTGATGAGGCCTGACAGTTCTTTTAAAAACCCCTTACAAATAGGCGGTCTCTACAGGGATATAACCATCAACCTAAAGGGAAGGAAGGAATAAATGCTCACTCTCCCCTCAAAATTTCAGGACGAACTTAATAAATCCGTCAACACGCCATCCTTCCTTGCTATTCTTGCGGAGGCGGAAGGGGTACTCAGTAACGAGCAAACGCTTCAGGCGGACTGGGCAGCAGCTTCTGCCTACAATCAGGTTGATTGGTTATCACAGGTAGGGACTGTTAATTTGGCAAGTGTCTTGCGGCCTGAACTATTTTTGTCACTCTCATATTTTTTATTAAAAAAACAGACAATATCAATACCCTATTATGCCCTCGCATACCAATCATTTAAACAGGAAACAGGAGCCGCCAAAACCTTAACATCTATCAAAGGATTTTTCAGGGTTGAGAATACTGGGGGTGGGACTGAAACACTGGAATGTAAGTTATTCAGTGCCGATAAAATAACACAAATAGGGACAACAGTTGCAGCATATTTAACGGCGACAGCAGGGGCAGAGGCTACCTTTGATTTCTCCAGCCAAGGGCTTTCAATTGCACATAATACGACCTACTGGGTTCAATTCAAAGCATATTATTACACGACGGCCTGTGGGTATGCGGCGAAAGCGGGTTTGTTTCAAAATTTAGACTTTTATGCAAACGGGCAAATGGATGTAACTACTGTTATTGGATCTTTCCCAGCGCAAGAAACAACGTACAAGAGCAATGTTGGGGATGCTTACTTCCAAGTTAATTTAGCAGGCGGCTATTACAAGACTACAGGTTATCTTACCACTCAGACAATGGATTTAGGGAGTACCCCGACAGGGAATGGGGAATGGATAATTGAGGATATAAAACCTACGGGGACAACTCTTACCTATCAGGCGTGGGCTTCTGCAACTGGAGCATTCGCCGGAGAGGAAATAAACCTCGGCGCCATAGTTGACGCAACACCAATTACAAATCTGAAAAGATATTACAGAGTAAAGGCGACCTTCGGGGCCAATGGAGATCAGTCACTTTCGCCCTCCATACAAAGTATCAAAGCAACCTTTTTAGAAGGGTCATTTAGGACGTTTGCCACCCACCCAGATACAGGGTATGAGCCTGCGTTAATGTCTGTCTCTTCCTTGTCAACAAGCATAGACACTTTTAAGGCATCAAGCATCGGGCAGATAACCTTGACCCTCAGTCTATGTGACAGCGTTTCGACATACCTTGCAACCAAAAAACCAAAGAATAAGACCGTCAAAATCAAGGCTGGATTTATAGCAGACGGCTTTACTGAGGCTGATTACATAGATTATTTTTGGGGGCAGATAGACGGATGGAATATTACCGCAAAAGATGAAGTGGTTATTACGGTAAAAGACTTTTCCAAGGAGTGGGCTGTAGATGTCCCAGAGACAACGGCAGCGGGCGTCCCGGCAACTATCTGGCAAGGCCACCCAGTAGACATGATGCTGGATATATTGAAGAACCATATCAACGTCCGTGATAGCAAGATTGACGGCGCGTCCTTTGGGAGCGTTAAGGAAGCATTGTCTGGATGGTATGTTTTCCGAACATTAGTGAAGGATACCGTACAGGGCGATATGTTGATGGAAGAGCTGAGGAAGATAACAACAACGTACTATCTCCCCCAGGCAACTGGGCAAATAAAGCTCAAGCGGTGGAATGCTGCTGAGGCTTCTGTAGCAGCTTTTGCCGATGCTGATTTCATAACAAAGCGATGGGACAGTTCTGCAAAACAGATAGTAAATCGAGTTGAGCATTATTATGGGTGGGATGGAGAAGGGGATGACGCTGGTGATTATAATCACATTACGATAGGGACTGACCCTGTTTCGCAGATAGACTGGGCGGAAGTAAGCTCAAAGGAACTCAAGGATAAATGGACACCGGCAACACAAACGGCGCAGAGTGCAGATTATACAAATAAGATATTGTTGAGGTATGCAAACCCTCCATCAACGCTAATTGTGGATGTTGACCTGAGACATCTTGCCCTCGAAGTTGGGGATATGGTGACTGTCACCACATACAGGGCACCATCCACGGATATGACGGGGATTGCAAATATCAAATTCCAGATAATCAACAAAAATCTTAACTTTGCGAAGAATACGTTATCCTTAACACTATTAGAATCACATAGTAGCGTCAATACTCAGGTGGAGCCACCAGTTGCGCAGCCTACAGCATACGACTTTCCTGACCATGTAGTTGACTTGGTCATAGTAGAACAGGAGTATATAAATAAGGATGGAGCATACACCCCCATAATAACAGTCACTTATGAATTGCCAACTAATTCAACCTACTGGGATCACGCCATTATACAGACAAGTATTGATAGTGGCGCCACCTTCCAGGATTACGGCCTTGATTATCTTAGTGGTAATGGTTTTTTAATTGATGCAAAGAAAATCGGGGGTTATGTAGGCGGAACTTTAGAGGTCAAGGCCATAAGCGTCAATACTCAAGGGATTGCAGCCCCTTACGCAACTGCCCCTACACGGTCAATAACGAAAGTTGGGGCTGTAATAATAACGCCTCCCGCTGCCCCTCGCGGCCTATCGATAGAAGGCAACCCAGACCCTAACAATACTCAGTGGGACGGGCTCAGATTTGCCCTGACTTGGTGGAAGTCATCTCAGACTGGTGGGGCTGGAGTTGAAGGCGGGCTGGGGGCCGGTGGATTTGAGGATCCCTACTGGCAGGGGGATGAATATGAATTGTGGGTGGGCGGGGTTGCCGTAGATTCAGGGATAACCAAAGAGGCCCGATACGACTATGTTTACGGTGATGGATATCTTGCCTATCTGGATGCAAAAATAGCGGCAACAAACGGTACGTTGACGTTCAGGATAAGGCGGGTATCCCTTAATCTGGCGTCAGAGTGGTCAACCATAACTATTACTCAGGCTGCTCCGGTAAATCCTGTTAGTCTCACCTCTAATTTTGAAGGCCGTAATCTCGTTTTGTCGTGGACAAAGGCTACGGAAACAGATTTCAAATATTATGAACTAATCCTAAATGGGGTTACAAAGAAGCCCACAGACCCGTTTTATACCTACACTTTTGAGGAGAATATCAAAGACAATACTATAGCCGATCCATCCATAACTTATAGTTTGAAGACGTATGATGTTTATGGTAATGCTTCCGGGGCCGTGACAGGGACGTTTACAAATGCAGCTCCTGCAACCCCGGTGATTACAGGAAAGGCCTTTATTAAGGCGGGCTGGTTTGACTGGACAAAGAACGAAGAGGCTGATTTCAGCGGGTACAGAATCAGGACGAAAATAGCAGCGGGGGCATGGAGTAGCTGGAGTTCTTTGACCGATAATACTTTTTTTAGGGCATTAACGGACGCAGAGGTTACAACCTATGGCGGGAACGCAGTCATTTACATAGAGGTGAAGGCTGTTGACCTGTACGGGAACGAATCGGGAGCAGGGGGAAGCAATGTCACAGCGGCTTTTGTCGATGTTAATGTTGTTGCCGACGGCTCTATAACAGCCCCAAAGATAGCAGGTGGGGCAGTAGGGACAACGCAGCTTGCTGATACCGCTGTGACAACGGCCAAGATAGCGAATACCGCTGTTGACAACTCCAAACTTGCCGCCCTGGCCGTGGATGCTGCTAAGCTTGCTGATAGCGCAGTTACAACAATCAAGATTGCCAACGCTGCCGTCGGTTCTGCGGCCATTGCTAACCTTGCAGTAGGGACGGCTCACATAGCCGATGCCGCGATCACAAACGCCAAAATAGAGAAATGGATTCTCGGTAAATCAGGAACCTCCTTCCCTGGAACACCTATTGACGGAGAATCTTTCTACCGGACGGACCTGAACATAGTGTACAGATATTCCCTTTCTACAACCTCATGGATTGCCGTTGATTACATAGCCGACGCAGGCCGGATAGTGGACGGGGTGATTACCTCTGTCAAGATAGCAGACGCTGCAATCTCAAGCGCAAAGATAGCAGACCTGGCCGTATCCACTGCAAAGATAGCGGACGCTCAGATAACAGGTGCCAAGATAGCAAGTGCAACTATTACGACGGCTTTAATCGCAGACGCTCAGATAACAGGTGCCAAAATAGCGAGTGCAACTATTACGACGGCTTTAATCGCAGACGCTCAGATAACAGGTGCCAAGATAGCGAGTGCAACTATTACGACGGCTTTAATCGCAGACGCCCAGATAACAGGGGCCAAAATAGCGAGTGCAACTATTACGACGGCTTTAATCGCAGACGCCCAGATAA
>ERZ1292625.2837-Hain-H41-01um-R1-2837-length-15073-cov-5_pt2 | contig 13827 bp, 15 predicted proteins | sample MGYA00564400_ERZ1292625 | MGnify/ENA primary metagenome ERZ1292625 (study PRJEB36523, sample SAMEA6512639) | groundwater metagenome | collected 2019-01-08 | study: AquaDiva: Metagenomics assemblies of 32 groundwater samples | reverse complement strand
TTTATAAACGATTCATCACACGAATCGAACTTGTTAAATCTTTTCATTATCGAAAAGATTTCATACTCTTCTTGACGGTTCAAAACAGATTGAAATCTCTGTGCTATAAAATGTAATTCTGTGTTAGAATCAAGTATCGAAAAAGAATCTCTAAGTTTGATTACTTTCAAAGCAAACTCAATCATTGTTCCATCTATATAACTTTCAATAAATAAAGTTAAAACCAAACTCATTTTTAACTTTACTTTTAATTTTTAAAATTTGATTTTTAAAAATACAAAAACTTTTAAAAAAGATGATTGAAGACGAAAATCAAATCGCTTGTAGATATTGTTTTGAAGACGATTCAAGTCTTCATTTAATAACTCCATGTAAGTGTTCTGGAAGCTTAAAATACGTTCACGAAGAATGTTTTCTTAAATTTCTAAACTCAAAACTTGAAAGCTATCTTTGGTCTAATGAAATTAGATGTGAAATATGTAAACACGAACTTAACATCATCGTGACAGAAACAAGTGACAATATAGATTTCGGATTAATTTTTAGAAAAACATTTGTCACAATTATTTTTCTAAGCGTAATTGTTTTTATTCTAATTCTTCTTCTTGGAGGTATCATTAACAACTTTAATGACGGTGTCTTCTATAATTTTCACGATACTTTTAAAAACCATATGTTTGACGGTTATTGTGTCTTTCAAATATCTCATACTTTTGTATATTTATGGCGCCTTTGTCACGACCCTGTCTTTTTCTCTTTCATAACACTTAAAAGAAGTAATAAAAACTGTTTAATATACTTTCTTCAATTCTGTATTTATATCATGACTTCATTTTTCTTTTATATGATTTACGCTTATTTCAGAATCGTAAAAGATTTTGAAATAAAAAGAAAAAGTATAACAAGTATACTTTCACTTTAGAACAATGTTAGAGATATTATATCGTCGTTTTCAAAGCTTTCAATATGGCCTGAATTTGAATATTGGAAATTTAGTTGTTTATAACCCCAGAAAGATGGTTTATATTTTCTTTGATGCCAATCACAACCAGGGCCGAAATAAGATTTAACAGTATCTGACACATCGGTTCCATTTTCATTTGTTATTTTAGAGAAAATTTCAGGGCCTTTAGGTGCTCTAATTAATATTTTATAAAGACGATCCCTGAAGTAATATGTAAGAACGATGTGTTTGCTGTCAATGTGTTGAATAGGATTATCGATAGCATCCAGTATTTTAAACCAATACATTTTAAATAAAGTTTGAAAGGTCTTTCTAAGACACAAAAGTTTATTTTTCTCGAGTTGATTTTCAGCGTTGTATAGATCTTGAAATTGATCTATATAACGCTTGATACTTTTTCTGTTGTAGATGAAAAAAGCTGATGTGATACCAGTTATCAATAATAAAAACATTTTTATTATTATTAATTATTTTTAAATTGTGTTTAAAGTTAATTATCTCAAACGTAGAACAAGATGTAGTGTGCTTTCCTTTTGGACATTGTAATCTGCAAGTGTTCTTCCATCTTCGAGTTGCTTTCCAGCAAAAATAATTCGTTGTTGATCTGGAGGAATGCCTTCCTTATCTTGAATTTGTTGTTTGACTTGTTCAATCGTCATTGAAGGTTCGACATCAAGAGTAATAGTCTTTCCAGTTAAAGTTTTGACAAAAATTTGAAAATTTGACATAATGATCGATTTATTTTAAGAAATATTTTTTTAAACTGAAATTAAATTTTAAATTGTTGTCTATTAACACTATTGTGGATAGCCCAGTTACCTTTTCTAAAATTATTTTTGTTATTTTTTCTTTTAAACTTTTTTCTGAGATTGCGTTGTCTTTCGAAGACAAACTCATTATTTTCAAAATTATAAATGTAATGAATCAAGCTTTCATTATCTTGTCTAAAATTAACTATTATCGAAGACTGAACATTGGGTTCGAAAAGACTTTTAATATTATCTTTTTTTATTTGTTTTTGAAGTCTTATTCTGTCTTTGATTTCTTTTTTAAATTTTTGAGAAAATTCGGTTCTACAGAAGGGACAAATGTCACTTTTAAGACATGGAAAACACTTTATGTAAAGGGAATGGTAACATTCCAAAAATACCATTTCGGTATCACAAACTTTTGAATAACAAATAAAGCATTCCATTTATTTTTCTGTCATATTTTATTTTTTTCAAAATAAAATATTTTATTTAAGTGAGGTTCACATTGCTTTCATTTTAATGTTTACATGATGATGCAAGATTCTCTTTTCTCATAAACGCTTCTTCCAAATCTATCATAAAATCCGTTATGGTTATAAGTATAATTTACAGTTCCATCTTCATTGTAATGAGTCGCTGATTTACCATCGCATTTTTCATTATTTACAAACCATTTTTCGATGCTTTTATTTCCATTTTTATGATAAGAGATATAAGCAGGTAATTCAATTCTATGCAATCGTCCATATTTAAACCATTGTTCTAGTTTCTTATTTCCATTTTCATAATAAGAGATACGTGCTGGAAGATCGTTATTCCTATGTAAAATTCCTTTTTTATTACCCCATACTTCATACTCTTTATTTCCATTTTCGTAATACTTTGTAAACGTTGGTAAATCAGATTCACGATAATTTACTCCATTTATCATCCAATGTTCTGTTTTCTTTTTACCAGAATCATAATATTCAATCACTGCTGAGTTATTATGACGATGAATTTTATTATTTTCAAGCCATGTTTCCTTTTCTAAAATAAAATTTTTATAAATCTTGATATGTTTCTTGTTATTACCAAGATTGATTTCTTCTTCATAAGAATTTGTTTTTCCATCGTTCTTGATGATTCCTTTAATTAAAGTTTTCATATTGCTCAAATCGTTGCAGTCATTCCAAACATTCCAATTAATATGTTCGTCCTTCGAATCATCTTTGTTTTCGTCTTCTTCGTTTTCCGAAAATAAACTTCCCTCTTTGGTTTCATTATCAATTGTTTTTCTTGGAACTGGAATTACACTATAGTATACATTGGTTTGTTCATTAGTTTTAAACCTTGCTTTCTCTTCCAATTTAATAGTATTGTATCTACTTCTAAAAATTGTTTCAAGAGTTGAATCGAACCACATTTTTTCATTTGAAATGTTAAAAGAAGGATCTTCAATGCAAATAAAGCCTTCATGGTTTTGTCTAGATTCAACAATTTTTTTGAAATCGTCTTTGGTTATAGGAATGAAAACGTTTTCATTCAAAATAAAGATAATAAGGTTCTTTGATGGTTTCAGTTTTTGTTGAAAAACTTTCTCTGTCATCACACATTTAGTCATGTAACTCATTTTGATTTTTCAAAAAAAAAATTTTTTTGAAATCATTTTTTAATTATCGTAGTGTGTTGGATCACTGCTGAATAGATAATCGTTATTCCCGTTATTTTCACGATTTTCGCAGTCGTCATTTTCTTCATCAAGGTCATCAGGGTTTTCTTCATCGTAATCTGGATGCTCCTCTTTATGAATGAATCCTTGTATCTTCCAAATTGGAAGTCTAGAATAGGTTTCACTTTCTTCTTGTGAAAAATTATAAGTATTTCGTAAAGAAGACGAAAAAACAGCTTGATTTTGTTCGTTTAAAGTAATTATGATATCGAACTGAAAATCGTCTTCGTTGTCTTCTTCTTCATTGTCTTCTTCATTTGGAATAAATTCGTTTTGAATAATATCTGAAGAAGGTAACTTACCTTTTGGTTTAAAATCTAATTTTTTTCTACAAACCGGACATTCCGGTTTGAAATGTTGTTCAAGACAACTTAAATGTATGTGATGACCACATGTTTGTGGTTCTTCATTTACAATTGAATAGCAGATAGCGCAGTCAGTCATTTCTTAAACAATTTTTTGATTTTGAAAATCATTTTTAAAAAATTGTTCTTCTTCCCATTCTGATGAAAGGAATGATGATACTCGAGTTGGTTTTCCGAATTCAAACCACATTTGAAAATGTTTGAATCCATTTTCATCATACTCGACAAAAGCAGGATCATTCTTCTTATGAAGTTCGAGATTTTTAAACCACATCTCTTTTGAAATTTTGCCATTTTTATGATAAGTTTTTTGAAAAAAAATCTGATCTTTATCTCTGCATGAAATTTCAAGTTCAGTATTACCATTTTTATAAAATGTCATCGCATACATTGGTGTCTTATTCGAATCATGATCGTTATTCCAAATTTTTTTCCATATGATACCTCCAAGAAAATAATAGATGTGTGACGGAAGCGTTGAACCTGGTCTTCTACAATGATATTCGTGATTTAATTTATTGAAGTCTTCAATCGATTCAATTTTTTTATTATCTTCTACCAAATACGGTATATGCCAATCAACGATTGTTTCCACCAATTTATTTTCACACCATATTTCTTCTTTCTTTTGTTTATTTGCAGTATTATGATATTTAACCCATGTAGGAAGTTGGATTTCATTATTAGATTTACGATACCATTTATTATCTTCAATCCATCTTTCTTCCCAGACATTACCACTTTCATAATAAGAAATAAAAGAAGGTAAATCGCCTTTAGAATCACTCCTATTTAATAAATCATTTTTAAACCATTGTTCTAGTTTTTTATTTCCATTTTTATAATATATAATTCTAGGCGGAAGATTACCTTCTCTATTTAGTTTATCATTTTGATACCATATTTCATATTTCTTGTTTCCATTTTCATAATATCCAAACTGAGCAGGAATATCAGCTTCACGATGTCGTTTACCATTTCGATACCATTCTTCTGCTTTCTTATTTCCATTTTCATAATAGAAAATTCGACATGGAACATCGGCTTCGCTGTGAAGTTTTCCATTTTTATACCATTCTTGGCATTCCTTATCTCCGTTTTCATAATAGTAAATCTTAGCTGGATTTTTTTCGCGATGAACATTTCCATTTCTATTGTATGTTTCTTTTACCAAAATAGAATTTACATAAATTTTGAAGCAAGAGGATTTCTCATCTAATTTAATTCTCTCCTCGTAATTTCCAGTTTTTTTCTTTTCATCTTCTTTATCCCAATAATCATTATCTTCTTGGTCTTCTTCAAATTCATCGTTAATTTGATCGATAAATGTGCTTCGTTCTTTGGTTTCATTTTCAATCATGTTTCTTCTGATCGGAACTACTTCAAAAAAATCAAATAAATTACCATGATACTTGAACTTGCCTTTCAAGTATAATTCCATTGTATTGATTTTATTTTCATAACATTCTTCGAGTGACGAATCAATATATATTTCATTTGGAATTTTATAAAAATTTTGATTTGTATCACAAGCGTTATTACATCTACATATCTTCGTTTCCATAATTCTTTTAAAATCGATCCTTGAAACAGGGATTAAAACATCTTTATTATAAACAAAAACAATAAGGTTTCTCGACGGTTTCAATTTTCTCAATAAAATATCTTCTTTGATAACACATCTATCTAAATAACTCATTTTGTTTTTAATTAAAATGATTTTTGAAAATCATTTTTGAAGAATATTTATCATTTCAATTTTAAAATTTGTTTTGAAATCACTCTATTGGTTCCCAAACTTCTGTCTCACATTTGAAAAAAGTTTTATTACTATCAGTAAATGTTCGGAATTTATACTCATAGTTAATAATCTTTTGATGTATTCCATTTTTAACCCAATCTTCTCTTGCCTTTTTTCCATTTTTACAATACATAATACCTGCTGGAAAATCAATAGTCACTCCATCTATTAACTGGCTATTATCGCGATGCCAAACATCATTTTGATACCATGCTTCTATTTCTTTATTTCCATTTTCATAATATTTAATTGAAGCTGGGAGATAGTTAATTTCGCCTGAAAGCTCAATCTTCGGATCACGATGTCGTTTTCCGTTTTTACACCAATTTTCTATTTTCTTATTTCCGTTTTCATAATATTCAATTCGACATGGAAGATCACCATCACGATGGTGCACATTGTTTTTAAAATAATGTTCCTCAATTTTTATTCCATTTTTATATTTAATCCAAGCTGGAAGATCGTTAATTTCGCCCGAATGCTCAATCTTCGGATCACGATGTCGTTTTCCATCAACAAACCATTCTTCCTCTTTCGGTTTATTTGTTTGAAAAGAATAGTTAACACGAGCTGGAAGATCGATTGTATCGTATTTTTGTTCACGGTGAAGTTTGTCATCCTTATACCAAGTTTCTTTAAACAAAAATGAATCCATGTATTCTCTTACGCATTTAACATTATTTTCAAACAACTCTATATCTTCTTTACAATATTTTTGTTTTTGTTGAATATCTCTAAATATTCTTTGACCCATATTTATCATTTCAATTTTGTTTTTAAAATTGAAATTTAAACAACTTTTTTAAGCTACAATCTTGCATACTTTTCCACCGCATTTAGAACATTTACCCATAAGCATCTTGATATTCTTTCCACGTTTTGAATTGTATCTAGAAACAATCTTTCCAGAAGTACAATCAACCTTCTTTCGACAACTCATGCAATAACATTTTCCAGAAGCGGATTTACCAGCTCGTTTCTTGGTCTTTGGTTTACGTTTTGATTTGGTTTTTGACTTTTTTTTTCTCGATCTCTTCTTTCGAGACTTGGTTTTTGACTTTTTTTTTCTCGATCTCTTCTTTCGAGACTTGGTTTTCGTTTTCGTTTTTTTTCTTCGTGGTTTTCGCGATTTAGCTTTAGATTTTTTTCGTCCTGGCATTTATTTATTTCAGAAAAAAAAATTTTTAAGAAAAAATGAATTCGATTTTAAATTTAGAACTACGCGAAATATGGATTCGAAATAAAAAATTTTTCTCGTTTAAAACAAATTCGAAGTTTTTGTGGTTATACACGGGTTCTTTAACTCCATTTTCATACTCAATTTTTGAAATACCTGTATCAAACGGAAAAGAAAGGGATAATATGATTTCAAAAATCATATTTAAATACGAGAGCGAAGGTTACACTGGTTATACTTGCTCCACTTGTTTTGATTCAGTTTCTACAACTGATTTAGTATCACTTTTTTCATTCGAGATTGTTTGAATTGTTTGAATTGGTTCGATTTGAATATTAATTTCAATAGGTTCTTCTACAGGTTCATTCTTATTTTTAATGTAATTCCAATTAATATAAGTTAGAGTGATGAAATCCGCTAGAATTAAACAAGTGAGAAACGATATCTGTGACGTAACACTACTAACCATAAAAGCTAAATGTATTTGACTAAAGAGAGAGTTCGCATTGATGATGAAAAGACAAGTTTTTTTACTATAATTAAGATTGTCATGTCTTGGGTTTTGAATTGTATTTATAATCCAAGGCATGATTACTTCGTATATCCAATTTGTAACTATTTGTTGTGAAAAAATTATCAAAAGTAGTATATAAAACACTGCTTTCGATTCAATATTATGGGAAAAGAAGACGATTGGTGGGCCCCATTGAAAATAATCACTGTTTTCATAGAATCCTAGAAAATATAGAATAACTATTACTGAAACAGTGAAAACGTAACCACAACTCAAACTGAATATAGGTGATAAAGAAAGAGAATTTGAAGTAGACATTTTATACCTTTATAAAATGTTTTCACTTTTTAAAATAAAATTATCTAATCAAACAAAATCCACCTTCGAACTCTCTTTTTCGTAGCGAAGCAAGAGAAGCAAGAGTTGAAGAATCTTTCGAATCATATACGTTTAAAACCATTTTAACTTTTTCGATTTTTTCAATTTCTGACTTGTTGTCACGTTTACTATGTGTGCTGTTTTCGTCTTTTAAAGAAAACCGTTGATAGATTGATCTATCAACCGACGTTTCACTATTTCCCATATATTTCTTATACTAAAGATATTTTTAAATTTATTAAAAATATTTAAACAATATTGGGTGTGTCTAGAATAACTGCTATTTGTTTTGCTATATTAACGATCGTTAATGAACTCAGATTTACCTTTTCAGAAAAGTTTTTCAACGATATTTTTTTGTCTTTCAATTTAATCCAATAATATATTACTCCAGCAGATATAGATTGAGGGCGTGATCTATTTAACTTTTTAATCTTTTGAACACTGTTGTAAATTTCAATCACTTCTTGTTTTTGTTCTGATGAACAAGAAAACATATCCATGATTTCCACAATCAAATAAACCGGTGTGATGTGAACTGTTTTCTTATCTTTACTTTTGATCGAATACATGACAAATTTCAACCCTTTCAAACCAGCCTTCTGTGTAAGGTTGAAAATACCGATAAGTTTTTGATGACTTTGAAAGCAGTTTGAACGCATGAAAGCAAAGAAAATACAAGCCGAAATGATGGCTTTTCGCGAGTTTCCTCTAAAAATTTTTTGTTTCGTCACATCAACATAAATTTTATTTGCAGAGGCAACGATGCTTTCACTAAATCCCATATTTTCCACATCGTGAAAAATTCCTTTCTCTTCCGCTTTTCTGAGTTGAATTCTCGATGAATCAATTAGATGTTTATTGTCACCTTGACCATAATACTTTACTTCTTTTTCATTGATCAATGAAAAGGAAAGTTCTTGGCCACATTCAAGACAAATTGCCATTCCCTTTTCATTTGTTACATTTTCATGTTTACAACCTTGTTTTTCAGTTTCGTTTATATCTTTTTCTTTCTCTTTTCCTTTCTCTTTTTCTTCTATATTCTCATCTCTATTTTTAATAGCTTGATCAAATAACTCAAATTCTGACATCTTATTATATGTTTTTTTATTTTTTTTTTAAAAAAAAATTTCATTTTTAAAAATGATTTTTAAAAAGATTTTTAATGTTTTCTAAATGGAACAAAAAGATTTCTTTGTTTATTCTTGGTTTGTTGATCCGAAACAAACCGAGATTACACTTATTAGAATGTATGGTTTAGATGAGAATGGAAAAAATGTTTGTGTTACAATTAAAGATTTCACACCTTATATTTATATAGAACTTCCAGAAATTATAGATTGGAATGATAGAAATGTTTCATCTGTGAAGACAAGAATCGATGAGTTTTTAAAGGAAACCAAACCTGTATTTTACAATCTTGTTTATAAAAAGAAACTATTTTTTGCGCATGTCAATGTCAACAAGGAAGGAGTTAAAACTAAAACATTTCCTTTTCTTCTTTGTGCATTCAACAATTCTCAAGGTGTAAAGAAGCTTAATTATCTTTTTGCTAAACCTCTTTACATTATGGGTAAGGAAATGAATTTTAAAGTTCATGAAAATAACGCTAGCCCGATACTTCAATTGACTTCTTTAAGAAAACTTTCAACTGCGTGCTGGATTACGTTTAAAGGTCAAAGAATTGAAAACCATGAAAAAGAAACATATGCCGATTTTGAATACGAGACTAAATGGAAAAGTTTGTCAGAAAAGAAAACTGATAAAATTGCAAGGCCACTAGTTCTTGGTTACGATATTGAAGTTTATTCTTCGAATCCAAATGCTATGCCAAACGCAGAGAAGAATGAAGATAAAATCTTTCAGATTTCTTGTGTTTTTGCGAGACAAGGAAGCAACCCATCTGAGTGGTCTAGATATCTTTTAACATTGGGTCAAGCCAATCACTCTCTTCTTGAAAATATAAAAGTTCTCGAATACAAAAAAGAATTTGAACTTCTAAATGGTTTCGTAGATTTAATTAAACAATTTCAACCAAACATTGTAATTGGGTATAACATCTTTAATTTTGATATTCCATACACGATTACGAGAGCTACACGTAACCTCATCTTTGATAGTTTCAGTAAACAAGGTATGCATAAGTTTAATTCCGCACAAAGACGATTGATCAAATGGGAATCGTCTGCTTATAAGAACCAAGAGTTTGAATTTCTAGATGCTGAAGGTAGAATATTTATCGATCTACTTCCTCTCATTAAAAGAGACTATAAACTTAACAATTATAAACTCAAGACAATTTCAACTCACTTTCTTAAAGATATGACAAAAGATCCTCTAGATGCTAAAGCAATCTTTCGTTGTTATCTCGAAGGTATGAAAGGCGGTGATAAGGGGAAAAAAGCACTTTCTATTGTTGGAAAATACTGTGTTAAAGACTCTGAATTGGTTGTCAGACTTTTTGAAACATTAACAACATGGGTTGCTTTGTGTGAACTTTCTAAAGTAACAAATGTTCCGATTTTCTCACTTTTCACACAAGGTCAACAACTTAGAGTTTTTTCCCAAGTATATAAAAAATGCACAAACGATAATATTGTTGTTGAAAGAAATGGTTACGATTGTGGTGAAAATGAAAGATACGTTGGTGCAACTGTATTTCCACCTGTTCCAGGTCTTTACGAAAAAGTGGTTCCTTTTGATTTCAATTCTTTATATCCAACTTCGATCATTGCAAACAATATCGATTATTCAACTCTTGTTCTTGATGAGAAAATCCCGAATGAATTATGCAACGTCATGTGTTGGGAAGAACATATAGGGTGTGATCACGATTCTAAAGTAATAAGAAAAAGAGAGCTTGATACTATTGTTTCTAAAAAAGAAATTGAGATCAAAGAACTTAGAACAGAAAGAGATAAAAAAATCAATAAAAATAAAAAAGACGAATTCAACACACGAATAAACATTCTTATTAAAAAACTCAAACCATACCGTGAAGAACGTTCAGCGTTGATGAAATCAAAACCAAAAAATATAACATGCTGTCAAAGAAAATATAGATGGTTGAAAGAACCTATCGGTGTTCTTCCAGAAATTCTTAAAAATCTTCTTCAAACCAGAGCTGATACTAAGAAAGAAATGAAAGCGGTCAAAGAAAAATTAAAAGAAATGAAGGATAAAACATCTTCTGTTTTTTACGATACAAAAACTTATTGTGATGTTCTTGATCAAAGACAAAATGCCTTGAAAACATCTGCAAACTCTGCTTATGGATCTCTTGGTCTTAAAGCCGGATATCTGCCTTTTATGCCAGGTGCCATGTGCACTACATACATTGGAAGAATTTCAATTGAGAAAGCATCAACAACCATCAAAAATGATTTTGGAGGTGAACTTATTTACGGTGATACAGATAGTAATTATGTTTCGTTTCCAAAACTCAATACAGCTCAAGAATGTTGGGATTATTCTATTGATGTAGCCAAGAAAGTGAGTATGCTTTTTCCAAAACCAATGGCTCTTGCTTTTGAAGAAAAAATTTATTGGAAGTTTCTCATTCTTACAAAAAAACGTTACATGTCTCTTGCTTGCGAACGTGATGGAAAAATTGGAAGTGAAATTCTGAAAAAGGGTGTGTTGTTGAATAGAAGAGATAATTCTGAATTTGTAAGAAAAGTTTATGAACATGTGATTCATATGATTTTTGACAAACACGAACTTAACGATATACTTATGTATATTACTGAAGAGATAAACAGGCTTTGTTCGAGATTTTATTCATGGAAAAATTTTATCATCACCAAGGCTATTGGTGCTACTAATAATCACGCCGAACAGAACGAAAGATTCATTCCAAAAGAAACCCTTGATGATGACAACAAAAAATGTTTTAAGATTGGTGATTATAAAGTTCCAATGTTGTCTGAAACAGATTCGAAACAAAGAGAACATAAAATGAATCTCAAGAAAGCTACAACAGTAACCGAGTATTATATCAGATGTTTACCTGCTCAAGTTCAACTCGCTTTGAAAATGGAAGAAAGAGGAAATCCAGTCGCACCTGGAACGAGATTGGAATACATCATCACGTCACAAGGAGGTCATAAGGCAAAACAGAGTGATAAAATTGAATCTGTAGATTATTTTTCAAAGCATCAATCAGCATTAGAAATCGACTATTTATATTATCTTAAACAACTTTCTAATCCACTAGATCAGGTTCTAGATATACTTTACAAAAACAAAAATGAAACTAATTTTTCTGGTAACTTTGTTTTGAATCAATATAAATTTCATATGAAATTTCGTGAAGTTCTAAATGAAATTAAGAATATGTTTAAACCAAAACTTATTTTTTCTTAAATAATAAATGACTCTTAAAAAAGATCAAAAGTATGCAATTGCAGTGATTTTAGCATTGTTAGTAGCATTGATTACAGTATTTTTATTAAAGAATTACGGAACCGCAACGAAAAGTGCCCTTTTAACTTCTTTGATTCCCTTTTCTTTATTTTTAGTTGTAGGTTTAATGTGGGCTTCTAAAAATAAAAAAGAAAAGTTTTCGTTGTCTGGTGATGGAAACTTTGATCAAACACAAACAATCAATATAGTTCAAAATTGTGGTTCCAATCCCGGTCCTTCTCCAAATCCAGCACCACCTGGTCCAACACCACCTTCTCCTTTGACCAAAGATATGGTTTTGAAATGGATTAAATCTGTGAATCCAAAACTTTCAAGTTCTTGTAATGATTGTATAATTGCAAATGTGATTAAACTCTGGAATGTCGATACTCTTAATAAAGTAATGAAAGACCCAATGACTCAACAAGAAATTATTTTGAATGCAATGTTAGCCTTTGATTGCAGTAATCAATGTGTATCGAGTTCAAAACTCAATTCAGCTCAAGTAGATCAATGGTTGCACGAACTTGATCCAAGCCTCAGTGCAAGCTGTCATCAATGTGTTATGAAACTGATTCTTAAATCTTGGTCTTTAGAACAATATGCCAATATGCTTAAACTCGACAAAGATAAACAATTAAACGTAATTCAAGGCATTCTTGCCTTCTCTTGTGCTGATTGTAATACACCAAGTAATCTTACACCACAAGAAGTTCAGCAGTGGATGGCTAGTTTGATTTCTGGTGCAAGCCAAGAATGTTATGAATGTGCCCTTTCTGCAATTATGAAAATGTGGAGTAGTATCGATTTTGCCAAAGTCAAAGCTCTGAGTAAAGAAAATCAAATTCAAACTTTGAAAGCATTGATGGCCTTGGATTGCTCAAAAGACTGTATTTCTATTCCTTCAGGATTGAATGAAAATGATGTCAAGAATTGGCTTGATGACATTCTTATTAATGGTGAACTAGCAAATTGTGTCGATTCGTGCATAGTTCCTGCAATAATGAAATCATGGTCACCAGAGATGTTTGCAGATGTTAAAATTAAACCAAGAATTGAACAACAAAAAATTCTTCAAGCATTGATTTCATTGAACTGTGGCAATGCTTGTTTTGGTGGTGCTTTAAGCAAAGGTGAAGTAGCTTATATTGTCAGTTTAGTATTACCAGAAGCCAAATCTGATTGTGTTGATTGTATTGCATCAGAAGTTATGAACAGTATGTCATCGATAGAGTTTAACAATCTTCTTGCTAAACCTGTTGCTGAACAAATGAAAGTTTTTAGAGCTCTCGCTTCTTACAAATGTCCGAGCTTGTGTGTTCTGTCACCTGCCCAAGAATGCGATTATCCAGCTTATTAAATTTTTAATTTTTTTTTGAAAAATTAAAATAAATTGATGTATGCAAACATAAATAATTATCTTGGAATGTATCATATACCAGAATCAAGTTTGAATAATGAATTTGAAAATTCTAGTTTACCTGCCATACCAATGACGATGATACCAACTCTTCATAGACAACCACCTTTAATGGTTCTTGCAAGTGAAAATGTTTCTAAGTCTTCTTCGTCTTCGTCTCTTCAAAATAAAAAATCAGATCCTAAGGTATGGGGTCCTGCATTCTGGTTTACTCTTCATACCAGTTCTGCTTTTTATCCAGAAAAAGCATCACCAATAGTTAAAGAAAGAATGAAAAATAGAATTCTTGCTATTCCATACGAAATTCCATGCTCAAATTGTCGTGTTCATGCAATTGA
>ERZ1292625.3156-Hain-H41-01um-R1-3156-length-13832-cov-5_pt1 | contig 13832 bp, 11 predicted proteins | sample MGYA00564400_ERZ1292625 | MGnify/ENA primary metagenome ERZ1292625 (study PRJEB36523, sample SAMEA6512639) | groundwater metagenome | collected 2019-01-08 | study: AquaDiva: Metagenomics assemblies of 32 groundwater samples | reverse complement strand
GCGGGAACGATCGCGGCTAACTACGGAATTTTCTTAGAAAACCAAACCAATGGAGGTACAGGAGGACGCGCGATTTGGATAGATTTCACAGGAATCAACAATGCGATTGTTTGGGGCGCGTCTGCCTTGCAGTATGCCAATGCCGCCAACAACATTCGTTTAGCAGACGCTGGTAATGCCAACGGGTTAGATTTCAATTTGCTCTCCACGGCCAACCAAACCATCAATACAATCACAGCTACCACAGGTACGATTATATTCCAGAACCAAACCTTCACGGCAGGAGCAACACACAGCGCTATACAGATTACACCTACCTGGGCAACAGAGAACTTCACGCATAATGCTTTAGTTGTAACTGCTACGCAGAATGGAGCAAACACACAACAGTTGCGTGGTTTATCCATCACAATGACTAAAGCCACAGCTGCGTCAACCTTAGACACCATGGTGGGATTGCTAATTAACGCGGAATCCATCACTGGAACAGTTGCCAACAGCTTTGGGATTCAGATTGCCGACCAGACTAATGCGAATGGCACTACTGTGCGTGCTATTGAGTTGACTGGGTTTGGCGCGCCTAACGCTATTCGTTTGGGAGCTAGCGCAAATATCTATTCGGCTGGCGCGGAGAATATTCGTTTTATGGACAGCACTGCTGTCCGAGGTTTGGAAATGACCTTAACTGCCGCTGGCAACCAGACTTTGGCTAATGTGGGTGGCGGCACTATCATAATCAATCCAATCGCTAACACTGGAGTAGGTATTAGTCCTTCGGCAAGCACTACTGGCGCTACAACGCTGACCATCACTCCAGCTAATCTTTCGGCAAATGTTGTGGAAGTGAATGATTTAGTTTTGGCTTCACACAATATAATCCTGGCTGATACCACCACCATTGCGTTGGCGCGTTCAGTTGTCTTGTTAGGCACTACCTTTAATGGCGTAGCTGCTGGCGGCGCAGAAGTAGTTACCACTGCTGTGCTTATGGAAGTGGGTTTACCCGTGCAGGGCGGCAATCTCACTATTACCAATGCTCCGATTTCTGCGCGTTTCTTGGGCAACACCGTGATTGGCAATGTGCTTACGCCTGCGGCTGGACCAACCAATACTCTATTTATAGCTAATGGCACGGCTCCGACTTCCACCACCAATGATACCGTAGCTTTGTATTCTTCAGATAATAGCGCTGGAAATACTATCCCCAGTTTCTACTGTGAAGGAACTGAAGTGGCTTTTGCTGCGGCAGATGTAGTAAGCGCCAATCGGGTGCGGATGCGGATTAACGGCGTGGTATATCAATTCTTGTGCGTCTAAAGAAATATGTATATTCGCAAAGAAAATTCTTGGGAACTCTGGCCTGGATGTCATCCAGAATCTTGCCCTTGTCCTGATGAGGAAGAAGAAAACGGACAATGCGATTGCAAGTATCATGTGGTAGATGAAAAACACACTAAGAATTATAATTTTCACGATTTCCTTGATGCTGAAAAAAAGTTTTGCGAGTTGACTGGCGGATTGCGATTCATATTGGGAAAAACCAAATGGCAAGACGGTAAAGTTATACCCGTATGACTGAAGAATATCTATCCACTCGTATGGCTTTAGTGGAACAAAAGCAAGAACAACTTGATGCTTGGTTGAAAGATGTCAGCAAACGGATTGATGACATCCACACGGGCGTGAATAATCACCTTACGGAAATGCACCAGATGTTTGATGAATTCAAGGCCAGCATTAGCGCCAAGATGATGGGAATTTTGGTATCCGTAGTTATGGTTTTGATTGGCGTGATTGCTTCCTATGTTAAGAATTAAAAGGACAGATATGGACATTAAAGATATTTCAGCGCAAATGCCTTGGCAGAAATCCGTAGGCAAGCGCGGTTTGAAACAGATTAAGTATGCGGTTGTGCACCATGACGGAGAGCGCACGGACAATGGCGTGTATGTAGATATAGCGCGATACAAAGCTGAAGCGAGTTACCATATTAGTAAAGGCTGGGGACATCTATCCTATCATTACAAAATTAACAAAGACGGTCAGGTGTTCTTGTGCGTGCCTGAAATTGAGATTGGTTATCATGCGGGCAATTGGCATGTGAATCAGTATGGATTAGGTATTTGTCTGGATGGTGATTTCAGTAAGCACGATCCTGCCTATGAACAAATAGATGCTTTGGAGGCATTGATTTTGTACTTGTCTACCCAGCGTCCGGATATTCCCTTTCTTACCCAAAGGTCGTTCTATGCCCATAAGGAAGTGCGGCTATTGCCAACTTTCTGTCCTGGGCCAAAGATAACTGACTTAATTCGTAATTATCGGCAGTTATAATTATATGCATTTCTCTTACAAAACCATGCTGATAAAGGGTGTTAAAGCTTTGGTTCTTTACGGTTTGCCCTTTGCGTTGGGAAAATTGATGGACTTCTATCCGGAAGTAATGTCCTTGTCTCTAGGAACAGTTTTGATCATGTTAGTCAACATATTAAAGGTCAAAGTAGGATTACGATTGCCTTAATTCTTATATCATAAAATGATACAAATCTATGTCATGCAAAATACAAAAAACCGAAGATGGAAAATGGGAACTTTTAAGTGAGGATGGAACGAATCTTATTACCCTTGCCGATCTTGAATTAGTGGAAGCATTTGCCAAAGAGGGCGGACGAGAATATGTAGTGGAAGAACCAACCCCAGAAGGTGAAGGTGGTGGTTCTCCTCCTGAGACTCCTTTTACAGAGGCAGCGACTGTTACGATTACTGGCGCTCCAGTACAAGGCGCTAACATGACTTTGACTTCTACAGCTGCATTAGTTGTAGCTTCTGGAAATGTTGGTTTCGGTGTGGAGTAATCTTTTCCTTTGGCTCGTGTGTTCGTCGCGCGTACATGAGCCAAGCTGAGAAGGTTATACTTAAAATACTTTAATGAAAATATGGCATATTCCCCACCACGCCTTGAAAGAGTTAAAGACAATGTAATTCGGGTATATCACCCAGAACTTTTGGAACCTACCACTAATCTCACCGCTTCCGTTGCCGCCGGTGGGGTGACTTTGACTGTTGCGGACAACGCAGGATACTCCAACACTGATCCTCAAGATTTATTATTTCTTGAAGGATATGGAATTGAAACTGCGGAGATAACGCGTCTCAATGGAGCAATCACAGCAGGTACTTCACTCACTGTTCAGACCTTGATTTTCGCTCACGGGATAGACACCTCTGTTTCCAAGATTCTTTTCAATCGTATTGAGATTCGCGGGGGAACCACTGCGGCGATTGCCGCTTCAGCCAGTGGTACGATTGTACAGTTTGCAGGTTCTAATGACACACCAATCAATGTTACGGGAGAGCATACGGATTTTGTGGTGACTGGAACAACTTTTGCTTTCTATAGCGCAAGATTCTACAACTCATTGGCGACTACTGCTTACTATAGTGCGTTTTCTGGAGGTGTTGCCGCTACGGATTTCACCCCAAGAATGGTGGGATTTATCACTCGTAACGCTTTTAAGAACATCGGAGAGGTGTTTGGCCCACCAAAGTGGACACCTGACTGGGTTTATGACCAGATCTATTTAGGGGAATTAGACGTGGCAAAGGAATTAAAGCGTTGGTCATGGCTTTATACTTATGATTCTGATTTGGGGAATTTGACTACGGGTCAACGACGGATTGCTTTACCTTCGGATATTGAAGACGACCGAACCTTAAAATCACTTTTAGGAATGAGAATTGAGGATGATATAAATTTGGATTTGATGGATTGGACTGAGTATCAAACTGTCATGCAGAATGTTTCTTACACAACGGTGGGAACGGCAGGAGCGGTGGCGGACACAACGCTTACCCTAACTGACAGCCGAGATTTTGACACTACGGGTTCAATTCTCGTGCAGGTAGTTTTAACTGGCGTAGTGTTTTCCAACTCTTCGGCGGATGTAGTATTGGGAACATTCACTACTCATGGATTAGCCACAGGGGATAGGATTAACGTCACAGGATGTACTCAGACTTACGCTAATACGGATTGGACGATTACACTGGTGAGCGCAAACACTTTTACTCTTGATAACGCTTCTTGGGCGTTGTTCACAGGAGCGGACGTTACCGGAAACGTCGTACCTGCAGAAAGTCGTTCATTTGCTTATACTGGCAATAATCGAACGACTGCTCTTTTAACAGGCATCACTGCTCTTACTGTGGGTATTTCGGCAGCTTCAGAAGTATGGCAAGGACTTACTTTTGGCACACCTGAACGAGTGGCAGTCAATGATGGGTTTGCTTATTTCGACATCCCGCCTTCTGAAGATTTCAATGGTCGAAATGCGTGGGCGGATTACTACGCGACAGTGTCCCGTAAAGACACCGATGAGGACGAAGTGTCGGTCAATGACCCACAACTGCTTATTTCATGGTTGGAAATGGCGATTAAGAAAGAAAAAGCCAATGGTTCGCTTTCTTTGCAAGATATTTCAGTGGTGGAGTATAACCGAAGAAAACAAAAACTCATTCAAAATGAAATCACTGGCACTAAACTTAAAATGATTCCGTCCGTTCCGGTAGGAAGAACAGGACGGAGAAACTCATGGTGGAGATAATATGAAACTCGACGCTCCGTATACTTTGGTAGATTTCACTGCAGGAGTGATTGATGATTTGTCCGTGTCGGATTCTTTGTTGCCACGCAACGCAGTGCGTAAAGGCATGAATGTGATGTTTGACCGCCCACGGGGGTCTGTCACGCAACGCTTGGGTACGACACAGCTGGGTACTACGGTAAGTGCGGGCAACACCATTACAGGTCTTCATAATTTCCGTAGTTCAACCACTGCCAACCATCAACTGCTTGCGAGTGCTACTACTGCCATTTACAATTTAAGTGGTGGAGTTTGGGGAGCGACAGTTTCTGGATTAACCACAGGGCTTAAAACAAGATTTTTGACCTATCTTGACGCGGTGGTTTTTCTTAATGGCACGGATGCTCCGCAAAGTTGGACTGGGACTGGCGCATGGCTGGCAGGTGGGGGGAATCTTGATGTTGCCAATATGCAGCGTGGAAGGTACGCCGCCGTACTCAATACTCGAATGCAAGTAACTGGTGTAACGGCCAACCCGGACACGGTTTATGAATCGTCTTTGGAAGCCAGTGGAGCAATTTCATGGACATCAGGTAATCGTAATTTCAGAGTCAATCCCAATGATGGCAATGGTAATATCACCAGCATTAAAAGTAATGGTAAACTTTCGTTAATTTTCAAAGAACGGGGAATGTATCGTTATGATGGTAATGAACTTCAACACATTGCTAACATTGGTACGCCTTCTCACGAGTCAGTCGTCAATGATGACAATGGGATAACTTACTTCTTCGGGACAGGAGCCAATGGGGTAGGATTCTATCGCACTTCAGCAGGTTATCCTTCAAAAATTTCAAGATTCATCACTCGCTGGACAGAAGCGATTGCACCGTCTTTTTACGGGGATGTTTCAGGACTCACCAATGGACAAAAGATTTTCTGGTCAGTGGGTTCGGTGAGTGTCAATGACATTACATACTCAAACGCTTGGTATGTTTGGAATATCGCTGATGAGACCATGGAACTCCGAAATTATCAAGATAGGTTCCGAGTATTTTCATCTTATATTGACGGCAGTGGCAACCTTACGGTAGTCGGAGGAGATGCTGATGGTATGGTACAGACGATTAATTCAGGGAACACTGATAATGGGTCGGCCATTAACAGTGAATGCGAGTTTGGGCCACTTTACTTTACCACCAGAGGACGGACAAAAGTGGTCAACGAGATTATAACTTATGCGGAGCATTTCCAAGGACTGAAATTACACTTAAAGGTGGGCGGCGGGAGATATAAAGAAATCGGGCCAATCAATGAAACAGAGAAGATCTTCAGCAACATTGAAAAATTCAGAGGAAAAGCGTTTCACTTAAAGATAACTGCGGTCAATTCAGGTACGCCTTTCAAACTAGACGGCTTTGAATTTAACGATTTGGACGATGAAGGATATGGAAAATGAAGTGAACATTTTTACTATCGGCTATGATAAACTCGGTCAACGCGCGACGTTTTTCGGAGCGGCTTTGTCATTCACGCCTACTGCTCCACTGGCTACGGTTGGTGTGGGGGGTAGTGGAAATTACACAGGTGGTCTTTCCAATCCCATCACAGTACCTGTTTCCGTTTCAGACCTTACTTCAGGTGCGATGCCTGCGGTTTTATTTGTCGGCAAGACTTCTTTCACGGACACGACTGCCGGATACCGTATGGGTTTAGACATTGCTGATGGTATTTACAAATGGGTTATTGGTGACGGAACTTCTTCAGCTGACTGGGCGGTAACTACGGCTCGTACTTTCACTGTTACAGGTACGATTGTAGCCGCCGCAGGTTTTATCGGTGGCTGGACAATCACCACTGGTTATCTTTATGACCTCACTTCTGGCACACCTACTGCTGTGCCGAACAATGGCGTGGTGATGGATTCTGGTAATGCCGCGTTGATTATTTACGAAGGTACAGCGGAACGAGTACGCACAGGGTATCTTTCCGCTGGGGTATATGGTATTCGAGTATTTGCCACTGATGGAACAACCGTGATTTGGGAATCGTCAGATACTCGACAAGTTGCCGCCGGATTTTCATTTGATAATACTCAATTTACGATTGCGTCAGGTGGAAATACCACCACTATCTCTTCAGGCGCGACGGCTTTTTTATCCGGCCCCACCGGTGCGCCAACTTTTAGCGTAACGCAAGCTGGAGCAGTAACTGCGACTTCTGGAACAATCGGAGGTTGGACGCTTTCAGCAACCACGCTTACCAATGTTTCAGGTGGTAATACAGTAACTTTTTCTACAGGAGCAACAGCCATTATTGCTGGCCCTACTGGCGCTCCCACTTTCAGTGTAACTACGGTGGGAGCGATTACCGCTACCTCTGGCGCTATTGGTGGATGGAATTTATCCGCCACTGTACTTCGTTCCGGAGCCACGGACGCGGCATCCAACGTCCTTATTGATAGCGCGAATTCGCTCCTTCGTCTTGGGCCAACCACGGGAGCTTTCATCACTTTGGACGGCGCAAACCAACGTATTCGTTCCTCCACTTATGTTTCCGGAGTGAGCGGTTTCAATGTTGACTCTACCTTAATTGAAGCTCAAAACATCTTGGCTCGCGGAACAATGTCTGGGACAGTTTTCAGATATGACGTAATCTCCGCCACAGGAGGCCGACAGATTATCGCCAATGCCGATGCGCTTTCAACCGCAATGACCGCGCTGGATTTGTCCACTCTTACAATCCGTGGAAATATCACTTTAGCCATCAATGATATTTTAATCATCAGAGCGCAAACCGCAAGCGGAATACAAGAAGAGTATCTGCGTGTTACTGCCATTGGAGCCGCGCCAACCTACACTGTAACTCGCGACTTGGCAGGAACTTTTGCGGCCGATACTAATCCCGCATGGGGAGCAGGCGTGGTGGTAATACAACAAGGCGTATCAGACGGTGGCGCGGTCTTCTCCGGCGGCTGGCTGGAGTTGGTCGGTGAAGCATCATCAGGGGTGGATTGGCCTCGGATGTCGGTCTATCAACGCACAGGCGTGGCGTATAACGCGTCTACCGAGCGACTACGTGCCGGCAACCTTAATGGTTATCTGGGTTATGCCACTGACATCTTTGGCTTTGCTGTCGGTTCTTCAGCGGCCGGTGAGGCCAACATCACCATTGACCCCACCAATGGCATACGCTTGCGGCAAGGTACAACCAATCTTATTACGCTGGACATGGCAGGTACGGCTACTTTACTTAATCTCACCGTTGGTGGTTCACTGAACATTCTCACTTCAGGAAATCTCCGTTCAGGACAAACCGCTTACAATACCGGTACAGGGTATTTCTTTGAGTACAACGCTGGTACACCGCGAATGTCCTTTGGCAATCCTGCGACGAATTATTTTTTATGGGACGGAACAAATATCACCATGAATGGAGGACTTGTGATGAATGCTGGGACTGGTACGGTAACTATCAACCAATCTGCGACAACTGGTTCTTCACTTTCGGTGGTTCGCAATCTTGCTTCCGCATCAACTGATTCTCCTGTGGTATTCTTTCGCAATCAAAATGCGGGAGATGACCAAAGTGTCTTATCTATTCAGCAAGATGCACTTGCATCGGCAGTTTTAATCACACAAAATGTATCTGCCGCGGCCATACAGATAGCCATGAATGCAAATGGTTTGTCTTTTGACATCGCTTCATCAAATACCACTCAACATACTATTGAAGCCACTTCTTCCTCGCTTACAACAGGAAGCATTGCGCGATTTATTTCCAATTCTGCGGATGCAGGCGCAAGGAATCTGGTACATATTATCAATGACAACACTCTTGCTACGGCGGCAACGCTTCTCACTCTACAACAGGATTCTACTAGTCGGGGATTGTTCATTGACCACAACGGCACTTCAGGATATTCCATTGAGATAGACTCCGAAGTATCCAGCGGCAACGCCTGGTTCTACTCCTTAAACGCGGGAGCTTCAGCCGCTTCATACGAGCTTCTCCGCAATGACAATGTATCAGGAAACATGCTGACCAAGCACGGCAGTGGGTATTTTTGGATGGACGCATCAGGATATTTACGCACTCGTACTACATCTCCTACCTCGGACACTCAAGGTGCAAGAGTGCTGACTGTGCCTGTGCTTACTATTGCTGGTCAAACTAATTCAGCAGCGAATATCGGAGCAAGTCCGGTGCTTACCAACAATTTACAATATCTGGTATTTACTGACAGCGTAACTGCTGGTAACAGGATAGAATTTTTAGATGCTCAACAAGCTCTTAATCCGTTCCCAAGTTCTCCAACCGCGTCTCGTACTGCACTTACCGCCGATATTATCATGGGTACTACTCCAGATGGAACATTTATTTATACCGCAGCCGCAGGAGGTACGGTGATTTATCGATTTGCCAATGATGGTCAAACTGAAACTGCTATGACTATTTCAGGTACGGGTATTTCAACAGGAGTACAGAGGATAGGCACTGATGGTACGGATTTATTTATTATGGATGCCGCCACCCGCGCAGGTACAGCAATACGGCGTTACTCTATTTCAGGGACTACGTTGACTTTTGTGGAAACAATTACTTTAGGGGCCGCCCCAGTTGCGGATGGTATTCGCCAAATGGCCGCTGACGCAACTAACCTTTACATTTGGGATGTAGACGCGGCATTGACCTACCAACGATACTTGCGTTCAACAGGTGCATTTATATCCACACATACTTTTGCGGCTGGTGGTGGTGCTTTTTTAGGTATTACGTATATCGGTTGGTATGTAGCGGGAGATTGGATGGCTCTTGTTGGCAATGTTGGTTCTACTATGCCACAACAATTTATTAGATTTAGACCATCATAATATGCCTAAAACTTTCAAAAAAACAGGCAGACAAGACCACCTGGGCAGAGATTTATTTGAGATTGAGGAAACGACTACGACAACTAAAACCGATAAGGCGATTATCACGATTGAGGAATTGGAAAAGGAAATTGGAGTATACGAAGCATTGCTGGCTAAAAAGAAAATAGAACTTTCAGAACTTAAAAAACTATAATTTTATGGCAAACTATTTAGACATCCTCAATCAAATCAAGGCAAAAGCCCAAGCGTTGGCTCAACAATTTCAAACGGAATTTAATGCTACGGAAGGAAGGCGGCAAATTAAAGGTGCTTCTCCATATTCAGATGAACAGAAAAAAATAGTGCAAAGTGGGGGTAGATATAGATTGATAATAAATGGAGAAGAAGTGGGGAGTGTTCCTCAATCTGATGGTTTAGCATACGCACAAAATTGGGCAAAAACTTATGGCGCAACAAATTATGTTGATTCGCCGTGGGTAGAAACGGGGAAAAAATTAGGGGCGGCTTTGGGAATAACCGACCCATCTAGAATGGAATTTGAAAGATTGGCCAGCAATAATGAGCTTGATTTACTTTTTGGACGGGGAAGTTTTTTTGACGAAACGCAAAAAGATATAGAAAAGAAAATGGAACGATTATCACAAGCCCAAGGAGCGGCACAAGGAATTGCACCTACCGACCCTTACTACGGTCAAGAGGCAATGTATAAAGGTGTTGAATCAAGAATCCAAGAGATAAACAAAATGGCACAGACGGCAGGATTGGGAGCGACTGCGGAAAATCCTTTTACACCAGCAACTACCACCCGTTCTACGCCTTATATTCCTCCGGCTACTGCCGAGGACTTGGCGGCGGCAGGGAGAGCGCCACAAGCCGGACAAGCACAACCTGCAGGAGCAACGCCTACTGGTGAACGCCAGCAGATACTTAATGAAGCGGCTCTGAGAAATTATACCGAAGCCCAAATTGAGCGTATTCCAGGAAGCAATGCTATTTTATTAAAACCAGGAGTTACCCCTATTGCTGGTACTACCAAGCCCTATGGCGGTACACAGCCCCCTCCCACAGCCCCTGCAACTCCTCCAGATGTGCCAAAGGTGGGAGAACCTGGAGCACCCACTGGGCCAACTTGGCCAACAGATACTGCACCTCCAGCTCCCGCCACAGGCACTGCAAGCCCTGTAGACACGCCTTCAGGATCTGGGACGGTAGATACAGCAAGTACAGGGGTTGGAGGGCAAACTGGGGCAGGTGCTGGACAAACAGGCACAGGCATTGAAGGCGTAAACACCACTGGATGGTCGCAGGCGATGATTGACTCCTTCAGCTCAATGAAAGACTATCTGGGGAAGTTGAAAGACGAAGGTAAAATTGTCAATCCTGATGTGAATATCTCACCGGAGATTGTAGCAAAGTTTGAAACCCAAGCGAAAACCGAATTGGGGCCGTATTTCAATCAACTTTTCTCACAAGGAAAGGTGGATATTGAGAAAGCTACGAAAAGGTTGGCGGAGGATTATGGAACAAAGGAACGAGAACTTGGTTTACAATTCGGACAAGCTCAAGAGGCAACGCAAGAGTCCTTCGCTCGGCGGGGTCTTAGTTTCTCTACAATGCGTACTGGTGCCGAACAAAGACTCGCAGAGGGGGCTAGGACAGACCTTGAAGCATTGCAACAGAAGACTTTCAGAGCTGGAGAAGATACCGGTCAAAAAGCCGAGCGAGAGTTGGGCAGTCAATTCCTGCCCAAGAGTTTCGCCAGCATTCAAACTGGCGCAACACCGACTTTAGGCAAACCCGGTCAGTATGGGTTTCAAGCTGGAGGACAATCCAGAGAACTCTTTACTCCGACAGGTGGACAAGTCGGGACACTTGAACAACAAAGAATAAAAGACGAGGAATTAAGAAAACGAGAATTACTTGCAGGAGAACGGGAACTCCGTTCATCTTTCTATATTTAGGATATTACTCTTAATTAAATCAATATGGCTGCTACACGAATTTTGTCAGATAAAGAAAAACGAGCGTTAGATTTGGCGTACCAACGCAGAACTCCTACAGACATTGCTAACACGCAATACGCCCAAAGCAGGGGACTGTGGTCGCCCTCAACGCAACTTCCACAACAACTTACTCCCTTGCCTATGCAAGCCGGTGAAAGGGAAGCGATGATAAATCGTTATGTACAAACCCAACCACAGATGGGAATTGAGGGGGCAACAAGAAGGGTAGACGAGCTTTTCGCTGGACGACCACCAGCACCCACGGGACAAACTGTTCCACCTTCATTGACTTTCGCTCCAACAGGTCAGCAAGTCTCCACCGCTCCACCTTCAGGAGACAGGTCGTTGGACATCGCAGGAATGGGAGGACAACCTGCTCCTCAAACTCAACAAGCAGACATTGGCTCTTCCTACCAGAAAGCGATGACCGACTTATTGCGGCAGTATCAAAGCAAGACAGGCGGGACTGATGAGGACTTGCAGAAGCAACGAGCCGCTCTTATTCAGGCACGCTTCGGAGCACAGACTGATTTGACACCTGAACAGTTACGGGTTCTTTCACCTGAAGCGCAAAGAGCACTGCGAGGACAAGATGTAAAAGGAATTGAGGAGCAACTAGGTGGAGTTTCAGGAGCGATGAAGTCAAGGGCAACGGAACGGTCAGAACTGCGTACGGTGATGGAAAAGGCACAGGATAGATTAGCTGACATTGAAAAGGAAGAACGAGGGCGCTCGTTTGAACGAGGGAAGGAGGAACGAGGATATGCGTTTGAACGGGAGAAGTTGTCTTCACGGCAAACATTGGAAAGAGAAAAGTTAGAATCACAACTCCTTTCTCCAACTGAAGCTAAAAGTCTTGGTGTACCTTATGGTACGACAAAGATAGAAGCGTCAGCATCTGGAATAATTTCACAGATTGCAGGTACGGCAGGTACGGGAAGAGCAGGAGGTGGCGGGGGTGGTGTTGCAGGGAGATTGTCTCCCCGTGCTCAAGCAGTTTATGACAACCCAACTTTACTTAGTAATTATACTCCAACTGAAAAAGGGAAAATTTTGAATGAGATAACAAGCAATAGATTAGATACCACTAGATTCAGCGTTCCTGCGTTAAATGCCACTCAAAGAGAACAGATTGCGTTGTTTGATGAAATAGAAAGTGAAGCACTTCGCGCCGCAGAATCATACAGAAAAGGCATAGATACGGGGCCGATAGCTAGTCGTGTGTCTAAAGTCGGTGCAACACTGGGATTTGCTCCAGAGTTTACTGATTTACGGAGTACCATAGACAATCTGGGGTCAATCTTGTTACGGATGAGATCAGGCGCGGCAGTTACTCCTCAAGAGTTTGAGCGTATTCGCGGGTTTATTCCTCAACTGAATGAAGACGAAACTACTGCGTCAAGAAAAGTAAATAGATTCTTTGATGAAATTGCCAAAGCCAAGGGTAATTATATCACAAGAGCCACTCAAACATCCTTCCAAATTCAACAGAATTTACAGACTGGGTTCGGGGGACAATCAACGCAAGGTGAAACTTATATCAGTCCTAAAAAAAGAACTTACACACTTCCAAACCCAAACCAATAATATGGCTCTTACAAGACAACAACTCATTGAGAATATCAACGCCATGGAAGAACAGGGAGCGGAACAAGACGAAGTGCAAGCGTACATAAATTCTGTTGGGCAATTAGAACAACCAAAACCGAAAGCAATCTTTGGTGGCATTAAAGAAGATATAGGAAAGAGATTCGGTCAAATAAAAGAATCCATAGGTAAAACTAATTTTATACAACCTTACAAAGGAGAAATCACTCCTCAAGAAGCAGGATTAAGAACTACGGGGGCGGTAGCTGGCGCAGTTGGAGATATTGCTGGACGAGCGATATTCGGAATAGGTAAAGCTATTTTGCCGAAAGTAGCCGAAGAGAAAATATCTCAAACGGCAAGTCAAATAGCAGAAACTAAACCTGTACAATTTGCCATACGAGAATACAAAGACTGGAAATCTCAAAATCCGCGAGCGGCAGCTTCGCTTGAAGCAACTGCGAATATCGCTTCTCTGTTCCCTATTGGAAAAGGTGCACAAGTAGCAGCTAGACCAATTGGCGGAGCTGTAAAAGTAGCTGGTGAAGCGGCAGAGATAACCGGACGAGCGACTCAAGCAACTGGCAAAGCGTTATTTGGTCGTGCAATAACACCTACCGTTGCTGAAGCCGAAGCAATAATCCGACAAGAAGCGAAAACACCATTTTTACAAAGGGCAAAAAGTGTTTTGACTGGAACGGCAAAAGAAGCAGAAAGACCACTTCGTGCTACTACAGGAATTGAAAAAGGTCTTTTTGGAACAGAGAAAATGTTGGGTGTTC
>ERZ1292625.3155-Hain-H41-01um-R1-3155-length-13832-cov-14_pt1 | contig 13832 bp, 15 predicted proteins | sample MGYA00564400_ERZ1292625 | MGnify/ENA primary metagenome ERZ1292625 (study PRJEB36523, sample SAMEA6512639) | groundwater metagenome | collected 2019-01-08 | study: AquaDiva: Metagenomics assemblies of 32 groundwater samples | reverse complement strand
CAGAAATTTGATTTCAGACAAAAAAGAAGATGTTGCGCTTATAAAAGAGTTTATGGAAATAACCGACAAGGTGCAGGGGAGAATAGTGCCGGAACTGAAAGATTATAATGTCGACTTTGCTCTGTACGGTAATAAATTAAGCATCGCTTCTTTTAACAAAAATCCATTTTTAATCATCATCACATCCGAAGAAGTAGTTAAAACGATCATGCCTATCATTGAGTTGGCATGGAACATGGGGAAAAGGATACCATAAAAAAGCGTTTGAGAAAGAAGTGAAAGTGAGATATGATGGAAGTCGTGAAGTGTGAAATATGAAAACTATTTTTAGTGCATCCCTTCTGTTTTACGTTTCAAGATTCATGTTTCAAGCCTTATGATCTCTTATCTTGAGGGAACGGCAATCGCGAAGAACGAAAAGAACGCAATAATCCTTGTGAACGGCGTCGGCTACAAGGTGTTTTTTTCCGGTGGAGATTTAAATACCATAGCACTCACCGGGGACACCGTCAAAGCGTTTACCCATCTGCAAGTAAGGGAGGATGCGCTTGAATTATACGGCTTTTTAGACCGGTCGGCGCTTGAGCTTTTCGAGCTGTTCATTACGATTTCGGGCATCGGGCCGAAGGTGGCCCTTGCGATCATTTCTACGGAAAGTCCAAGCGTGCTTGCGGGGGCAATCGCGCGCGAAGACGTGAAGTTTCTTACCAAGGTGTCGGGCGTGGGTCTCAAAAGCGCGCAAAAGATCGTGCTTGAACTGCATGAAAAAATAGCGAAAGTGAGTTTTGCGATGCATGACGCGGGCGCATCGGCGGACGCGGATGCAATCGATGCGCTTGTGGCGCTCGGGTGGAGCGCACGCGATGCGAGAGAAGCGCTCAAAAATATTCCCAAAGAAATTGACCGGACCGATCTGCGGATCAGAGAGGCGTTGAAAAAATTAGGGAAGTAAATAGCCGTGGATTACGAAATGATATTTTTGTACTCTATCCTCTCTCCCAATTCTTTCTTTTATCTTAACGGAAGCGCAGCCCTTCATTAGTTTTTATATAAGGGCGTGAGAGGATTAAAGAAAGAATTGGGAGAGAGGATAGAGTATGACAAGCGGATTGCTATATGGAATTTCTTTTTAATCCCGCGATAGCGCGCGAAGAATGGAATGAATTTATTGTCCGCCACAGCGGCAGTTTTTTGCAGTCGTTTGAATGGTCCGGCTTTCAGGAAAAAGCAGGCAATACGGTCGCGCGCATCGTGATAAAAAAAGATGGCGTCATAGTGTTGTGTGCGAACGCAATTTTTCATACGCTTCCGTTTCGTAAAGCGTATTGGTATGTGCCGTATGGTCCGGTGATCGCAGAAACTGTACAAGAAAAAGAAAAAATAATCCGCTTCTTTCATGAGAAGTTTTCCCTCAGCGCAGGGAAAGAAGTGGTTTTTATAAAAATTGAGCCGGAGGAGATGGAGGCGGGAAACATGTTTGCAGATATTGGAACGCAGGGCGCGGCATCGCAACCGCAAGAAACAGTGATCATTGACTGCGCGCTTTCCGAAGAAGAGATGCTTTCACAGATGAAACCGAAGACGCGCTATAACATCAAGGTCGCAGAGCGGCACGGCGTAAAGATCATAAGTCCCGACGACCAAACAAAACTTGATCCCGAGATATTTCTTTCTTTGCTTTCCGCTACTGCGGCGAGGCATCGGTTTCGCACGCATACAGAGAGGTATTACCGGACGATGCTTGAAGCACTTGTGCCACGCGAAAGGGTGGTGATGAAAGACGGGTGTTTCGCGCGATTGTTTTTTGCGCAGTATGAGGGAGCGGTAATCGCTTCCGCGCTCGTGGTGTTTTTTGCCCACCGCGCGACATATGTGCATGGCGCTTCGGATGACGCGCAAAAAAACGTCATGGCTCCGTATGTCCTGCATTGGGAGATCATGAAATATGCGAAACAGGCTGGATATGCGGAGTATGACCTGTGGGGAGTGGCGACCGAGCGATCATCTGATGAAATAAAGCGGAAATGGGGAGGATTTTCGCGGTTTAAGCTCGGGTTTGGCGGCAGCGTGGTGGAGCGTCCGGGCGCATATGATTTCACGCTTCGCCCGCTATGGTATATTATATATAGAGGTGTGAAAAAAGCGTCACGTATTCGTTCATGGTTAAAAAGATCGTAAAAAAACTTACTCCCGGATTTATACTTTCGGCGTATCATCTTTCACTCGCGTATTGCGCCGCGCTGCGGTATTGGTTTCCTTCCGCATCAATGGTGGTGATCGGGGTAACAGGCACGAAGGGGAAGTCGAGCGTAGTATTTATGCTTGCCAAAATCCTTGAAGAGGCCGGTATAAAAGTCGCCGTGTCTTCTTCGCTGATGTTTAAGATCAACGAAAACGAATGGCTGAATCCGTACCACATGACCATGGCGGGGAGGTTTAAGCTTCAGCAGTTTTTATATCAGGCAAAGAACGCGCGATGTACGCATGTGATCATTGAAACGACATCGGAAGGCATCAAACAGCATCGCCATCGGTTCATTCATTTCGACGTCGCGGTGTTTACCAATCTCACGCCGGAGCATATCGAGGCGCACGGCGGGTTTGAAAATTATAAAAAGGCGAAAGGAAAGCTTTTTGAAGCGCTCGCGCATGCGAAGAAAAAAACAATCAACGGGAATAGGATTGAAAAAATAGCCGTGGTAAATACGGATAATGAACACGGGCATTATTTCTTACAGTTTCCTGCCGATACAACATACGGATTCAGCGTGCAAGGAACGTGCGTACTGCCGCCGAGCGCGAATCATACGTGCGTGTCGGCATCAGCGGTGGTCGTGTCGCCCGAAGGGGTGAGTTTTGATGTGGAAACTACGAAATTTCGCATGCATTTGCTCGGGCAATTCAACGTGGAAAACGCGCTGTGCGCCGCAGTGACGGCAAAAAGCCTCGGAGTAGCGTTTTCCGTTGCCGCTTCAGCTCTTGCAAAAATAGAGGAGATCCCGGGAAGGATGAAATTCATACGTGAAGGACAGAGGTTTACCGCGATCATTGATTTCGCGCATACGCCCAGTTCGTTTGAGGGCGTGTTTGCGGTGATGAAGCAGTTAAAAGATCCGCACGGGAGGATCATTGCGGTGTTTGGTTCCGCGGGCGGGGGAAGAGATAAATGGAAGCGGCCGGAACTCGGCAGGATCGCCGCGCGCACTGCAGACCATATTATCCTTACTGCGGACGATCCATACGAAGAAGACATAGATGTTATTTGCGCAGAGATTCAAAAAGGCATTGATAGTGAAGTATTTAAAGGAAAAGTGGAGGTTATTTCCAATAGGCGGGAAGCGATCACAACCGCGCTCCATATGGCGCGATGGAATGATATTGTTTTGTTCTTGGGGAAAGGCACCGAACAGACGCTTATGATCGGTACCGAAAGCGTTTCATGGAACGAAGAAAGCATCGTAATAGAAGAAATACGTAATATGCTCTATGACCGGAAATAGAATCCATATCGCAAATAGCTCCGGTCGCGATACTGGTAATTCTGCGTCGGGACGAGGAGCGACGACGCAGGCGTATCTTTTACGATACGCTAAGGAGGAGCGACGTGGTATCCGGCGCAGAATTACTGTATCCCGAAGGGTTGCGGCGCTTTTTCTGCATCGCTTCGTTGCTCCTCGTCGTGGTAATATAATTACTACTTCCTCGTCGCGCCTCGCGCTGACAAGAAAAATCGCGCGCAACGCGACGGGGAGATATTTGCGATATGGATTCTAAAGCGATAAAAACATTTTTGTTGTTGCTGGTGGTTCTCGGAGCAGTGATGCTGACGTTTTTTTATACTGTCCGGAAGGAGATGGTTGAGATCAAGCAGGTAACGATGCCGCCATCCGCACAAAAAATACAGGCGATCGCATGGGAACAACTTCGTAACGTGAAGGACGATGCGAAAATAGAAGTACGCATGAATAATGCCCGCGTTATCGCCGAGGTGATGCGAAGCGATGCAAAGCGACAGCAAGGACTTTCAGGAAGAGACGGGCTTCCCGAGAGCGAAGGAATGGTATTCATATTCGATCACGAAGAGGCATATTCATTTTGGAACAAAGACATGAAATTCCCCATTGATGTGGTGTGGATGTCAGGCGGTACGGTGGCGGGCGTGTCATCGCTTCCCGTATATGATGGCACAACGCCTGCCATTATCACCGCTCCGTCGCCCGTTGACGTGGTGCTTGAAGTTCCTATGGGGTTTGCAAGCGCGCATGCAATTATGGTAGGAAATAGTGTAGAACTCTATGAAACCCAATAACATCATTTCATTGCTTGTGCTGGTTGCGGTCGCCGGCTCGGGTATTTATTATTTTATGTACCGCACCACGCCTCCTCCTATGGAAAAAACAGGAAACATCGTCGTTATCGAAACAGATAAGGGAATTATAAAAGCGGAGCTTCGCGCAGACGCGGCGCCAAAAACCGTCGCGAATTTTACCGGGCTTGTCGGGAAAAAGTTTTACGACGGACTTGTGTTTCACCGCGTGGTACCCGGTTTCGTGATCCAAGGAGGCGACCCGAAAGGAGACGGTACGGGGGGGTCGGGCGTGAATGTCCCACTTGAAATCAAGTGCCAAGACGGCACTATGAACGAAGGCAAAGAGGTGGCGTGTCCGGTTGCGCTTCCGCATAGCGACGGAGCACTTGCCATGGCGCGCTCAAATGATCCTAATTCGGCGAGCTCGCAGTTTTATATCACGCTCGGCGAACAGTCGTTTTTGAACGGCAAATACGCGGTGTTCGGATATGTAACGGAAGGAAAAGATATTGCGCGCCTCATAGAGCAGGGGGGCATGATCAAGCGGATATATCTGGAAAATAAATGAATAACAAGGTTGAAAAAACGCTTTCAGTGACCGCGAATAAAGCAGATCTGATCCTGTGGTTTTTGTCGGTGCCTCTTTTACCGATGATCTTTGCGGAGTTTTTTACAACGCTTTCATCAGACGTAGAGCTGTATTTCACGTCGTATTACTTCATTTTGTGGGCGGTGTTCACTGTTGAGTTTTCATCACGTCTTATTCTTTCAAAGAATAAAATAGGGTATTTGAAAGAAAATTGGATCGATGTGCTGGTGGTGTTCACGCCTGCGTTTCGGACGTTTAAAGTGTTCCGGTTTATGCGCTTTCCCATCATGTTTCTTTCTGACAGGGTCCTGCGCGCGTTTGGTTCGCTCGGCGTCAACTTTTTGTACTATCTTATTTTTGTGATCGTGGTAGTGCTGGTGGGCGCGGACCTTGCGCTCTTCTTTGAACAGCAAGATCCCGCTTCAGAAATAAAAACATTCAGGGACTCCACATGGTGGGCGGTCAATTACCTCACGACTGCCGGCTCAAGCACGTATGTGGCGACCACCGGCGGGCGCATCGTGGGCGTGGCGCTTATGACCATTGGGTTTGCTGTGTTCAGTATTCTCATTGCGACCATTGTGTCATTTTTCATGAAAGAACACGCGATGAAGACGGCGCCAAACGAAGATGGCTTGCTTGAAGGTATTAAAGACGAACTTGGCATTGATGAGATTATGGAGCGGCTTGAGCGGATAGAAAAAAAGCTCAATGAATAACAGTGCAAAAAGTTTTACTTATCCATTATCACGAGATGTCGTTAAAAGGGGCAAATCGCCCCTTTTTTGAACGGATACTGCACAACAACATAAAAAAAGCGCTTCCGAAAGACGCGTATACGACGTGTGAAATGTGCTACGGGAGAATCATGGTCCGGCTGACGGAGCGCGCGGATGAAGAAGAGGTGCGCTCATGCATCCGCACGGTGTGCGGTATTGCCAATTTCTCGTTTGCATCTCTGCTTGCGTACGATTTTTCACTGTTGTGCGAGGAGGTGCTTGGCGCGCTTGCCGCGCGTGAATTTACGACATTCCGCGTGACCGCACGGAGGGCGGATAAGCAGTTTCCGCTCAACTCACAAGAGATCAATGAACAGCTCGGCGCGCTCATCGTAACAAGACTGGGCAAGCGCGTGAAGCTGGAAAGCCCCGATCTCAACTGCCGCATTGAGATCGTCGGGAAAAACATTTTTTTCTATGTCGAAAAAGAAAAAGGGTGCGGCGGCCTGCCGGTAGGGTCTTCCGGAAAAGTACTCTCGCTTCTTTCTTCCGGCTTTGATTCTCCGGTGGCATCATGGAAAATGATGCGAAGGGGGTGCGAGGTTATACTCCTTCACTTCCACAGCTATCCGCACACATCGCAGGCGTCTCAGGAAAATGTGCGGGAGATTGTGAAGGTTCTTACAAAATTCCAGCATCGGTCAATCTTGCTCTCTGTTCCTTTTTTGGAAATTCAAAAAACGATCTGTGCGGCTGATATTCCCGAAGGGTTGCGGGTGGTGTTGTATCGGCGGTTTATGATGCGCATCGCCGAGCGTATTGCTGGACAAGAAGAATGCAAGGCGCTTGTGACCGGCGACTCGCTCGGGCAAGTGGCATCCCAAACGCTTGAAAACATCGTAGCGATCTCCTCGGCCACCGCCATGCCGATCCTGCGCCCGCTTATCGGGGAGAATAAAGATGATATCATTACGACCGCAACCGCTATCGGTACCGCTACGATATCGGCGCAGCCGTACGAAGATTGCTGCAGTCTTTTTGTGCCGGAACACCCCGAAACGCGGGCAACTGTAGCCGAAGCGGAGCGGTGCGAGACGAAAGTGGAAACCGAGAAGCTTATCGCTGATGCGGTCGCGGGTATGATGCGCGAAGAAATAACTATATGATACGCGAATTCAAAAATAAAAAAGTCGTTATTATGGGACTTGGCGGATATGCGCAGGGAAGCGGTCTGGCGGCCGCACTCTTTTTTGCCAAGGCGGGATCAAAGGTGCTTGTTACCGATATGAAGCCCGCTTCTTTTTTCGCATCCGCGATAACAAAGCTCAAGAAATACCCCAATGTGCGCATGGTATTTGGAAAACACCGTGAGCAGGATTTTATACAAGCGGACCTCATTATTAAAAATCCTGACGTGCCAAAAAGTTCTCCGTATCTTCGCGTCGCGAAAGAATACGGCGTGCCGGTGTGGGGTGACTGGACTGTTTTTTTGGCGGTAAGCGACGCGATGATCGTCGGGGTGACCGGCTCAAAAGGGAAAAGCACAACCGCAACGCTTATTCATGAAATGGTACGACAGCAGTACCGCGCGCATCTGTGCGGCAATATCGGCGTGTCGCCGCTTGCGATAGTGCAGAAGATAAACAATGACGATGTGGTGGTGGCGGAACTTTCAAGCTGGGGCCTGCACGGGTTTGAGAAGGCGCGCATCAGCCCTCATGTCGCGGTGATCACCAATCTGTTTCCCGAGCATCTCAATAAATATAAAAATATCGGGGAGTATTATAAGGATAAAGAAATAATTTTCAGATATCAGAAGAGTGATGATTGGTGCATTGCCAATAGAGATAATGCGGAAACCAAAAAACGCGTCGCACAAGCGAAGTCAACCGTGCTGTGGTTTTCAAAAAAACCGTTTCGCGGTGATGGCGCGTGCATAAAAGATACATCAATTTTCTTTTCGCAGGGAACTGAAAAAACGCGCATATGCGCGGTTTCGGATATTCAGCTTCTCGGCGCGCATAATCTCGAAAATGTTCTGGCGGCTGTGTGTACGGCGATGTGCATGGGGGTGCCGGCGCGCGCCATTCAAAAATCAATCAAGGAGTTTCGCGGAGTTCCGGGGAGAATGGAATTGGTGAAGACAGTCGGGGGCGTCGCATATTACAACGACACGACCGCGACCATGCCCGATGCCGCGATCGCGGCGCTCGATGTGTTTGCGCACAAGAATGTGATACTGCTTGTGGGCGGCGCCGATAAGAAGCTCAATTACCGCGAGCTTGCGCGCGCGATCAAAAAGCGCGCACCAAAGCTTGTGCTGTTTAAGGGTGCCGCGACGGAAAAACTTATGCAGGAGCTTGAGAAAATAAAGTACCATAAAATACTCGGCATCGTTACTGGTATGAAAGATGCGCTACACATCGCGCACGCCGAGGCAAAAAGAGGAGATGTGGTGTTGTTGTCGCCGGGAGCGGCGAGCTTCGGTATTTTTAAGAACGAATTTGACCGCGGCGATCAATTTTGCGCGCTGGTGAGGAAGTTTCCCTCACACTAAAGCGATTTCACCATATAGGTATCTTTGAGCGTGTAGCCGAGTTTACCGTAGTAGCCACGCACGCCAGCACCCGCGATTACTGCCATTTTTTTCATCCCGAACTCTTTTTTTGCGATGTTTTCCGCTTCCGCGAGCAGTTTTTTTCCGAGTCCTTTATGTTGTTTTCCCCGTGAATGATTTTTTTGCCTGAGCAGAGGTACCACTTCGCCATACGTATGTATCTCGCGTATGAGCGCGGCGCCTTCGAGCGCGCCGAAAAGCGGCCGCGTGTCTGAAGGAGAGATACGGAGACGGAGGAGCGCGATAAGCTTATCGTTTTTAACGTCTTCGTAAGACAGGAAAATTTCCTTGCCGCCCGAAGCATCATAATCCGTTCGCTTTAATTTTACATCGCGCGCTTGTGCGACGGTGTCTTTGATCTCTCTGCACCTGATACAGCGGCACGCTATTCCTTGTTCCGCCATTTTTTTGTGAATGACCTGGCGCAGATTTGAAGCGGTGCTTCCCGCTGCGATGCTCGGCGCGGGAATATCGCGGATCACCCGCACGATACGGCAGTATTCCGGCACATATTGTTTTGCTCTGGTGATAATAGAAATAAGCTGGCGGTCGGTGTACGGGCGGTATAAGCCTTTTTGCCACATGCGGTACAGTTTTGTATTTTTAACAACCATGCATGGATAGATCTTGAGCATATCGGGCTGAAAACGCGGGTCGGTAAAAAGCTTTTTGAACATCGCGACGTCGCGCGCGGGAGTAGAGCCCGGGAGGTTGGGCATCATATGATAATTGATCTTAAACCCCGCATTTTTCAGCAAGGCGGTCGCGTGCGCGACCGCATCAATATGGTGGCCGCGCTGGGAAATATCAAGCACATCATCGTATACGCTTTGCACACCGAGCTCTACGCGCGTACACCCGTATAAGCGCATGCGCTTTACTTCGTCTTCGTTTACCCAATCGGGTCGTGTTTCAAGCGTAAGCCCGACGAGCTTATGCGCGGCATGCCTGCAGTTGTAGTCTTGGAGTGCCGCAAGCGATGATTTTGTTTTTTTGCCCCCGAGATTTTTTTCGTTCAATGCTTCATACAGCCGAGCGATGAATTGTTCCTGGAAATGGTGAGGGATAGACGACCATGTTCCGCCGATGACGATAATTTCTATCTTGTCGGTTGCGTGCCCCTGCGCTTTTAATGCGGCAAGCCGACTGGCAACCTGCCGATACGGGTCGAAATTGTTGGCGATCGCGCGCATGACCGCGGGTTCGTTGGATAGATAGCTTTTCGGCATGCCGCGCTCGGTAGGGCAAAAGACGCACGCACCCGGGCACGCGCCGTTGGGCGTCATGACGGTGATCGCGGCGATGCCCGAAAGCGTCCGCACTTTTCTTTTTACGATGATGCGCGCAAGAAATGCATGCGGCTTTATTTTTTTTGCCGCGACAAGTTTTTGATACGCGGCAAAGAGCGCAATGTTGGACGCAAGCCCTTCGGTGCTGCCCGAAGCGTGCGAGCGCCTGATAGCCTCAAACGAGGCCTCATCGAGATTTTTTTTACGGGACGCCTCAACGATTATTTTTTCAGCTGTTGTTGGCATTTTAAGATTGATGATACGATGAAAGCATGCACAAGCAGTATGCCAATTATCTCATAGAAAAGACAAGAGCGGACTATGACCGCATCGCGTCTGATTTTGACCGGACGCGCGGGTATGTATGGAAAGAGCTGGAGCGGTTTGGAGAGCGCGCGAAGGAAGGACAGAAGGTCTTAGACTTTGGATGCGGGAACGGACGCTTTCTTGAGGTGTTTAAAGGTAAGAATATTGCATACACGGGCATTGATCAGTCGGAAAGATTGATAGAGCGTGTGCGCGCAAAATATGCGCATGAAATAACGGATGGCTCTGCGCGATTTATCGCGTCATCGGGCGACACACTTCCGTTTCCGGACGCGTCGTTTGACTGCGTGTTTTCGATCGCGGCATTGCATCACATTCCTTCGGCGGAAAAACGAGATGCAGTGATGCGCGAATTGCGGCGCGTGCTTGCGCCACGCGGCACGCTGGTGATCACCGTGTGGAATCTATGGCAAAAAAAATATCGCGCGCTTGTGGTGCGCGCGGCGCTCGCTAAGATCATGGGGCGCTCGCAGCTCGATCTTTTCGATGTATTCGTCCCCTGGAAAAACAGCAGGGGAGATGTGCAGGCACAGCGATATTATTATTGCTTTTCTTTGTTTTCACTGAAGCGGCTTATACGGCAGGCCGGGTTTTCGCTTCAGGAGAGCGGCTATTTCGGAGGAAAGCGCGGCAGGTTCAATATGTACGTAATCGCTGTAAAAGAGTAGAATGCAAACAATACTATGACAACGTCTTCGGGAAATTCCATTGATATCTCTTTCGCATCTCTTATGAAGATCACGGCGGTTGTGCTTGGGCTGGCGCTCATGTATTCCGTAAAAGAGATCCTCGCGTTAGTGTTTCTCGCGATCATTATCGCATCCACCGTCGATCGATGGGCGAATTTTTTTGAACGATATCATATCCCTCGCATGGGAGGCGTGGCACTGGTGTATGTTTGTTTTGTCGCGTTTCTTATTGTGGTGCTGTATTTCATCGTGCCGCCGATCATTGCGGAGGTGAAGCAATTAGTGCTTTTTCTTCCCGATTATTATGACGTTGCGGCAAAACAGATCTTTCGGACCACGCGCGGCATCTCGCCCGATTATGCGCGAAGCATGCAGGAATTCGCGACAGGGCTTGAAGCGCGCATTACCGGCGTAACATCGGGCGCCTTGTCCGCCGCTATGGACGTATTCGGCGGGGTGGTGGCGTTTGGCATGGTGATCGTGATCTCGTTTTATCTCGCGATGCAACGCCGAGGCGTTGAGCATTTTTTACGGCTTGTAACGCCCAAAGCGCAGGAGGAATATGTTCTTGATGTGTGGCGCCGCGTGGAAATAAAGCTGGGGAAGTGGCTTGAAGGCCAGCTTCTCCTCGGATGCATCGTGGGAGTCACCGTGTTTGTAGGGCTTTCACTGATCGGTGTGCCGTATGCGCTGTTGTTGGCGCTCGTTGCGGGGATCTTTGAGATCATTCCGATCGCAGGACCGCTGTTTTCTGCGCTCGTTGGCATTTCCATCGCGTTTCTTGTTTCACCGGTGCTCGCATTTCTCGCGCTTCTTTTTTATAGCGCTTTACAGCAGATCGAGAATCATGTCTTGGTCCCGTTATTTTTGAAAAAGATCACAGGGCTTAATCCGGTGGTGGTCATCGTCGCGCTGCTTGTCGGCGCAAAGCTCGGCGGCATCATGGGTATGCTTATTGCGGTGCCGCTTGCAACAATTGGGGGTGAGTTGTTGGACGATCTTGCTAAGAAAAAGGCAGGTTCAGCGCACTAACAACTTTGAATTACGAAATGTCAGATTCGAGGCGCGCCGAGCAGTGAAGCCGAAGCTGTACTATCTATCAGTACAGCGAGGCAAGAAGCGGAGGCGGAACGAAGAAGATGGGGTTTCGTAATTCAAAGTAACAAGAAAAGAGAAGCGACGACGACAAGAATTTCGGTCGTAGCACTAAGCCACAGCGGCGGGTGGGTTCCTGCGGGCGTAATGAGCGCGTGCCAGAAGGTATGAAATTGCATGTGGAGGCGAAGATATTTTCCATGCGAGAAAAGATAGATCGCCAAGAGACCGTCGGGGACAATGCCGAAAAACGCACCCCATACCATAAGCGCCTGCTCTGTGGAGGTAAAGCGCTGGAGCGTAAAAAAGATGATCACAAGCCCCGCGGCGATGTCGGCTGTGATCTTGCATATGGTTGCTTTTTTTGATGTCATGATGGCATACTCCCAGTGGGGAAGCGCATCAAGGAGATAGTGGAGTGCGACAGCGCCCAGCGCAAGAAGAACCGGTTGATGGAGGGAGGTTGCCAGCGCGGCACCCGCGAGCATATGGGGGGAAAGGATCATAATTCAGAATACATCATGTCACATTTATTTATCGTAGCGACGCCGATAGGAAACTTGGAAGACATTTCTTTTCGCGCTGTGCGGATATTGCAGGAGGCCGATCTGATCCTTTGCGAAGATACGCGCGTGACAAAAAAACTGCTTGATCGGTATGCTATCAAAAAACCGCTTCAATCATATCATCAACACAGCAAGCTTGCAAAAACGGAGTATATTATGGATATACTTGCCTCGGGGAAAAATCTGGCATTGGTTTCCGATGCGGGAACGCCGGGAATATCCGACCCGGGAGGGTTGCTTGTTGAAGCAGTCGTCAAACGATTGGGAAACGAAGTGACAATTGTTCCGATTCCGGGCGCGAATGCCGCGCTCGCCGCGCTTTCCGTGTGCGGGTTTCCCACCGACCGGTTTATATTTTTAGGATTTCCGCCGCACAAAAAAGGCAGAAAAACATTTTTTGAGGACATCGCGGCTCTGCGCGAAACAGCAGTGTTTTACGAATCAAAACACAGGATAGAAAAGGCGCTTACCGCGCTTGCCGAGCATGCGGAGAATAGGCGCATCGTGGTTGCACGGGAGATTACCAAACAATTTGAAACAATGTATCGCGGCATCCCGAGCGAGTGCCTTGCCGCGCTGAAAAATGATGACATGCGCGGCGAATTTGTCGTGGTCATGGCGCCATTAAAAATATGAACGCATTTTTCCCTCTTATTGCGGCGGTTGTGTCGGCGGGCTCGCTGGTATTCGATAAAATGATCCTATCGGTTCACAATGTCGATTATCGCGCATACCTTCGCTTTGGCTATCCGGTGTATTTTGGCGCGATGGTCATATTGTTTCTGATCTTTTCCCCGCCGCTTCCCCCCGAGCTTTTTGTTGGAGAACTGCTTGCGCTGTTTTTGGCGTCTGCGGCGGTGATGCTTACACTTGCTATCACCTATTATCGCGCGCTTGACGATGACGGGTTGGGCGAGGTTCAGACGCTTGATCTCCTGCATTATATCCCCGTGGTACTGGTATCGTCTTTTTTATTTTCCGATGAGCGCAATATGGTTGTGGTTGCCGCCGCGCTTGTTGCAACGGGTGCCGTTTTTTGGTCGCATTGGGAACATCATCGGGTTGTGATTGCAAAGCGCACGCTTGAGTTTGTGGTATGGGCGGCGGTTGCCGCGCCGATCGAGGCGGTAATCGCAAAAACACTATTGTTGTATTGGCATCCTGTGGCATTTGCAACCATACGCTCCGGCGTGATCGCAGTCGCGATCTTTCTGTTGTTTTCGAGGCATGCGGTGCGGCTGCCGGCGCAGGCAATGAGGGCTTCTTTTCTCCCTGCGGCGCTTTCCGCAGTTGCCATTACGCTGTATTTTTACAGTTTCCAGCAGTTTGGTATCGTGTACACCGTGCTGCTTTTTTCTATTCAGCCGCTGTTGGTGTATGTTGCCGCGGTGCTTTTTTTGAAAGAGCAATTCCACAAAAAAAAGGCGATTGCGTTTGTGATCGTGCTTGGCGCGATCACCGCGGCGCAGATTCTTTCATAGCGCTTGGGAGGCGTCTCGCGCGGTTGTTGTGAATAAGAGAGATATGATACTGTAAGGAGTATTATGGCAGAACAAAAAAAATTCTATGTGACCACGTCCATTGCGTATGTAAACGCCCCGCCGCATATCGGGTATGCGATGGAGCTTCTGC
>ERZ1292625.3154-Hain-H41-01um-R1-3154-length-13834-cov-8_pt1 | contig 13834 bp, 12 predicted proteins | sample MGYA00564400_ERZ1292625 | MGnify/ENA primary metagenome ERZ1292625 (study PRJEB36523, sample SAMEA6512639) | groundwater metagenome | collected 2019-01-08 | study: AquaDiva: Metagenomics assemblies of 32 groundwater samples | reverse complement strand
TGAGAAATAAATTATTAAAAACCTTTTTATTGACAGGCCGGTCATCCATACGAGGGGAATTTAATCAGAATTTAAAAAAATGTACCGGTCACCGACCTAGCTTTTTATTGGTGACCGATGCTCTTTTCGGATTAAATAAGGACATAATCTTCTGTTAAAATATATCTTTAACTGACTTATAAGAAATCCATCTAGGATCATAAAAAATAAAATGCGATTCTAAAAACTTGTGGGTAATAGTTAGCGAACGTCGTCAAAAGCGATAGCGTACTAAATTTATTTTATTTTTTTGTACAAATGGCAGAAACTTTTCCTGCAAGATCAGTTTAGCTTTTTCGTAATTTAATTCCTCAACGGATTTAATTCCTTGAGCCAGCTCATTTAAAATTTCATTTTGAAGAAGTCCCGCTTCATAGGCCACGCGATAAGGAATTAAAGTGTAAGTGATCATGCCATAACGGGAACGGTATTGGTCTGGAAAATTCTTTTCTAACCAGGCTTCGATTTTCTTTCTGAAAAGAAAATTTTGATCGCCGACCTTGTCGCTCATCTCGTAAAAGTTTTCTAAAGCCATGTCGGCAATGGCATCGGCATTGGGGCGCTGATAAGTATCGTAACGATGAAGGGCTTCGGGCCAGTTTTCCTTACATTGATCTAACATTTCATTTAAAACCATGCAGTCTTCAAAGCCACAATTCATACCTTGTCCAAAGAATGGCAAGATGGCGTGGGCGGCATCACCAATCAAGGCGACAGAATCATTTATTACCCAAGGGGTACAGTGAACAGTGCCTAGAACTCCCTCGGGATTTTTTAAAAAATCTTGCACGGCCGTGGGCATTAGCTTCAAAGCATCCGGAAAGTATTTTTCAAAATAGCTTTGCACTGCTGATTCTGTTTTAAGTTGCGCAAAGCTGAGGGGACTGCCCTGGTGTGGTAAATAAAGTGTCATGGTAAAACTGCCATCCAAATTCGGCAGTGCCATCAGCATGTGCGAGCCTCGGGGCCAAATATGTAGGACATTTTTTTCCAGTGCAGGTTGGCCATTTTTAAGTGGCATAAAAAGTTCTTTGTAACCTGATCCTAGAAAAACGGTTTGGTTTTTACTGTTTGCTTGTTGCGGGGATTGTGATGGATACATTAGTGATCGCAAAATAGAACCAGCCCCATCAGCCCCAATTAGGATATCGTATTCAATTTTTTTTGAATCGGCTCCCCTTGTGAAAGTAGCGATTTTGTTTTTAAAATCGACGGCATTCAAGTTGTAATCAAAAAAAATATTCTCGTTTTTTTCCGCAGACTTTGTTATTAAAAATCGATTCAACTCAGCACGAGAAATTGAATAGTTACATTCACTAGGGTCTCGGCCATAGGCTTGATAGACTTGCTCGCCATTCACAGAATGCATCATTCGGCCAGTCACCGGAACAGTGAGGGTTAAAGCTTTTTCTAGCAAACCAGCGCTTTTTAAAGCATTAAGCCCACGGGATGTTACAATTAAATTAATGGAACGACCGCTATCATTTAAATTTTTTCGAAGATCGGGACGTTTTTCAAAAAGAAAAACTTCGTGATTACGTTTTTTTAAAATGAGACTTAGCAAAGAACCAACAAGGCCGCCACCGGCAATAGCCACGCGACTCATGTGGCCCTCGTGGGTTTTTCTTCTAGGGCTTCCTTCATAATTTCAATCAGACGATGAACATCTTCGAAAGAATTGTAAAGCGGTGCCGGAGTCATACGCAAAATATCAGGATAACGAAAATCCAGAATCACTGAACGTGATTTTAAAACTTCAAGCAAATGTTTTGGATCTTTTTTCACGCGAACGCAAAGCATAGCGCCGCGTTCAGGTGGTGTGACCACTTCAATATTTGAACCTAATTTTGTTTGTAAATTCCACTCCATAAAACTGGTCAGATGATTTCTTTTTTGTGACAGTTTTTCCATGGTGGCTTTGTCAAAAATTTCCATAGAGGCCCGCAAGCTGGCCAGCTGAAAAATCGGAGGATTGCTGAGCTGCCAAGCTTCGGCGGTTGGCAGAGCTTCAAAATCAGGACCCATTTTAAAACGCGATTCTTTTTTGGTACCCCACCAGCCTTCGAAGCGGGGAATCGTTTTTTTATTCAAATGATTTTCGTGAATAAAGGCTCCCGCTAAACCGCCAGGTCCCGAGTTAACATATTTGTAACTGCACCAAACGGCGAAATCGACGTTCCAGTCGTGCAATTTAAGATGTAAATTTCCCGCACCATGAGCCAAATTAAAACCAACGGTAGCCCCATGGGAATGAGCTTTTTCGGTGATTTTTTCGAAGGGAAAACACTGACCAGAAAGATAATTGCAATTCCCTAACAAAACCAAAGCCAGCGAATCCCCCAGCTTGTCGATTTGTTCGAACAGATCTTCTTCTCGAACAATCATTTCGCCGGGGCGGGGTTTTAGCTCGACGACCGCTTCTTTTGGATTATAGCCATGGAATCGAGCTTGTGAATCCACTGCATATTTATCAGATGGAAAAGTATTATTTTCGATTAGAATTTTAAATTTTTTGGCGGTTGGTCGGTAAAAACTCACCATCAACAAATGTAAATTCACAGTGAGCGTATTCATGGCGACCACTTCAGTTTCTTTTGCTCCAACGAGGCGGGCAAAACTGCCAGTGATGTTTTCATGATAGGGCAGCCACGGATGTTTAGCGTGAAAATGTCCTTCAACTCCAAGTTCTGCCCATGCTTCTAATTCTTCATTGACGTATTCTTTCGCATTCTTTGGCATCAATCCCAAAGAATGGCCGGCGAAATAAAGTTGATTCTCTCCGTTTGCGGTTTTCGGAAAGTTAAATTCGTTGCGAAATTCTCGCAATAAATCCTGTTGATCTAATTTTCGTGCGCCTTCAAGAGTTCCCATTGGGGGTGAAAAATCAAACTTCAAACTTTTAGCCTTTCACGTGAATATGAACGGGTTCGAGCGAATCGACTTCCAGTTCAATATGTTGTCCATCTTCTAAATTCACTGCTGTCGTTGCGGCGCCTGCAAGTACAATGGATCGAGCAGGCAAGTGACGATTTCTTTCTGCTAAAAGTTCGCACAATTGGATTACCGATTGTACGGGATCACCAGAAATATCTTTAGAGATTCCCTCTTGGGCAACAACGCCATTCACTTTCATTTTCATTTTTAAATTTATCAAATCCATTTTTTTAAAATCGGTGACCCACGGCCCGTGAACAAAATAAGATGAAGAGGAATTGTCCGCGATCACATCTTCCATGGAAAAATATTTAAAATGATCGTAACGAGAATCTAGAATTTCCAGGCAGGCACAGACTCCGGTGCAAGAGCGCAAAACATCTTCGCGAGTCACTTTGCCTTTAAGATCTTGGGAAATTAAAAAAGCCACCTCGGGTTCAATTTTCGCATGGATTGAGTTTTTTAAACTAAAAGTACCCTTATTCTCAATTTGCATGCGATCGGTAAGCACCCCGTACAAAGGAGAATCTAAATTCATTTGTTGGCGTTTCGCTTCTGAGGTCAGACCCATTTTGTATCCGACAACATTTTCTTTATCGTGAATGCGATGCTCAATTCCGAGTTCTTGAATGGTGTAGGCCTCGGCTCGGGAAAGTTGCACTTCATGACTCAATTGCGGGCGGCTTTGCACCTGCTTTCGAGCCAGGGTCAGGGCGTCAGCCCAAGAGGATAAGTTTTTAGACACGAATTCTCCTTGAAAAATGCGCTTGAGACTTCTGAGTTTTAACTCTATTGTCCGAGAGATGGCAAGTTCGCTGGAATGGTCAGAAATCATTGATATTTCCCCGATGGTGAGTAAAAAAATCGCAGTTTATCCTGGGGATAAGCCTTTCGAAGAAAATTTTCTTCTCGAAATGTCTAAGGGAGATAATTTCACGCTCTCTTCAATTCATACGACAGTGCATTTAGGGGCACATACTGACGCTCCTAATCATTACCATCCTGAAGGCGAAAGTATTGAAAAACGAGATTTGTCTTTGTACATGGGCGCGGTGCAGGTAATTCAGGTGGATCTCGGGCCCGGGGAAAGAATTAAACCTGAACATTTAAAAGGGAAAAATATATCCGCGCCCCGAGTTCTGTTTAAAACACTTTCCTTTCCTGATCCTAACAAATGGAATTCAGATTTTGTCGCTTTATCCCCCGAGTTGATTGATTTTCTGAGTCAAAAAAAGGTCAAGTTGGTGGGCTTGGATACACCTTCTGTCGATTTATCCGATGATAAAGAGCTTCTTACTCACCATCGGATCTATGAAAAAAATATGGCCATTCTTGAGGGAGTTGTGCTTAATCATGTCTCCGAGGGAATTTATCATTTGATTGCCTTGCCTTTGAAAATCGAAGGAGCCGACGCGACACCGGTGCGAGCTGTCTTACTTCGATAGAAATGGAGATCTATCAAAATGAAGAAGATCTTAAATTTTATTGATGGAAAATTTTGTGAACCCAAATCACAAAAATATTTGGATAATTACAATCCTTCACGAGGAGAAGTTTATTCACTGGTGCCAAACTCTGATTCCCAAGATGTTTTGTCAGCCATTGATGCTGCGACCAAAGCCTTTCCGGCTTGGTCAAGTTCAGGTCCAGAAGTTCGTGCTGGTTATTTGCGAAAAATTGCCAACAAAATTAACGAACAATTGAACGAGTTGGCCTTAGCTGAATCTATCGATAATGGAAAACCGATCACAGTGTCTAAAACTGTGGATATCCCCCGAAGCGCACGTAATTTTGAATTTTTCGCTGATATCTTGTCGCAATTTCGTGGCGAAACATTTCGCAGTGATGCTTCGCATTTCAACACAGTGGAATTTTCCCCACTGGGAGTCGTTTCCTGTATTTCACCATGGAATTTACCTTTGTATTTATTCACATGGAAGATTGCTCCAGCCCTGGCTGCTGGTAACACCGTTGTGGCAAAACCATCCGAGCTAACTCCGATGACAGCTTTTTTATTGAGTGAAATATGTGCTAGCGTCGGACTGCCTGCGGGAGTTTTAAATATAGTTCATGGACTTGGGACCTCTGTTGGCGAAGTGATGACCACCGATCCACGCGTAAAAGCTATTTCATTTACAGGAAGTACCGCCACAGGAAGAACCATTGCGCAAAAGGCGGCACTGGGTTTCAAAAAGATTTCGCTGGAAATGGGTGGAAAAAACGCCAATATTATTTTTGCTGATGCCAATTTTGAAAAAGCTCTGTCGACGACAGTGAGGTCAAGTTTTTCTAACCAAGGGCAAATTTGTTTGTGTGGCTCAAGAATTTTTATTCAAAAATCAATTTATGAAAAATTTAAATTGGCTTTGGTTGAAAAAACTTTACAACTCAAATTGGGCGATCCTATGGATGAAAGTATCGAGCAAGGCGCCTTAGTTTCGGCTGCTCATCGTGATAAAGTGCAATCTTTCATTAAGCTCGCCGAAAACAGCGGAGCCCAACGTTTAACCGGCGGTCAGGAAATGACACTATCCGATAACTTGAAAAATGGTTATTTTGTTTCGCCCACATTGCTGGAAGGGCTTTCTTACGAACATGAAGTGAATCAAGAAGAAATTTTTGGACCCGTTGCAACTTTAATCCCCTTTGAAACAGAAGAAGAAGTTCTTCGTATGGCAAATTCGACTCGCTATGGTTTAGCAGCAAGTGTATGGACTCAAGATTTAACCAAAGCGAATCGGGTAGCACAAAAAATTGAAGCAGGTGTCGTGTGGGTGAACACGTGGATGTATCGCGATTTGCGTACGCCTTTTGGCGGCATGAAAGAATCGGGAGTGGGCCGTGAGGGCGGAGTAGATGCCTTGAAGTTTTTTAGCGAAGTCAAAAATATTTGTGTGTCCACCGAGGAGTCTTTATGAGTTCAGAACACAGCAAGGAATCCATCAATTCTGAAAGAGCCCCAGAGCCCGTGGGATTTTATCCTCACGCCCGTCGCGTCGGAAATTTACTTTTTCTTTCTGGCGTAGGACCCCGAGAAAAAGGCACGAAAAAAATTCCCGGGGTTGAATTGGATACAGATGGAAAAATTATTTCTTATGACATCGAAACGCAATGTCACAGTGTCTTTAATAACGTAAAAACCATTTTGGAAGACAGTGGCGCTTCTTGGAAGCAATTGGTGGACGTCACAGTTTATCTAACAAATATGAAAAAAGATTTTCCGATTTATAATAAAATTTGGGCGCAGTATTTTAAAGAGAATCCGCCTTGCCGCACGACCGTCGAAATCAATGCATTGCCCACACCAATAGCGATTGAACTTAAATGCATCGCATGTTTCGCTGGACAAGACTTAGCGCAGGAGAAATAGCATGTTTGGAAAGTATGAACCGCTGAACTTTCAAAAATGGATTGATGAGCATCGGCATTTATTGAAACCTCCGGTCGGAAATAAAGTGATTTGGTCTGATCGTGAATTTATTGTCATGGTTGTTGGTGGCCCCAATGAACGAACTGATTTTCATGTGAATCAGGGCGAAGAGTTTTTTTATCAAATCGAAGGTAATATGACTCTTAAGATAGTTGATGATCAGAAAAAAATGCGTGACATAAGAATTCGACAGGGCGAAATTTATTTATTGCCACCGAACACGCCACATTCCCCGCAACGAGAAGCAGAAACCATAGGACTGGTTATCGAAAGGAAGCGTCGAGATAACGAACTGGATGGCTTACAATGGTACTGTGAAAAATGTGGCGAAAAACTTTATGAAGAATTTTTTAAATTAGTCAATATCGAGACTCAATTTCCAGAGGTTTTTGAAAAATATTTCAATAGTGAACACACAAAATGTCGTCACTGTAACACTTTGAATGGGCGCAAGTGGAATGTTAAAAATTGATATTCACACCCACATTCTGCCTCCGGATATTCCTGCGTTTAAGGAAAAATTTGGTTATGGTGGTTTCATTCAGCTGAAGCATCAGCCGGGATGCAATTGCGCAGATATGGTCGATGACTCAGGCAAATTTTTTCGTAAAGTGGATGATAATTGCTATGATCCTCAGGCTCGCCTTAAAGACATGAAGGCCCAGGATGTTCATGTGCAAGTGCTGTCCACCGTACCCGTGATGTTTAGTTATTGGGCGAAGTCGAAGGATGGGCTTAGTGTTTCACAGTTTTTGAATGATCATATTGCAGATGTGGTGAGTAAAAATCCTAAAAAATTTATTGGACTTGGGAATGTTCCTTTGCAGGATGTTCAGCTTTCAATCAAGGAAGTCGAGCGAGGACTTAAATTGGGACTTCGAGGTTTTCAGATTGGTTCGAACGTGAATCAAATTAATTTGTCAGAAAAAGATTTTTTTCCATTTTTTGAAGCTTGTGAATCCATGGGCGCCGCTTTGTTTGTCCATCCTTGGGAAATGATGGGTGAAAAATCCATGAATAAATATTGGCTGCCATGGTTGGTGGGAATGCCAGCCGAAACTTCGCGAGCCATATGTTCCATGATTTTTGGTGGTGTATTTGAAAAATTTCCTCAATTGCGGGTGGCCTTTGCTCATGGCGGGGGAAGTTTTCCTTTCACTTGGCCGCGAGTTCAACACGGCTTTGAGGTGCGCCCGGATCTTTGCGCCGTGGATTCAAAAAGTCCTCCTAAAAAATATTTGGGACATTTTTATGTTGATAGTCTGACTCATGATCCTGACCTGTTAAAATTTATCGTGCAAACTTTTGGTGCTCACCGAGTTTGTTTAGGAACGGATTATCCTTTTCCTTTGGGCGAAGAACGCGCTGGTGAAATAATTAAAAATGCAAAATTTGATTTAGAAACTCAAGAAAAAATTTACAATCTTTCGGCACTTGAATGGTTGGGATTAAAAAAAGAAAATTTTATTTAAGGCGTGTCCTCATTTGCATGAACGTAGCGAGGAAATCAATTTAATGCGAGATCAAGGCGTGAGGAAGAGAAATAGTAGAACTATTTTGATGACGAACAACGATGAGATCGTATTAAATTGATTTTCGCAGTAGTTTAGGCAAATGAGGACACGCCCTAGGAGGCCGGATGGATTTAGAGTTGAAAAATAAAAAAGCTTTAGTCTTTGGATCGTCGACGGGGATAGGTCTTGCCGTAGCTAAAAGTTTAATCGCTGAGGGCGTCCAAGTGACGATTTGTTCAAGAAACTCGGATCGCTTACAAAAAGTCGCCCATGAAATTGGAGCAAGCCATAGTGTCGCCGCAGATTTATCCAAACCTGGTGAAGCAGCTCGCGTCGTGAAAGAAGTAATTAAAAAATTTAACGGCATCGATATTTTAGTCACCAATACGGGTGGTCCTAATAAAGGACACTTTTCCGAGATCAGCGAAACACAATGGCAAACCGATTTTCAAAGTTTATGGATGAGTGTCGTTGAATCATTACAAACAGCTTTGCCTGAAATGAAAAAAAATAATTATGGTCGAGTTCTGATGGTCACATCGATTGCTGGAAAAGAACCAATAGCTGGACTGACAACTTCAAATGGTTTGCGAGCAGGCCTTGAAGGCCTTTGTAAATCTGTATCGACAGAGATGGCTCCGTTTGGAATCACTCTGAATGTGCTTCGCCCCGGCTATACCAACACGGATCGCTTGAAGGAATTAAAACTCACTGAAGAGCGGGTCAAACAAATGGTTCCGGCGGGAAGATTGGGTGATCCGAAGGAATTCGCCGATTTTGCGACATTCTTAGCTTCGCCAAAAGCGGGCTACATCACCGGTCAATGCGTAAGTATCGATGGTGGAGCTCAAAAAAGTCACAGTTAAGCGAGGAATCGAATGTCACAAAAATTAACTGCCACGCCAATTTCATCGGCTCTCAATATTGCCGTATTGGTTTCAGCTTTGGGTTACTTTGTCGATATCTATGATTTGCTTTTATTCAGTATCGTTCGGGTAAGAAGTTTAACGGATTTAGGCCTTTCGGGTTCGCAAATCACCGATCAGGGACTTTTTCTAATTAACGTACAAATGATTGGTCTGCTGTTGGGCGGAATTTTATTTGGAATTTTAGGAGATAAAAAAGGAAGACTGACGATTCTTTTCGGCTCCATTTTACTGTACTCAATTGCCAATCTTTTAAATAGTTTCGTGCAAACCGTCGAGCAGTATGCCGTGCTTAGATTTATCGCAGGAGTAGGACTTGCTGGCGAGCTTGGCGCCGGCGTGGCTTTGGTGTCCGAATCGATGTCTAAAGAAACTCGAGGTTACGGCACGATGGTTATTGCTTCCGTGGGTTTAAGTGGCGCCGCTTTAGCTTGGGCCGTAGCCGAATTATTTGATTGGCGAACTGCTTTTTTTATTGGTGGAATTATGGGCTTGGCCCTGCTGTTTTTACGTTTAAAAGTTTTTGAATCGGGTCTGTTTGATCGGATGAAAAACTCAAGCGTGTCGCGAGGTCATTTTTTATTATTATTTACCAGATGGAATTTATTTAAAAAATACATTTCAACGATTTTGGTGGCCATTCAAACGTGGTATATCGTCGGAATTTTAATTACATTGTCACCTGAATTTACCAAAGAAATGGGTGTGGTTGGAACAGTCGAAGCCGGAAAGGCCGTTTTATTTTCTTACTTGGGTATTTCGTTAGGAGATTTACTTTCTGGCTTGTTATCACAACTGCTCAAAAGCCGAATTAAAGTTTTTGCTATTTTCTTAGTTTTTTCAAGTTTGATGATTTTGCTTTATTTTTCGTTACGAAATATTTCCAGCGAAATGTTTTACGTCGTTTGCTTTTTTATGGGATTCTCGACTGGCTATTGGGCGATTTTTGTAACGATGGCAGCGGAAAGATTTGGCACAAATATTCGCGCCACTGTGGCGACCACGGCGCCAAACTTTGTGCGAGGATCTTTGGTGCCGATCTCTTGGCTCTTTGCTCAACTGAAGCCCAGTATGGGTTTACTTCATGCCGGGGCTCTTGTTGGCTTGGTCTGTGTGGTGCTGTCATTTTGGGGTCTGTGGATGTCGGAAGAAACCTTTGCTAAAGATCTGGATTATTTCGAAACTTAATCTTCAGGGGCGCTTCGCGTCATTGGTTGAGGCGCTCGCTACCATAAAAGAAGTCTATTGAGGTTTTTGTGTCCTTTCAATAAGATAAAGCCTTCTAACGGAAAGGCTGGAACCATGTCTTCAAAAATCGAAACAACCCCAGAATTAGTTCAAAAAACTTACAAAACAACGCGACAAAAACTTGAGACCATAAAGAAAAGATTAAATCGCCCAATGACTTTGGCGGAAAAAATTCTTTACGGACATTTGGATGATCCACAAAATCAAGAAATTAAACGTGGAGAAAGTTTTTTACTGTTAAGACCCGATCGGGTCGGCATGCAAGATGCGACGGCACAAATGGCGATTTTGCAATTTATGCTCGCGGAAAAAGATGAGGCCGCAGTTCCTTCAACAGTTCATTGCGATCATTTGATTCAAGCTTATCAAGGTAAAGAAAAAGATATGACGATGGCGATGAAGTCGAATGAAGAAGTTTATAATTTTCTATCTTCGGCTTGCTCGCGCTACAGTATCGGTTTTTGGAAACCAGGTGCGGGAATTATTCATCAAGTGATTTTAGAAAACTACGCTTATCCTGGTGGTTTGATGATTGGAACGGATTCTCATACCCCTAATGCCGGTGGTTTAGGAATGTGTGCCATTGGCGTTGGAGGATCTGATGCCTCAGACGTGATGGTTGGTCTTCCTTGGGAAGTTAAAAATCCAAAATTGATTGGTGTTCATTTGAAAGGTAAAATGAACGGTTGGACATCAGCAAAAGATGTTATTCTTAAACTTTGTGGAATGCTCACCGTAAAAGGGGGCACAGATAAAATTGTTGAATACTTTGGTGAAGGTACCGCTTCGATCAGTTGCACAGGTAAAGCGACCATAACAAATATGGGAGCAGAACTAGGCGCGACTTGTTCGGTATTTCCTTATGACGAGAGAATGGCCACTTATTTAAAAATTACCAATCGTGCGGCTTTGGTTGATTTAGCTAACCAAAATAAAGATATTCTGACAGCTGACGACGACGTCATTCAAAACCCCAAAAAATATTTTGATGAAGTTTATGAAATTGATTTAACTGCGCTTGAACCTCATTTGGTTGGTCCACATTCTCCAGATATAGCTCGTCCTATTAGTGCCATTGCTAAAGAAGCCAAAGAAAAATCTTGGCCGACAAAATTATCAAGCGCATTGATTGGAAGTTGCACAAACTCAAGCTACGAAGACATTGGCAGATCAGCTTTTGTGGCCCAACAAGCAATGGCTTTGGGTATAAAAATGCCACAACCATTTTTGGTGACACCGGGATCAACACAAATTCAAAAAACCATTGAACGCGATGGACAGATGGAAATTTTTAATTCTGTCGGAGCCACCGTTTTAGCAAATGCCTGCGGTCCTTGCATTGGACAGTGGAAACGTGACGATATAAAATCCGGTGATAAAAATACCATTATCACATCATTCAATCGAAACTTTCGCGGACGAAATGACTCGAACGCCGAAACTTTGGCTTTCATTGGTTCTCCGGAAATTGTTATGGCTTTGGGTTTGGCAGGACGACTTGATTTTAATCCTTTAACAGATGAGCTAGTCGGTCCAAAAGGAAAAGCCAAATTAAAAGCACCGGAAGCTCCCGAACTTCCCTCAAGAGGTTTTGTAATGGATACTGAAGGATATCAAAAACCAGCGGGGCGAGATGCCAGTGTGGCCGTTAATGATAAATCGGATCGCTTACAACTTTTGAAACCTTTCACTGCGTGGAATGGAAAAGATTTTGTCGATCAATTGGTTTTGGCCAAAGCCAAAGGCAAATGCACAACAGATCACATTTCACCAGGAGGCCCATGGCTTAAGTTCCGTGGTCATTTAGATAATATTTCAAACAATATGTTATTGGGCGCAGACAACGCTTTTACTTCCGAGATTGGTAAAGGAAAAAATCAATTATCCGGTGAAAAGGGAATTGAATTTACAAAAATTGCCCGCGAATACCAAAAAGCAAACAAACCGTGGATTATTATCGGCGATGAAAACTACGGCGAAGGTTCTTCCCGCGAACATGCGGCCATGAGCCCAAGATTTTTGGGTTGCACAGCAGTTATTGCAAAATCTTTTGCCCGCATCCATGAAACAAACTTAAAAAAACAGGGCATATTAGCTCTGCATTTTGAAAACCCTAAAGACTACGATAAAATTCAAGAAGACAGCTTAATTAGCTTAACAGGCTTGAACAGCTTGACGCCTGGAAAACCGGTAACTATGGAAATCAAACAAAAATCCGGGACGAAAGAAACAGTTCAGTTGAAACACACTTACAATGCGGAACAACTAAAGTGGTTTATCGCAGGAAGTGCGTTGAATTTAATTCGCCAGGGGAAATAGTTTGGAACAGAAGAAGGGAAATGAAAATAAAGTAGTTTCCCAAGTTGATCAAGAATCAAACATTGATGTCAGTTTAATTGAATATAATCTTTCACTCTCTGAGGAAGAAAGATTGATCAATCATCAGCGCGCCCTCGATACAGTCAATGAACTGATCAAAGCAAGAAAGCAAATATATGGAGAATAGGTCCCGACGGGCCTCGTTCGAAGTCTAGTAAGTTGCACAGTAGCTGGTCCTTAAATGTCAAATTATGGCATAATTTAAAGGTGAAGGCGGGGAGCTGAATGCAAAAAATTAAATTAATTATACCTATACTGGTTCTACTACTAATAGCTGAAACATCTGCCGCCAAAGAATGTGAAATTTTAAACCGTGATTTAGCAGCAAATAACATTACTGGAACAGGCACGCACTCTCAAACAGAAATAGATCTTAAGAGTGAATTTGAAGAGCTTCGAAAAGCCGCGCTTAAGCATGAAGATTTGAACCGGGTATATTTGGAATATTTGGCTCAGAATAAATCCAAGACTAGTTGCCCCAAAGGTACGATGACTTATCCTGAAATGAAAGATGCTTGCTTCACCGAGGAAGAAAAAAATGCTTATATGGCCAAATTAATTAGTAAAGATGAACTTAACAGTTATTTAGATTATAGTCCTGAGATCAAAAATCAGTTGAGCTCTTTAACAGTGGAAATTAATAAAATTGAACAGCAAGCAAAAAATAAATTTGTTAGCCTATCTGAGACCATGCTAGATAGCAAAGAAGGTAGAGCTGTAAATGAGTCCTATTGGAACTTTAATGCCCTTAGCCGCAAATATAATAAAAAAATTGATCCCATTTCAAGTTTTTACAATGAAATTTTTAGTCTGAGTCCCCAAAAATTTCTTAAAGGACAGGATCACGTGCCCACTAAAATAGTTATCTTTCCCAACAAGATTGATATCATGAGGCGGGAACTTAAAACTAAGATTGAAAATAAAGCAATAAATCTGACGGAAGAAATAGAATATAATAAAATGTCAGAATTTTTGTCGTCTGATGTTGCGAAAAGTCTTAGCGAGGCGGAGTCTAAACGGGTAAGGGAAAACTTTAAAACCCTAGAGAAAAAGGTAATGGCTCGGCCTAATAATAGAGAAGATCTAGTTCGTGAGGAAGAGGTCATTTACCAAATGGAAAAAATTCAGAGGCAAAAGGACAAATATACAAATGCTGATGTGCTAATGCACGACGGTCACGTTTTGTCTTATAGACTTATTAAGCTAGATAAACGCAGTGGTATTGATGATTCAATGGAAGTAAAGTTGGATGGCAATTGTTTACCACTCGAGGTAGAGGTAAGATCACGAGTCAATGAAACTCTTGTTGTGGCGGGTTCAACTTCGAAGTGCAACGAATTTGCTGTGATTGATTCTATGTTTAC